>VFQM010001011.1_pt1 | contig 26852 bp, 26 predicted proteins | sample 3512391 | NCBI WGS metagenome assembly VFQM01 (sample SAMN10412369, study PRJNA504923) | tailings metagenome | isolation source: Replicate 1 from Balatoc abandoned mine | place: Philippines | reverse complement strand
GCCCGCCCCGCGCTGTGGCAGGTCGATGGCCCGGGCGGCCAGCGCGCGTGGCTGCTAGGTACAATTCATGCGCTTCCCAGCCCAATCAACCTTGATAGTCCCGCCTTTGACCGCGCGACTGCCGAGGCGACTGGATTGGTCGTCGAAGTTGCCGCACTCGACGATGACAAACGCACCGCATTGGCCTTTCATAAGCTTTCCGCCGTTGCGGCCGCCCCGCCGATTACCGCCCGCGCCAGCGAGCTTGACCGCCCGTTGCTGGCGCAGCTGCTGACCGAGGCAAAGATCCCGGCCGACAGCTTCAACCAGATGGACACCTGGGCTGCGGCCCTCACGCTTGGCCAGTCCGTCTCGGCTCGCAGCGGTGACGACAGCGGCAATGGTGCTGACCGACTTGTCCTGAAGGAGATGAAGGGCAAACCGCTGGCCGAGTTCGAAGGCGCCGAGCGGCAGCTCGCGATCTTCGATGCTCTACCCGAAGCTGAGCAGCGCGACCTGCTCTCCGCCGTGATCCGCTCGGCCTCAACCGCGCGCGACGACAGCCGCAAGCTCCAGCAAGCCTGGCTGCGCGGCGATGCGGCGGCATTGGCCGCACTTGATCATCAGGGCCTGTTAGCCGATCCGGAACTGCGCGAGGCCCTGCTGGTCCGGCGCAACGAGGCCTGGATTGAGCAGTTGCTCCCCATGTTAAGGCGCGGAGAGAAGCCGCTGGTGGCCGTCGGCACACTGCATCTGGTTGGGCAGGATGGCCTGGTTGCCCGGCTGGAGGCCAGGGGCTTCAAGGTCACCCGGTTGCAATAGCCTTGCTTTCCTGCCGCTTTGCCGCTAACGGCGCGCGCTTCCCGTCATGGTCATCCCTGGAGGCGTGGCGGAGAAGATCTGTAATCCAGAGTTTTGAAAGGCAATGCAATGAGCGATACGCTGCACCTGCCGGCCGAGACGCGCGAACGGGCAGGCAAGGGAGCCTCCCGTGCTCTGCGTCGTGAAGGTCGCGTCCCCGCCGTCGTCTATGGTGGCAATGAAGAGCCCCTGGCGATCCACGTCGAAGAGAAGCTGCTGGTCAAGCAGCTTGGCACCGGCCATTTCTTCAACTCGCTTGTCGAAGTTGAAGTTGGCGGCAAGACCGTGCGCACGCTCCCCAAGGACGTTGCCTTCCATCCCGTCACCGATCGTCCGGTTCATGCGGACTTCCTGCGCGTTTCGAAGGACCACAAGGTCCACGTGAACGTGCCGGTTCACTTCGCCAACGAAGATGCCTCGCCGGGCCTGAAGCGCGGTGGCGTCCTCAACATCGTGCTGCACGACCTCGACGTGGTCTGCTCGCCCGACAACATCCCCGATGAAGTCGTGATCGACGTCACCGGCCTTGAAGTCGGCGCCTCGATCCACATCCACGATGTCAAGCTGCCGGCCGGCGTTACCGCCGCCCACGCCGATCGTGACGACACGGTTGCCACCATCGTTGCCCCCTCGGGCCTGCGCAGCGAAGAAGGCGACAACAGCAAGACCGAAGCGGCTTCCTAAGTCCTTCAGGTTGACCGGGGCGGCCCTGCTGCCCCACACAGGCCGGGCCGCAGCGATGCGGCCCGGCTTCGTTTTGGAGAAAGCGCGTGCAGCTCTGGGTCGGTCTAGGCAATCCGGGTCCGCAATATGCCCTGCATCGGCACAATGTCGGTTTCATGACGCTCGACACCATTGCCGAGGTCCACGGCTTTGGCCCCGAGGCCAAGAAGTTCCAGGGCTGGCTGCGCGAAGGGCGGATTGGCGGGCAGAAGATCCTGTTGCTGAAGCCCGCCACATTCATGAACGAAAGCGGCCGCTCGGTCAGCGAAGCGCTGCGCTTCTACAAGCTGGGTGTCGATGCGCTGACTGTCTTCCATGACGAGCTCGACCTCGCCCCGTTCAAGGTCAAGGTTCGCCAGGGCGGCGGCCTGGCCGGCCATAACGGGCTGCGCTCAATTGATCAGCATCTGGGGCCCGATTTCCGCCGGGTGCGGATTGGAATCGGTCACCCGGGCCACAAGGACCGGGTCACCGGCCATGTCCTGGGTAACTATGCCAAGGCCGAACAGGATGATCTTGCCGCGATGCTGGGAGCGATTGCCGCCGAAGCGGAATGGCTGGCCAAGGGCGAGGACACCCGCTTCATGAGCGATCTGGCCCTGCGGCTGCAGGACTAGGCCGATGCAGCGCGTACTCGTGATCGGCTCCCCGGGCGCCGGAAAGTCTACGCTGTCACACGCCCTCGCCGCGCACACCGGCCTGCCGCTGTTTCACCTCGACAAACTGTTCTGGCTGCCCGGCTGGGTCGAGCGCGACCGCGATGATGGCCGCGCTGAACTGGCTGAGGTGCTGGCGGGCGAGCGCTGGATAGTCGATGGCAATTACGGCTCCACCATGCCGATGCGGATTGCCCGCGCCGATACGGTCGTCTGGCTCGATTACCCGACCTGGCTTTGCCTGGGCCGGGTGTTCAAGCGCTGGTGGCAGTACCGCGGCACTGCGCGGCCGGACATGACCGAGGGCTGCCCGGAAAACCTCAACCTCGAATTCCTGCTTTACGTGCTGAACTTCCGCCATGCCTGGCAGAACCGCAACGCGGCAGCCTTGAGCGGCTTTCAAGGCCGGGTCCTGCGTTTTCGAAACCCGCATGAAGCAGACGCCTGGTTAGCGACCTTATCCCGGGCTTGAGTTGGCGCGCGGCTGCGATACCTAAGGCTCTGGATGGGCTTGAGGAGCAGACTATGACCAAGTTGACCCGTCGAAACCTGATCGCAGCGAGCGCAGCTTCGGCCGCGACGCTGGCCACCACCCGGACCAGTGCCGCCGAAGCACCCTCACTGAAGGGCAAGTCGATCCTGGTGACGGGCGCCTCGTCGGGCTTTGGCTATGCCGGCGCGCTGCATTATGCCCGGCTCGGGGCAAAGGTGTTCGCGACCATGCGCAACCTGCCGCGTCCGGAAGCCACAGAGCTTGCCGCTGCGGCGAAAGCTGAAAGCCTCGACGTCACCATCCTGCCGCTCGACGTCACCAAGGACGACCAGGTCCTCAAGGCCGTGCGCGAGGCCGAGCGGCTGGCGGGCGGCGCGCTCGATGTGGTGATCAATAACGCCGGGATCGGTCAGTCGGGCCCGATTGAAGTGCAAGACATGGCGGCCATGCAGCTGGCCTTCGATACCAATGTCATGGGCGTGCAACGCGTCCAGCGCGCGGTCCTGCCGGCCATGCGGACCAGGAAATCTGGCCTGATCGTCAACATCTCGTCACAGCTTGGCCGGGTAATCGTGCCTTCGGGCGGGCCCTATTCGGCAACCAAGTTTGCGCTTGAGGCGCTGAGTGAACAGCTGGCCTATGAACTCGCTCCGCACGGGGTCGAAGTCTGCATTATCCAGCCCGGCGGATATCCGACCAAGGTCTGGTCCAACCGCAACCGCTATAACCTGGAACTGAAGAGTCGGATCGATGCCGAGCGGGCCAAGGGCTACGCCGATCTCGTGGGCCGCATGGGAACCGAAACCGGCGGTGGCCGCAATGCCGATGTGCTCGACGTGCCGCGCACCATTGCCGAAATCGCAGCCCTTCCGGCTGGCCGCCGGCCGCTGCGCCGGGCCGTCCATCCCGGCGCCAAGCCGCAGGAAGCGATCAACCGGGTATCCGCCGAAACCCAAGTCAGCTGGCTTGGCAATTCACCGTTCGGCCCCTGGATCAAGGCGGTGCACGACTAGCTGAAAACTGTCGGTTTCACTTACAAAACTAACCGCTGATTCCGGTCATTAACCACTGGGACCCCCGCCATCACGCATTTGGCACGGCGATTGCGAGACTAGCCGTCAACCATTCGATTGCAGGGGGTTTCCATGCGTATTGCTCGTCAGATTTCGCAACTGGCCGTTATTGCCAGCCTGGCCCTGGCCAGCGCTCCGGCTTTGGCCGATGCGATCACGCTTGATGCCGGGGACATCGGCACCAGCTATGACTTCGCCTTTGACGGCTATTCGGGCAGCACCACGGTCGCCGGCCTGACTTCGACCGGCAAGTTCACCCTGACTGGCGTTACCTCGACCAGCTATACCTTCAGCTACAGCATGGCGAACACGACCAGTGATCCGGTCAATTCGCGCCTGTCGGGCTTTGCCTTCAACACCGATCCGAACATTGCGAGCGCCAGCTCGACCGGGGCCTTCAGCTACACCACGCTGGGCGGCAACTATCCGAACGGCATCGGCAGCGTTGACGTTTGCTTCAAGGACGCTTCGACCAACAGCTGCGCCGGCGGCGGCAGCGGCGGTCTGCTTGATGGCCAGACCGGCACGGGCAGCTTCACGCTTAACTTCGCGCAGCCGCTGACCTCGCTGACGCTCAGCGACTTCTTCGTGCGGTATCAGTCAATCACCGGCGCGGGCAACATCTCCTCGGGCAGCGGCACTGGAACGCTGACCAGCACCGGTGGCAGCACCAGCACGGGCGGCACGCCGGTTCCTGAACCGGGCATGGTCGGCCTGCTGGGCGCCGCGCTTGCCGGCATGGCGCTTGCCCGCCGTCGCCGCAGCCAGCAGCGGCTCGCGCTGGCCTAAGTCTTAACCGCCGTTGCGCGTGGCTTCGGCCAGGTGCATCTGGATGGTCTTGTTCTGAGGCGCCTGTTCTGCCGCGCGGCGGAGCAGGCGTTTCGCATTTTCCAGGTCCTGTCCGGCGCGGAACCGCACCCAGCCCGCCGTATCGAGCACCGAGGCGTTGTCGGGCATCTGCTTCAGCGCCTGATCGGCATAGCGCAGTGCCGCCGCGTGATTGCCGAGCATCGACTGGGCATAGGCCATGTTGTTGAGCACCAGCGCGTTGCCGCCCTTGCTTGCCGCCATGATGCGGTCATAGGCAACCGCAGCCTTGGCCCAGTCACCGCGCTTGATCGCCGCATCGGCCTCGGCCAGGTCGCCGCCGATCACTTGGGGTGATGGGCTTTTGGCACGCCGGTCATAATCGGCTGCCCGCGGATCACCCGCTGCCTTGGCCGCGCGCGCCATCATCGCCAGTTCCTCCGGGCGGGCCTGCTGGCTATCGGCAATCGCCTGCAGCGCCGCCATTGCCCCCTTGGCATCGCTACTGGTGAGTCGCGCTTCCGCCAGCAACAGCGCAACCTGGCGGTTGCCCGGCTGAGCCCGCGCTATTGGCGTTAGTTGGGCCGCGGCAAGTTCGCTGCGATCAAGCCTGAGCAGAGCTTCGGCATAAAGCGCGCGCAGCGGGTCGATCGCGGGCAATTCGGCTTCCAGCGGCTGCACTGTCGCGCGGACCAGGTCCCAGTTCTTCATTGCTACGCCGGCGCGGGCCCGCAGATAGGCCACCTGCAGGTTGCGCGGGGCCACTTCCGCCGCCGTGTCCGCCACGGCCAGCATTTCCTTGTAGCGGCCCAGATCGCCCAACGCGGCAGCCTGCCCGGTCAGCGCTGCAAGGCTGGTGGGATAGCGCTTGGCCGCGTTGCTGTAGGTGTCCAGCGCGGCCTTCAGATCACCCTGCACCAGCGCGATCTGCCCCTTGATCAGCAAGGTGTCGATCGTCTGCGGGGCAAGCGCCGCAGCCTTGTCGGCCAGTTCGGACGCGCCCGCGATGTCACGTTCCATCAGCCGCAGTCGCGCCAGATCGGCGAAGGCGCGGGCATTATCGCCCGCCGCCACGGCCTTGGCAAAGAACCCGGCGGCTGCGGCCACATCGCCATCCTGAATCGCAGCGAGGCCGCGGAGGCGATCCGCTTCCGAGGAGGTTGCGTTCGTCAGGGCATCGCGCGCCACTTGCGGGGCATTGCGCAGCAAGGCCGCCTCGGCGGTCAATTCGGCCTGATCAGGCACGCCGCCAGCGGCCGCCAGCTTCTGGAGCGCCGCACCAGCCCCGGAGCCGTCACCCAGCGCGAGCAGCGTCTTGGCCTGCAGCAGCAGCAAGTCCTTGTTGCCGGGCATGGCCTCCAGCGCCGATGCTGCAAGAATCCGCGCCTTGGCATAGTCATTGGCGGCAAAGGCGGCCCGCGCATCGGCGGCCTGCTCTTCGGGCGAGGCGGAGCAGGCGGCAAGCGCCAGCAGGGCGGGCAGGATGATCGTCTTGCGCATCAGCTAACAATGCCACCAACCCCTGAAAGTTCGGTGAAACGCTGCCCGCGACCCGCCGCAACTGGTCAAACCCGCCCTGCCCCGCTATGGGCCGCCGCGCATCAGTTCGATCGGAGTGTGAAATGGGTTTTCGTTGCGGAATTGTCGGTCTGCCCAATGTCGGCAAGTCGACCCTGTTCAATGCGCTGACGGAGACCCAGGCCGCCCAGGCGGCCAACTATCCGTTCTGCACGATCGAACCGAACGTCGGCAATGTCGGCGTGCCCGACCCGCGGCTCGACAAGCTGGCGGCGATTGCCGGCTCGGCCAAGATCATCCCGACCCAGCTTGGCTTCGTCGATATCGCCGGACTGGTCCGCGGCGCCAGCAAGGGCGAAGGACTGGGCAACAAGTTCCTGGGCAACATCCGCGAGGTTGATGCCATCGTCCACGTGCTGCGCTGCTTCGAGAACGATGACATCCAGCACGTCGACAACCGGGTCGATCCGGTGTCAGACGCCGATACGGTCGAGACCGAGCTGATGCTGGCCGATCTCGAAAGCCTCGAAAAGCGCGTGCCCGCTGCCCAGAAGAAGGCTGCCCAGGGCGACAAGGAGGCCAAGCTGATCGCCTCCGTCCTCGCCCCCGCGCTCGAACTGCTGCGCGATGGCAAGCCCGCCCGCCTGGCCCGCCCCGAAGGCGAGGACGAGCTGCGCGTCTTCAACCAGGCCCAGCTGCTCACCGCCAAGCCGGTACTCTACGTCTGCAACGTCGAGGAAGAGAGCGCCGCCAATGGCAACGCCTTCTCCGCCGCGGTGTTCGAAAAGGCCAAGGCCGAAGGCGCCAATGCCGTGATCGTCTCGGCCGCGATCGAGAGCGAGTTGGTTGGGATGGACCCGGAAGAGCGCATGGTCTTCCTCGAGGAAATGGGCCTCCACGAAACCGGCCTCGCCCGCGTGATCCGCTCGGGCTATGACCTCCTCCACCTGATCACCTTCTTCACCGTCGGCCCCAAGGAAGCCCGCGCCTGGACCGTCCACCGCGGCGCCAAGGCCCCGGAAGCCGCTGGCGAAATCCACTCCGACATGCAGCGCGGCTTCATCCGCGCCGAAACCATCGCCTATGACGACTACGTCACGCTCGGCGGTGAAACGGCGGCCAAGGATGCCGGCAAGCTGCGCCAGGAAGGCAAGGAATACGTCATCCAGGATGGCGACGTGCTGCACTTCAAGTTCAACGTGTGAGGCGGCGATGAGCGACGACCTGCTCTATTTCGAAGACCTGGAAATCGGCACCAAGGCCAGCTTCGGCCGCTACGAGGTGACCCGCGAGGAAGTGCTGGAATTCGCGGCCAAGTACGATCCCCAGCCCTTCCACCTCAGCGACGAGGCCGCCGCCAAGACCCATTTCGGCCGGATCTCCGCCAGCGGCTGGCACACCTGCGCCATGACCATGCGGATGCTGGTCGACAACATCACCGAGCGCAAGCAGGCCGGGCTCGGCTCGCCGGGGCAGGACGAACTGCGCTGGCACCGCCCGGTCTATCCCGGTGATGTGCTGCGCGTGGAAACCGAGTTGCTCGAAAAGACCCGCAGCCGCTCGCGCCCGGAGATGGGCAGCTTCAAGTCGATCGTGACCGTGCTGAACCAGAACGACGAAAAGGTCATGACCTTCCGCTCGATCGGCCTGATCGCGGTGCGTAACCCCGAAACTCGCGACTGAACGCGCGTTGTCGCCAACGCGGTTTCGCCGAGTCGCGGCGAGTTAGTTGATGAAACACGCGCAGAACACTGTTCAGTCAGTGTGAACGAGCGCGCGCCGTGAAACGCAACGAAAACAACGATTAGAAAGAGCCGCTGCCAAGGTAGCAGGCAGCGGCAATGTAGGAAAACAATCCAGCTCAGCCCAGGGCAGCCTTCACCGCCGCGACTGCCGCCGCCGTATGCGCGCCGAGAAAGCCATGCCCCCATTCGGGATGGGCAATGATTTCCCCGTTGGCGAGATAGGGAGCAATGCGGGGCGTGAATTCCGCCAGCTCATCGCCCGGCATCAAGACGGTAATCCGGTGCGGCAGCGCGCCGACGACTGCCGGATACTTCGGGGCGTACTCAAAAGCCGCCCGGTGCCCCCATTCATAGTTTTCGCCGGCCCGCAGGTTCTCGGCAAAGGACATCGCCATCGCTTCCAGATCGGTGCCCGGACCGCGATGATAGATCACCTTTTCCCACATCTTCCGGAACCTGGTGCCTGCGATATCAAGCGGAATGTGCTCATAGGTTTCGTGCATCAGCTTGAGTTCTTCCGGCGAAAAGACCGGGGCAGAGACCATCACGATGCCGCCGACCTGGTCCGGCCGCTGCCGCGCCGCTTCCGCCGCCACCTCCGACCCGGTGTGATGACCCAGCAGATCGATCACCCCGAGCCCCAGCGCATCGACGACATCCCACAGGCTTTGCGCATAGTCCTCAATCGTAACCGGCGGAGCACTGGGCGGCGGATCGGATTCGCCGAAACCGGGATAGTCGTGCGCCAGGACGATCCGGTCGTCCGACGCCTGTTCGATGAACCTGGCAAAGATCCGGCCCGATTTGGGGCTCATGTGCAGACAGGCCAAGGGGCGCCGCTGCGGCGCGTCAGGCTTGGCGATCCGCAAGTGGATCTGGCCATGCTGGCCATCGACAAACCTCCGAACCGGCCGTGCCATGCAAATCCCCCAATCGCGAGGCCTGGCAGCCTAGCGCCGCCCGAACAGCTTCTCGACATCCCCCAGCGCCAGCTTGACCCAGGTTGGCCGGCCATGGTTGCACTGGCCGGAACGGGGCGTACGCTCCATTTCGCGCAGCAGGGCGTTCATTTCCGCCACCGACAGCGTGCGCCCGGCGCGGACCGAGCCGTGACAGGCCATTGTCGCCAGCACATGATCGAGCCGTTCGCCCAGCAGGAGCGCTGCGCCGTTCTGCGCGAGGTCATCGGCAATGTCGCGGACCAGGGCTTGCACATTACCGCCCGCGAGAGCGGCGGGAACAGCGCGGACCAGCATGGCGTCCGGGCCAAAGCGTTCCAGCGCGAGGCCATGGTCCGCCAATTGCGGCGCGGCTTCGGCCAGGCGGTCGCAGTCCGGCTCGTCGAGTTCGACCACTTCGGGGATCAGCAGCGCCTGCGATGCAGCCATTGCGCCCTGCGCGCCCGCAGCCTTCAGCCGTTCAAGCACGAGCCGTTCATGCGCGGCGTGCTGGTCAACGATCACCAGCCCGTCCTCGGCCTCGGCGACGATATAGGTGCTGGCAACCTGCCCGCGCGCGACGCCCAGCGGGTGCGATATGGCTGGTTCAGGTGCGGCCTCTGCCACTTCGGCGCGGGCGGCGGGCGCAAGGACGGAAGCCTCATAGCCACGCCAGACCTGTCCCGCATCGCGCACGGCATAGGGTTCCGGGTTGCGGGCGAAGAGTGAACCGAGCGCCGGTGCGGCCTCGCGACTGATCGGTTCGGCCTGCCAGTTGGCCATGGCGGGAGCGGCCGGCGCCTGGGCCGAGCGCTGCCCTGCCCCTTCCAAAGCGTGACGCAGGCCTGAAACGATGAACCCGCGCACGAAGGCCGGATCGCGGAAGCGGACCTCGGTCTTGGCCGGGTGGACGTTCACGTCGACTTCCTCGGGCGGCAGGTCGAGGAACAACGCCAGCACCGCGTGGCGGTCGCGCGCCAGCATGTCCGAATAGGCCCCGCGGACCGCGCCAATCAGCAGCCGGTCCTTCACCGGGCGGCCATTGACGAACAGGTACTGGTGATCGGCCACGCCGCGGTTGAAGGTTGGCAGGCCGGCCACCCCGGTCAGCTTTACCGGACCGCGCGCCAGGTCGATCACCACGCCATCTTCGGCCAGTTCGCGGGCAATCAGTTGCGCCACCCGCGCAGCCAGGCTTTGTCCGCCCTGCACCGCCAGCACGCGGCGGCCGTCATGCTCCAGCGTAAAGCCCACTTCGGGCCGGGCCATGGCCAAGCGGCGCACGACATCAAGACACGCGGCATATTCGCTGCGGGGCGAACGCAGAAACTTGCGCCGGGCCGGAACCTTGCCGAACAGGTCCTCGACGCGGATCCGCGTTCCCGGTGGCAAGGCCGTCGGCCCTTCGGCGATCTGCTGTCCGTGATCAACCACCACCTGCCAGCCCGAATCCGCCCCCCGCACCCGGCTTTCCAGCGTCAGGCGGGCAACGCTGGCAATCGAGGGCAGCGCTTCGCCGCGGAAGCCCAGCGTGGCGACCAGCTCGATCGCCTCATCGGGCAGCTTTGACGTGGCGTGACGCTCTAGCGCCAGCGCCATATCCGCGCGCGTCATGCCGCAGCCATCATCGGTCACTTCGATCAGGCCAAGCCCGCCTTCGGCAAGGCGTACCGCAATGCTGGTGGAGCCCGCGTCAATCGCGTTCTCGACCAGCTCCTTGAGCGCAGCTGCTGGCCGTTCAACCACCTCACCGGCGGCGATGCGGTTGACGAGCGTTTCTGGGAGGCGACGGATCACGGGCATCTGTTCCCTACCCTAGCGGCGAAGCGCACTGATTTCGAGACGAGTTTCCCCACCCAATTCCCATGTTTCGGACAAATTTTTGGCCTTTGTTCGCCCCTTGCGTTAATGAGCCGCGATTCACGCCAACCCACCGGCTTTCGACTTCTGCAGACTTTGCAGTAAGTAGCTGGAAAATTTATGGATTTGCCAATGGCCTCGTTCCTGTCCCGATTCTTCAAATTTGGCTCGCAGAACATGGCGATCGACCTCGGGACAGCAAACACGCTGGTCTATGTGCAGGACCGTGGCGTCGTGCTGAACGAGCCGTCGGTCGTGGCGATCGAAACGATCAACGGGATCAAGCGCGTCAAGGCCGTGGGTGATGACGCCAAGATGATGATGGGCAAGACGCCGGACAGCATCGAAGCAATCCGCCCGCTGCGCGATGGCGTGATTGCCGACATCGAAATCGCCGAAGAAATGATCAAGCACTTCATCCGCAAGGTGAACGGCAAGCGCACCAGCATGTTCTCGCCGCCGGAAATCGTGATCTGCGTACCCTCGGGCTCGACCTCGGTGGAACGCCGCGCGATCCGCGACGCCGCAAGCAATGCGGGGGCCAGCCAGGTTTACCTGATCCTTGAGCCGATGGCCGCGGCGATCGGCGCCGACATGCCGGTGACCGAACCGGTCGGCTCGATGGTGGTCGATATTGGCGGCGGCACGACCGAAGTCGCCGTGCTCTCGCTGCGCGGTCTGGCCTATACCACCTCGGTCCGCGTCGGTGGGGACAAGATGGACGAAGCCATCGTTTCCTACGTCCGCCGTCACCACAACCTGCTGATCGGCGAAGCCACGGCCGAGCGGATCAAAAAGGACTATGGCGTGGCGACCGTGCCGCTCGACGGCATCGGCGAATCGATCCAGATCAAGGGTCGCGACCTGGTGAACGGCGTGCCCAAGGAAATTACCATCACCCAGGCGAACATCGCCGAAGCACTGTCAGAACCGATCGGCGCGATCATCGAGGGCGTGCGCATCGCGCTGGAAAACACCGCACCTGAACTGGCCGCCGACATCGTCGATCAGGGCATCGTTCTGACTGGCGGCGGCGCGCTGATCCAGGGGCTGGACGATTACCTGCGCGAGGAAACCGGCCTGCCCGTCTCGATCGCCGAGGATCCGCTGTCCTGCGTCGCGCTGGGCACCGGCCGGGCGATGGAAGATCCGATCTACCGCGGCGTGTTGATGACGGCCTAAACAGGGGAGAAGGCACCGCATGGCGCCGTCGTCGAACCGGCGCCCCGGCAGTTCCCGCAGGGCGCAGTACTCGACATTTCTGGCTTACGTGATCGCCTTTGCGGGCGTGATCGCTGGCGTTGCCGTGCTGCTGTTTTCAACCAGCAATGCCGGTGCCTTCGCTGGCCTGCGCAGCAGTGCGACTGACGTCGTCGCGCCGGCCGCGGGGGCCGCTGCTGCCAGTCGCAGCGAGAGCCAGTCGGTCTGGTCGGCGCTCAAGGGCTATTTTACCTACGGCGTGCGCGTTGCCCGCAACGAACAGGAACTGGCCGAAGCCCGCGTCAAGCTGGCCGAAGCCGCGGCGCTGAAGAACGAGAATGCTCGGCTCAAGGCGCTGCTGGAATTGCGTGAGAGCGAGCCGAAGCCGGTCGCCATGGCCCGCCTGATCGGCTCCACTTCCACCAGCACCCGGCGCTTTGCCCTGCTGGGTGCCGGGCGCGATCAGGGTGTTGCAGTGGGCATGCCGGTCCGCTCGCCGCTGGGACTGGTCGGCCGCGTGCTCGAGACCGGTGACCGCACCGCGCGGGTCCTGCTGATTACCGACACCGAAAGCCTGGTCCCGGTCCGCCGGGCCAGCGATGGTGTCCCGGCCTTCGCTGCCGGCCGCGGCGATGGCACGCTGCAACTGCGGCTGATCAACCTTGGCACCAATCCGCTCAAGGTTGGCGATGCCTTCGTTACATCGGGCTCGGGCGGACTCTACTGGCCCAACACGGCGATTGCGGTGGTCACGCGGCTAACCCGCGATGGCGCGATTGCCCGCGCGCTGAGCGACCCTGGCACGACCGAATTCGTCCAGGTCCAACCCCTGTGGGAAGAAGGTACTGCCGCCCAGCAACTGACGGCCACGCCTGCCGCCGGAGCCCGGTGATGCCGGTGCCCCTGCCGGACCAGCTCAAGGATATCGGCCGCCAACGGATCAACCGCGCGCCCTCCCCGCTGCTGGCAATGTCGCTGCCCTGGTTGCTGGTGATGCTAGGCAGCCTCAGCCCGACCTGGCCGATCGTCGCTTCGGCGCCGGTCATGCCGCCGCTCGGCTTCCTGTTCCTGCTCGGCTGGCTGCACCTGCGACCCGGCCTGTTTCCCGTCTGGGCCGGCTTGCCGCTCGGGCTGTTTGATGACCTGTTCAGCGGGCAGCCGATGGGTTCGGCGATCCTGCTGTGGTCGCTGGCAACGATCGGCATGGACTATGTCGAGACGCGCTTTCCCTGGCGCGGGTTCGTCCAGAACTGGCTGGTCGCCTCGGCAGTGATTGCCGGCTATCTCCTGGTCGCCGCCTGGTTCGCGGGGGTCCATCGCCAGCCTGACCAGCTGCTGGCGATGTTGCCGCAGATTGTCGTGTCGATCCTGGCCTATCCGATTGCGGCCCAGCTGGTCGGCCTGGTCGACCGCTTGCGGCTGATTCCGGTGCGAGAGGTCTGATGATCAGCGGTCTGACGCCCCATGTCAGCTCGGGCACGCTAAAGAACGCCTACGACCGCCGCTCGCTGGTGATCGGCGGGCTGCAGGCGGCGGTCGGTTTGCTGTTGGCCGGACGCGTCGCATGGATCAGCCTGGCCCAGAACGAGAAGTACACGCTCGCTTCGGAGAGCAACCGGGTCAACCTCACGCTCATTTCCCCCCGGCGCGGCGCAATCCTCGATCGCAATGGTGCGCCGATTGCGGCCAACCGCGCCGATTTCCGCGTTGACCTGGTCCCGGACCGGCTGGTCGATCCCGATCGCACGCTCAGCGAGCTAGGCCGCCTGCTCAAGCTCAGCGACGTGCGGATCAAGGACCTCAAAGACAAGCTCGACAAGGCGCGTGGGTTCCAGCCTGTCGAAGTGGCTGCGGGTCTGGATTGGGACAGCTTCGCCGCCATTTCGGTCCGCCTGCCCGACCTGCCCGGCGTTCTCGCCCAGCGCAGCTTCTCGCGCTGGTATCCTACCGGGCCTTCGGTCGGCCACCTGATCGGATATGTCGGCGCCGCCTCAGCCGAGGATTACGAGAAGGAGCGCAATCCGCTGCTCGTCACGCCGGGGTTCAAGATAGGCAAGGATGGTCTGGAAAAGCGCTTCGAGCAGGAGCTGCGCGGTGTCCCGGGTGCGCGCCGGGTCGAGGTCACCGCCAGCGGCAAGGTCGTGCGCGATCTTGAGATGCGCGAGGACATCCCCGGACAGCCGCTGCGCCTGACGATCAACGCGCCGCTGCAGGACTATGCCGCCCGCCGGCTCGGTCTGGAATCGGGCGCGGTGGTGGTGATCGACTGTCTGACCGGTGACATCCTCACCATGGCATCGATGCCGAGCTACGATCCCAACAGCTTCTCCGACGGGATCGGCCGGATCGAGTGGAAGATGCTGTCCGAGGACGATCATGTCCCCTTGCGCAACAAGGTGCTGCGCGGGCTCTATCCCCCGGGATCAACCGTCAAGCCGTTCGTCGCCATGTCGTTCCTCGAAGCTGGGCTCGATCCGGAAGAGACCGTATTCTGCGGCGGTGGCCTGCGTGTGGGCAACCGAGTGTTCGGCTGCTGGAACCGGCGCGGGCACGGCACGGTCAACATGGCCAAGGGCATCTATCAGTCCTGCGACGTCTATTTCTATCACTTCGCCCAGCGGATCGGGATGGACCCGATTGCGGCCATGGCCCGGCGACTGGGCCTGGGTCAGAAATTCGACCTTCCGGTGGTCGGCCAGTCCTATGGCACGGTGCCCGATGCCGCCTGGAAACAGCGCAAATATGGCAAACCCTGGGCCGTGTTCGATACGGTCAACGCCACGATCGGCCAGGGCTACATGCTGGTCAATCCGCTGCAGCAAGCGGTGATGGCGGCGCGGATCGCCAGTGGCAAGCTGCTGCAACCGCGGCTGCTGCTCGATCCCAAGGCGCCCGCCGCACCGAGCATGGGCTTCAGCCAGGAGCACCTCAACTACGTCCACAAGGCGATGTGGGATGTCGTCAACGGCCCCGGCACCGCCGGGCGGGCGCGGCTGCCGTTTCCCGACATCCAGATCTCCGGCAAGACCGGGACGGCCCAGGTGGTTGGCTTGCACATCTCGGACGGCAAGTCTGGGCCATGGAAATACCGCGACCACGGGCACTTCATCTCCTTCGCGCCGTTCGACAACCCGCGCTATGCCTGTGCCGTGGTGGTGGAGCATGGTGGCGGCTCTTCGGCGGCCTATCCGATTGCCCGCGATGTGATGACCTTTCTGTTCGATCCGGCCAAGGCAATGCAGGTCCTGCTGGAAATGGAAGCAGGCTGGGGTGGCACTCCGCAACAGCGCATGGCCGCACGCTATAGCAGCTATGAAGCGCGCTACGGCACCACGGCGCCCAAGCCGGCTGCCGATAACCCCGTGGCCGAAGCCGATGCGCGGGCCGAAGCCGCCGGCACGCGCCCGCAGCCAGAGCAGACCGAAGCCGCCGCACCCCGGCCGGAAGACGCCAGCGCCCCTGCCCCCGCTCCGGCCCCGCCTGCGCCACCGCCCACGTCCGCGAGCCCCCCGCAATGAGGGCCGGCGTAATCCCGGCCGCGATCGCGCGGCAACCCTGGGGCATCATCCTGCCGCTGGTGGTGCTGACCAGCTTTGGCTCGGCCGTGCTCTATTCGGCGGCGGGCGGCAGTCTGGAGCCATGGGCACTGCAGCACCTGATCCGGTTCGCGGTGTTCCTGATCATGGCGATGATTATCGCCCGGCTGCCGCAATCGCTGTTCAAATGGGCAGCCTACCCGGCCTATGGTGCCTTGGTATTCCTGCTGATGCTGGTCGATCTGATCGGGGCGGTCGGCGGCGGCAGCCAGCGCTGGCTGAACCTGGGGTTCATGCAGCTGCAGCCGTCCGAGATGATGAAGCCTGCGATCGTGCTGGCTTATGCCCGGTTCTATGATGCCCTGCCGCCGGCGATGACGCAGAACTGGCGGTCGCTCATTCCTGCGGCCGGCCTGCTGGCATTGCCGGCCGGGCTGGTCATGCTGCAACCCGATCTCGGTACGGGTCTGGCGATCACCTTCGGTGCGGTGGCGGTGATGTTCCTGGCCGGCCTGCCGATGAAATGGTTTCTTGGTGCCGGCGCGGCGGCCATCGTTGCGGCCCCCATCGCGTTCTTCACCCTGCTCCACGATTATCAGCGCAAGCGCGTGCTGGTGTTCCTCAATCCGGAGGGCGACCCGCTCGGTTCGGGCTACCACATCTCGCAATCGAAGATCGCGATCGGTTCGGGCGGCCTGTTCGGCAAGGGCTTTGGCAATGGCTCGCAAAGCCATCTCGAATACCTGCCCGAGGCGCACACCGACTTTGTCTTCGCCACCATGGGCGAAGAATGGGGCCTGCTGGGCGCGTTGTTCGTGTTGTTCGCATTCATGCTGATCCTGCGCTGGGGCTGGCGCGTCGCCCAGAACGCCCCGGACCGTTTCTCGCGCCTGCTGGCGGCGGGGATGACCTGCACGGTGTTCTTCTATGTCGCGATCAACCTGCTGATGGTCGTCGGCCTGGCCCCGGTGGTGGGAATTCCCCTGCCCTTCATGAGCCACGGCGGTTCTTCGATGATGACCAACATGATCTGCCTGGGCACGATCATGGCGGTGGACCGCTGGAGCCGGCGCAGCAGCGGCATCGCTGGCTAGAAAAACCCGCCTTTCCCTCTTTTCACCGGCGAAACAGCCGCTATAGGGGGCGCTCCCGACGATTCGGGACCTCGCGGAGTACCGCCCGTGTGGACGCATAGCTCAGTTGGTAGAGCAGCTGACTCTTAATCAGCGGGTCCTAGGTTCGAGCCCTAGTGCGTCCACCATTTTTCCCTTATTCTTTAATCAGATACTAAGCTTGCGAGATTGGGCTATTGAGAGCATTTTTGTGCTAGGTAGCTCTCTAGGTAGCAGCGCGCTAATTCGGCGCTGCAGTGCAGTGAACAGTTCATTGCCTGCGCTCTGTCGAATTGAGCTCGAGCGAGTAGTCGGCTCACCTTCCCGCCAGCGGCGGGTCACGTCCGTCAAGGTGGTGTAATTTCGGCGGTGGCCTGGGTTCATTGTCAGGCGGCCTTGGCAGTGATGTTCAGGGGCTGATTTTCCTCCTCGATCATGGGCCCTGCTAACTCGGTGAAGCCTTCGATCTGCATGTAGCGGTGCTGGAGTTGCCATTCGTCGTTCTGCTCGAGTAGGACCGCCCCGACCAGGCGGATGATGCTGTCCTCGTTGGGGAAGATGCCGACGACATCGGCGCGGCGCTTGACCTCTTTGTTCAGCCGCTCGAGCGGATTGGTGGAGTGTAATTTCGTACGGTGCTGGGTGGGGAAGCCGGTGTAGGCGAGCACGTCGGTTTCGGCGTCGTCCATGCAGGCACCAAGCTTGGGCCAGCGTTGGCGCAACTGGTCGGCAACGTGCCGCCAGGTCTGGGTGGCCCCGGCCTGGTCTGGCTGGATGAGCGCCTGCCGGATCGCGGCGGAGACCATGGTGTGCTGGCCTTTGGGCACGTGGGCCAACGCGTTGCGCATGAAGTGGACGCGGCAGCGCTGCCATGTTGCGCCCATGACGCGGGTGATCGCCGAAATTACACCACCTTGACGGACGTGACCGGAAGAAGTTATTGCTTGTGCTTCAGGTCGATGCAACCAACCCCGCTATCCTCCCGTCCCATTGCGATCGCAGTCGCCTCGTCAAAAAATCGAGCACGAGCCGGACCCTGGCGGCCGCGAGGCGCGAATGGGGGAAGACCGCATGCAGCGGCGTGGCGGGCGGGCGCGTCCCCGGAAGCACGATCTCGAGGCGCCCCGCATGGATGTCGTCATAGACGTCCCAGATCGACTTGAGGGCGATGCCCGCGCCGCCAAGCGCCCAGACATGGGCCAGGTCGCCATCATTGGTCGTCAGGTCCCCGCGCGCCTTGACCGAAGATCCATCCTCGAACGTCCAGCGGCCGTTGGGGGGCGAGCCAAAGATGATGCACTCATGCGAGAGGAGATCATCGATCTCGCCGGGCCGCCCCCTACGGTCGAGATAGGCCGGGGCCGCGCATAGCACATAGGCATTGGGCGCCACCACGCGGGCGATCAGACCGGAATCGGACATGGCGCCGAAGCGGATCGCGACGTCGAAGCCCTCGTCCACGAGATTGACGATGCGGTCACTGGCGTCGAGGTGCACCCGCAAGCCGGGCTGCTCCGCCTCGAACTCCAGCAGCAGCGGGGCCAGCACGCGACGCGCAAAAGCGAAGGTCGAGGTCATACGCAAAAGGCCGACCGCCACCTCGCGGCCCCTGGTCACTTCGGCTTCCGCTTCCTCGATATCATTGAGGATACGTGCGCAGCGCAGGTGGAAAGCCACCCCTTCATCAGTGAGCGAGAGCTGGCGGGTGGTGCGATTGATCAGCCGCACGCCCAGCCGCTCCTCGAGCCGGGCCAGCCGCCGTGAGATCACAGCCAGGGACTGATCCAGTTCCACGGCGGCCGCCGAAAGGCTGCCGGTTTCGGCGATACGGACGAAGGCGGTCATGTCGGCGAGGGTGTCGGCCATATCATTCTTGTGAATACAACAAGAGAGTTTCGATTTCTATCGATATTATCTCCGATGGAGAACTTCGCTATCTGATGTCTGCACAATCGCCGGTCGCGGCCACGGATTGACGGCCGCACCGAGCGACATTCGGATTGAAAGGTAGACCATTTCCATGCACGCCACGATCGAACGGTCCGCAATTGGGCCGACAAGCCGGGAGGGCGCGGGATCGCGAAGCGATCGCATGCCCTTCGCCATCTATATGTTCGCGCTCACCGCCTTCGCGCTCGGCCTCGCCGAGTTCGTGCCGATCGGGCTTTCCGACGTCATGGCGGGCAGCCTGGGCGTGAGCAATGAATCGCTGGGGGCGGTCGTCAGCGGCTATGCGCTCGGCGCGACCCTCTCCGCGCCGATCCTGAGCGCGCTGACCGCCGCCTGGGCGCGCAAGCGGGTCATGCTGGCGACAGCGCTGGTCTTCAGCCTCGGCAGCCTCGTCGCCGCCATGTCGAACGAGCTCTCGCTCATCATCGGCGCCCGCTTCGTCGCGGGGCTCGGCCACGGACTGTTCCTGGCGGTCGCCACCAGCGTCGCCGCGCAACTGGTCGGCGGCAAGCGTGCCGGTACCGCGGTTGCGCTCGTCTTCGGGGGTTTCACCGTCGCGCTCGCGGTCGGCGTGCCGATCAGCACCTGGCTCGGCACCTTCGTCTCGTGGCGGCCGTTGTTCTACGGCATCACCGGCTTCGGCCTGCTCGGCCTGCTCGGCCTGATGCTGAGCATGAAGGCCGATGCCGCGCCGGCGAGCCATGATGCGACCGGCGCAGCGCTCCGCGGCCTCAAGGCGCTGATCCACCCCCGCCTGCTGGCCGGCGTCGCCGTGACCGTGCTCGCCTATATCGGTTCCTTCGGCGTCTTCACCTATATCGCGCCGCTGCTGATCCAGGTGACGGGCGCCACCATGGGCACGGTCAGCGCCTTCATGCTGGTCTATGGCGTGATGGCCGCGATCGGCAACATCATCGGCGGCAAGGTCACCGATAGCATGGGCGCCGACCGCGCGAGCCTGGTGGTCGTCGCCGGCATCGCGATCACCGCGCTCGGCATGTATCTTTTCGCGACATCGGTCATCGCCATGGCCGTGCTGACCGCCGTACTGGGCCTGCTGACCTTCGGCGCGGTGCCGCCGCTCCAGGCCCGCCTGCTGTCGCTTGCCGAGAAGTACACGCCGGAATCGGTCGGTGTCGCGTCCGGTCTCAACATCGCCGGCTTCAACTCGGGCATCGTGTTCGGCTCGGCGATCGGCGGCGTGACCATGGGCGCCTTCGGGGTCGCCTCCACCGCCCTCGCCGCCGCCATCGCGGCAGGCCTCGGCACGCTGATCCTCATCGCACAACTCAAAAAATGATCCACCGCGCCGGCCGGCCATTGCGTCGGCCGACGCCCAACACCCCGTCAGGAGGATTTGAAATGACTGACAATATCGAAATAGCACAAGCCTTCGCCAGCTGGTCGCAGGACCGGATCGACGAACTCGCCGCCAATCGCGATAACGGCCATGTCGGCAGCATGCTCGCCTCCGAGACCGACACCTTGCGGGTCTGGCATCTGACGATCCCGCCCGGCTCCCGCTTCGGCTTCCATACCCATGTCCTCAACTATTTCTGGACCGCGCTCGTGGCTGGACAGGGCCGCTCGCACTATTGGGACGGCACGGTCAAGGATGTCACTTACAAGGCGGGCGACACCAAACATCTCACCTTCGCCAAAGGCGAATGGATGCAGCACGATCTCGAGAACACCGGCGACACCGACATCGTCTTCGTCACGGTCGAGTTCAAGAACAGCGCCAACACGCCCTTGCCGCTCTGAAACGCACCGGCGTCCATCCCATCCGTGAAACTGAATCCAACCAATGCAAAGGAAAGTCAAAATGGCACGTGTTGAAGGCAAGGTAGCCCTGATCACCGGTGGCGCCCTGGGTATGGGCATGGCCCATGCAGAAGCGCTGGCGCGCGAAGGCGCAAAGATCGTCATTGCCGACCGTGACGAGGAAGCCGGCCAGAAGGCCGCATCGCAACTGCTGAAGAATGGTCATGAGGCCATCTTCGTGAAGCTCGACGTATCATCGGAGTCCCAATGGCAGGAGGCAATCGATGTCGTCACCCGCAAATATGGCGCGCTCCACATCCTGGTCAACAATGCCGGCATCTACCTGGACGGAACCACGGAATCGACCACGCTCGAAGATTGGGACAGGACCTTCAACGTCAACGTCAAGGGCGTCTTCCTCGGTTCGAAGATGGCGATCCCGCTCATCCGCAAGAGTGGCGGCGGCTCGATCATCAACATCGCGTCCAACTGGGGGCTCGTCGCCTTCCCGAACGCCGCCGCCTATGTCGCCTCAAAGGGCGCAGTGCGGTTACTTACCAAGGCCACGGCGTCCGAGGTCGCGCAGGACAATATCCGAGTCAATTCGGTCCACCCGAGCTTCACCGCGACCGCGATGACGGCCGACACGATCGCCAACGATCCTGAGAAGGCCCAAAAGCTGATGGGCCCTTCATTGCTCGGCCGGCCTGCCCGCGCCGAGGAAATCGCCAATGTGGTGCTGTTCCTCGCTTCCGAGGACGCCTCGTTCATGACCGGCAGCGAAGTCGTCGTCGACGGCGGCTACACCGCGGTCTGACGCACAGGACACAGGATGCGGGCGCGGCCCACGAGGCTGCGCCGCCCCAACCAGCAAGGTATGATCATGACCCATTCCGCTCTTTTCGAACCCTACAAGCTTGGTGACATCACGCTATCCAACCGCGTCGTGATGGGGCCGCTGACCCGCAACCGCGCCGGCGAAGGCCTGGTACCGAGTCCCTTCGCTGCCGAATATTATGCGCAGCGCGCCTCCGCCGGCCTGATCATCGCCGAGGCGACGCAGGTCTCGGCGCAGGCGCAGGGCTATCAGGACACGCCCGGCATCTACAGCGACGCGCAGGTCGAAGGGTGGCGGAAGGTCACCGATGCGGTCCACGCACGCGGGGGCCGCATCTTCCTCCAGATCTGGCATACCGGCCGCGTCTCGCACAATTCCGTCCAGCCGGGCGGGACGGCCCCCGTCGCGCCGTCGGCCGTGCGCGCGGAGGCCAAGACCTATGTGAACGGCGGCTTCATCGAGACATCCGAGCCGCGCGCCCTGCTGATCGAAGAACTGCCGGTCATCATCGACGATTTCCGCCGGGCTGCCGCCAATGCGATTGCGGCCGGGTTCGACGGCGTGGAAATCCATGGCGCCAACGGCTATCTGCTCGACCAGTTCGCCAAGGACGGCGCCAACCGTCGCACCGACGCCTATGGCGGCTCGATCGCAAACCGCGCCCGCCTGTTGCTGGAGGTGACCGAGGCGATCGTCACGGAGATCGGCGCCAACCGCACCGGCGTCCGCATCTCGCCCGTCACACCGGCGAACGGAATTGCGACCGGCGATCCGCAACGGCTGTTCGATCACATCGTGACCGAGCTGGACAGACTTTCGCCCGTCTATCTCCACATCATCGAGGGTGCGACCGGAGGCCCGCGTGACTTCGCGCCCTTCGATTATGCGTCACTCAAGTGCCGGTTCCGCAACACATATATCGCCAATAACGGCTATGACCGCGCGCTGGCCGAGGCGGCACTGGCGGAAGGAAAGGCTGACCTGATCGCCTTCGGGCACGGTTTCATCGCCAATCCCGATCTGGTGGAACGGCTGAAGACGGGCGCTCCGCTCGCCGCCTTCCATCAGGAAACGCTCTACGGCGGTGGCGCGGAAGGCTATACCGACTATCCGACATGGCGCGACGTTGCCTGACGGCAAGGCCAGGAACAGCCAGCTCCGTGCGCCGACGGTGCTGGCTGTCACCATAATCGAGCGAGAGAGAGTGAAATCATGAGCGTGAAAAAAGCACTCGTCGTCGGGGCATCCGGCGTCATTGGACATGCGGTCGTCCGCGAAGCGCAGAAGCGGGAGGACTGGTCCGTCCTCGGCCTCAGCCGTCGCGGCGCTCCCGCCTTCATGGCGGATGTGCCGTGGATCGCGGCCGATATCGACGATCCGCAGACGCTTGCGCAGAACGCGCAATTGTCGGAGGTCACCCATATTTTCTATGCGGCCTATGTGCCCGACCCGGATCTGGCGGAGGAAGCGCGGATCAACGGCCGGATGCTGCGCAACCTGCTCGCCGGGCTCAAGGCGGCCAAGGCGCCGCTCGAACGGGTGGTGCTCTATCAGGGCGGCAAGGTCTACGGCCTACACCTCGGCCCGGTGAAGACGCCGATGCGCGAGACCGACGCACGCCACATGCCGCCCAATTTCTACTATGATCTGGAAGATGTTTTGATCGAGGCCAGCCGGGCGGATGGCTGGACCTTTACCATGCTGCGGCCCGATCTGGTCTTCGGCGCGATACCGGGCCAGCCGCTCAACCTCGCCATGGCGATCGCGGCCTACGCAATCTTCTGCCGGGAATATGGGGTTCCCTTTCGGTTCCCCGGCACCGCGAAAGCCTATGGCGCGCTGGTGCAGGCGACAGACGCGGATCTGCTTGCCCGCGTGAGCCTGTGGGCCGCGACCGCCCCGCAGGCGGCAGGGGTAGCCTACAATGTCACCAATGGCGACTATTTCCGCTGGGAGAACCTTTGGCCCTGGCTCGGTGCGCAGTTCGACCTGCCGGTCGGGCCGCCCATGGGCATCAAACTGGTCAACCACATGCGAGACAAGAGTGAGGTCTGGGCTAGAATCGCCAAGGAGCATGACCTCGTCGTGCCGGATTATGAGAAGGCGGTCGGATGGGCCTTCGCGGACTTCATCTTCAACACCGAGCATGATGTGGTGTCGGACCTCACAAAGCTTCGTCAGCACGGATGCCACGAGATCCTGCGCACCGAGGAAGGGCTGATCGCAACGTTGCGGCAATTGCAGCAGGCCCGGATCGTTCCACCCTTGTTCGACGGCTGACCGCTGGCGGCAACGAGAACGGAGAATGACATGCGGCAATTCCTGCTTAGTCATGCGACCCTGATGACGACGCCCTTGCAGCGGCGCCTTCATGCCGCGGCGGCGGCCGGGTTTCCCTATGTCAGCATCTTCCTGAGCGACGTGGGCAATATCCTCCGCGCGGGCAAGGATTTCAGCTTCATCGCCGAGGCGGCGTCCCGCAACGGGGTGCTGATCCGCGATATCGAATTGCTCAGCGGCTGGATTTATACCGGCGGTGAAGCCGAAAGGGATTATCGGGCGTACGAGGCCTTCACCTTTGCATTTGCCGATGCGGTGGGCGCCAGATCCGTCCAGGCGACGGCGCCCGTCGGCACCGTTCCCGACTGGGCCGCGCGGCAGTTCGGCGCGCTCGCGGATCGCGCCGCCAGTCACGGCCTCGACGTGGCGCTCGAGTTCATGCCGCACACCGACCTGCCCGACCTGGCTTCGACCTTGAGGATCATCGAGGGCGCGGGCCGCGACAATGGCGGACTCTGCCTCGACTCCTTTCATCTCTTCCATGCGAGCGGCACGGTCGAAGCTGTCGCCCGCATCCCCCGCAGCCTCATCAAGGCGGTGCAGCTCAGCGACGGCCCGCTCACGCCCTTTGAGGATTATGAGCAGGCCATGGTCTCACAGCGGCTCGCCTGCGGCGACGGCGAGTTTCCGCTGCGCGAATTACTCGACGCGCTTGACGGCATCGCCTGCCCCTTGAGTATTGAGGTTTTTAATCCAAACCTGTGGCGAACCGATCCCTTCGAAAACGCCACGCGCCAGGCCGAAAAACTATGCGCCTTGATCGGCCGGCCAAGTCCCCAGCCAGCGCCGGATCCGGAAAGAGATTGACCCTTGTCCGACCAGACAGAAAGCCGCGACCATCTGTTGCGTGAGGGCCGAATCTCCATCGGGCTCGTGCTTCCGATCCGCGCAACCGATACCACGGATATCGACTTTCGCGAGCAGGTTGACCTGGCGGCGCTGGCTGATCGGCTCGGCTTCGCCGCCGTCTGGGTGCGCGACGTTCCGCTGAACGGCGCCTGGTATCCCGAAGCATTCGGCCACCCGGACCCCTTCGCCATGCTGGGCGCGGTCGCAATGGCAACCTCGCGCATTGCGATCGGCACCGCAGCCACCGTGCTTACACTCCGGCACCCGCTCCATGTCGCGAAGGCCGCGATCTCGCTCGACCGGATAGCGCCGGGCCGTTTCGTGCTCGGGCTTGGATCCGGCGACCGTCCCGAAGAATTTGCCGCCTTCGGGGAAAACACCAGCGACCACAAGACGCTCTATCGCGCGCACTGGAGCGAACTGGCAGCGGCTCTGGAGCGCCCCTCACGCATTCTTCGAACGGCCTCCGATCCCGACGTCGCCTTCGAGCTTCGACCTCCGGCGCAAAGCGCCATTCCGATGCTCGCCATCGGCTCCGGCGGCCAGACCCTCGACTGGATTGCGCGCAACGCTTCGGGATGGGCCACGTATCATCGATCGCTGGAGGTGCAGCGCGATCGCCACGGCATGTGGCGGACCGCTGTCGAACGCTCCGCAGGCGGACAATTCCGCAGCTTCTGCGTGGGGCTGCGCGTCGAGTTGCAAGAAGATCTGGCGGCACCGGCCGAAGATATCGAGATCGGCTATCGCATCGGCGCGCGCGGACTGATCCACGTGCTGGAAGCCATGCGGGATGCCGGCACCCACCACGCGCTTCTCAATATCGTGCCGAACGGCAGAGCGGCACGGGAAACTCTCGAGCTCATCGCGCGCGAGGTGCTGCCTGCCCTTGGCTGAGAGGGCCTGCGATCTTGAACTCACTCATGCGTGAAACCGCTTGCGATAGACGCCGGGCGTTAGGCCAACGATGCGCAGGAACACCTTGCGAAAGGCCGCCGGATCGCGATAGCCCACCTCCCAGGCAATGGCGTCGACCGAGAGACTGCCGAACTGGAGCAGTTCCCGCGCCTTGCTGACGCGCAGCCGCTGGGCATATTCCGTCGAGGTCAGGCCCGTCGCTTTCTGGAACCGGCGCAGGAAGGTGCGCTCCTCCAGACCGGCCCGTCTGGACAGAACGGACAGGGCGGCCTCCTTGCCTCCCGTCGCCCGTATCCAGTGCTGCACACCGAGAATCACCGTGTCGCCATGGTTCAGCCGGGGCGCAAAGGCGCTGTAGAAGCGCTGCTCGCGGCCCGGAGGATCGATCAGGAGGATCTGAGCCGCTCCCAGCATCGGCGTCGGCCCGAGAAAGCGATCCACCAGCCTCAAGCCGAGATCGGCCCAGGACATCAGCCCGCCGGCGGTGATGATGTCGCCATCGTCAATGATCATCCGGTCGGTATCGAGCGCGACCTGCGGAAAACGCTGACTGAACGCTTCGGCGTAGGTCCAGTGGGTGGTCGCCGCGCGCCCGTTGAGAAGGCCGGTTTCGGCCAGAAGGAACGCGCCGGCGCACACCGAAGCGAGAATGGCTCCCGTCGCATGGCGATCGCGCAACCACGCCACCACAGGCCGAGCGGTGCCAGCGGCAAGCGGCACCCCAGCGCCGGCGGCAGGATCAGCACGTCCGCGCTGCTTTCGGGTGAGGGAGCGTCTCGGGTATCTCCGCTATCCCAATGCCACTGGTCGACGTGCAAAAACCGTTGCGGGACGGTCCCGGTACGTTTCCTGACCACGTCGTTGGCGATCCCGAACAGATCGGACAGGCCGAGGCCAGCCGACATCTGCACGCCGGGATAACGCACCAGCCCGATCTTCACGGAACGCCGTCTGTCATCGGATTTCTCTCTAATGGCGAGATCGCCTAGGCGGACGAAGATTTCGAAAGCGAGCCCGAGCCTGCTCAGACGGTCAGCCCGGCCATGTTCATCAGCAAGCGGAATAAGAGCGCGACGATCGCCAGCACGCCGACGCTGGCGATCCAGATCAGCACGAGCCAGCCGATGCGGCGCGGCCAAAGCCTCTTTTCCCGCCTGTCGGATGCCATCAGTGATACCCCTCTCCTGGCTTCACCTTGCCGCGAAAGACGTAATAGGACCAGGCGGTGTAGACGAGGATGAAGGGAATGATGAAGAGCGCGCCGACCAGTGTGAAGCCCATGCTTTGCGCCGGGGCGGCAGCATCCCAGATCGAGATTCCAGGCGGAATGATGTTGGGCCACAGGCTGATCCCGAACCCACTATATCCGAGGAACAGCAGAAAAAGCGCCAGCAGGAACGGCGCGGCGTGGCTCTCGCGCTTGAGGCTTCTCAGAAGCGCCCATGTCGCCAGAACCACCAGCACTGGCACTGGAGCGAAGAAGAACAGATTGGGCAAGGAGAACCAGCGGGCTGCGATGTCGGCATGGACGAAGGGCGTCCAGAGGCTCACGATGCCGACCGATGCGAAGACGGCCAGGGTGATCGGCTTTCCCAGCGCGCGCATGCGCTGCTGCAACGCCCCTTCGGTTTTCATGACGAGCCAGGTCGCCCCCAGCAGCGCATAGCCGATAACCAGCGCGACGCCGGTGAA
>VFQM010001007.1_pt1 | contig 26976 bp, 23 predicted proteins | sample 3512391 | NCBI WGS metagenome assembly VFQM01 (sample SAMN10412369, study PRJNA504923) | tailings metagenome | isolation source: Replicate 1 from Balatoc abandoned mine | place: Philippines | reverse complement strand
TCGTCTCGGCCCCTGGAACTTTGGTTGCGGTGCTGACGCAGGTGGCGCTTGGTGTTGGTGTCGCGGTCATCCCCAGTATCTTGACCCAAATCATCCAAATGCCAAACGTGGTCTACCGGGAGATTGCTGGAACTACCATTACCTCGGAGGTAGAGGCGTTATTTCGACGACATGAGCGGTTGCCGACTGTGCGCAATCTAATCGGCCAAATCCTTGAGACCGACGCAAGCCTGTGGAAAGGGGGGATCTCCTCAAATATGCAGATCAACACGCCGTGAACAGAACGCTTAGCGCCCGCCACAACGTATTTCTAGGAAGCAATCAGGAATGATGAAAGATGAGACGCTCCAATTTTTATCCTTCGAGAAATGTTGAGAGGTACTGGTTGAACACGGCCGGTTGTTCGAGATACGGTAGATGGCCAGCATTTCGCAACAACACCATTGAGGATCGACGGATCAGTCTGTGCATCTCTTGAACGCAGTATTCGGGTACGAAGCCATCGAGCATGCCACGCATTAAAAGCGTCGGTGCCATGATGCGCGGCAGCACCGCGCGCTGGTCGTATTCGATGAGCTCGCTGAAAAGCCTCTGGATATGCGCTGCATTCAATTGCAACGCAGCGCGCCGAAAACCGTTCGCTATGGTTGAATTATCCTTTACGCCCATCAGTTCGATCAGTCTGTCCGCCCATAGTTGTCGTCCGCCCGGCTGCCCAAGCAGCGCGTAGAGCTTCGCACGTTCGAGGCGGTCAGATTGCTCTAGGTGTGCGAATGCATTGACAACGACCAGTCGCCGTACGCGCCGTGGCATCTGTGCTGCCAAATCCAGGCCCACTCTCGCACCCTTGGAGAGTCCACACATGTCCGCCGTCTCGATCTCCAAGTGATCGAGCAAGGCTGCGAGCACATCCCGGTACTCGGCGAACGATACATCCAGTCCCTCTGACTCGCCGTGACCTGGAAAATCCAAGCAAATCACGCGTTGTCGCGGGGCGAAGTATTGCCGCTGGTACGTCCAGTTCGAGGCTCTTCCACCCAAGCCATGAAGAAATACCAATGGCCTTCCTATTCCTTCGTCGGTGTAGTGGATGCGGTGCGTTCGCCAAGACATATACATAGGTTGGACCGCTTCTTAAAGATCGTCTTTATGCGGAATGAATGAGATCAATGTCGTTACGCCTCGTCCTTGGGCGGAACCAATCGACGGTGGTCTTCAATACTCCCGCGGCGGTACATCCCTGGCCCGACGCCATAACGACGCTTGAAAGCCCGGTTGAAGGCAGCTTCTGACTGATATCCGACGGCCTCACCGATATCTCCTATGCTGCGGTGCGTCCGATTCAACCATTGAGTGGCCTGGGTCATACGGATTGACAGAAGTAACTCTGCTGGTGTCGTGCCTGCCACGGCGCGGAATGCGCGCACGAAGGTGGCGCGCGACATGCCGCACACCTGTGCCAATTGTTCGAGTGTCCATCCCTTGCCTGGCTCGGCCAGCATCTCGTGCAGCGCGCGACTCAGCCTCGGGTCGGCCAACAGCGAGAACAGTCCAGGTACGGCATGCGCTTGTTCAAGCCAAGCACGAAGCAAAAGCAGCAGAAGTGCGGACGCGAGATGGGAAACAACCGCACTGGCACCAGGGCGCGGCTCATTGGTTTCGTCTCTCAGGAGCTTGACCAACGCCTGCAACTCGACAAACTCGGTTCTGTCAGCGGTGCGTACCAGCACAATGTCAGGTAGCGCATCGATGAGCGTGCGTGATCCTGCAGCGTCGAAGTGGAATTGTCCGCACAGAATGTCGGTCGCTGGACCGGCAGCCTCGTTCGTCAACCTGACCACCGGCGTTTCGCGGTACATCGTGTACATCGGTGTTTTGTCATCGGAGTCGGCGGTGTAGAGCAGATGCGCGTGACCACGAGGAAAGACGAGCATGTCTCCGGTCTTCAAAGCAAGTGAGCCGTGACCATCGATATCGACCATCGCCTCGCCATCTACCACCAGGTGATACGGGGCAACGTGTGCAGGCGCAGCTGAGTGCGCCATCCTCCATGGAGCATGGAAACGACAACGTGTATCCAGCTCCGTACGTACAGGATGCAGCAGGAGGAGCTGGCTGAGAGCATCTTGAGGAAGCAATATGATTTCACCCCATCTGTTGTCGTTAATCCTTCCATATTGCACCGCCGTGCAGACTCATGCACGGCGGTGCTGTAGGAGGCCTATGCCTCTTGCTCTGGATTGACGGCCGAATCTACAACCACGTCAGCGTCCCGGCGCACTGTCTCCGAACTCGCGATGGCACGGATATGCGGCGTCGGCTTGCTGTGCACGGCGAGGCTGAACAGGTCGGGACGCGAATAGTGTCCGACCGAATCCCTGATGCGCTTGGCGTTGGTGATTGCGGAGAAATCCAGATCGGCGATCAGGATGCCTTCGCCATCGGTCAGCGGCGGAACGATATGCTGACCGTCCGGACCAATAATGGCAGTCATGCAGCCGCCAGTCAGCACCTTCTGCATGTCAGGATCGTCGACGATCCTGGCACGCTGTTCGTCGGTCAGCCAGGCAGTAGCGTTCACTACGAAGCAGCCGCTTTCCAGCGCGTGGTTCATCAGCTGGGTCTCGGTCTGCTTGCTGAAAACAGGGCCGAAAATCGAGCCAATATACGTGGAGATGTGGATTTCCTCGTGTTGGGCAATGAGAGAGAAGCGCGCCAGGGGGTTGTAGTGCTCCCAGCACGTCAGCGCACCCAGACGACCCACGGTGCTCTCGACGACCTTGATGCTCGTGCCGTCGCCTTCGTCCCAGATCAGGCGCTCGTGCGGCGCCGGAGAAATCTTGCGATGTTTCTGGATGAGCGAACCATCCACGTCGAAGATGAGTTGGGTGTTGTAGAGCGACCCATGATCGCGCTCGGTAACGCCAACCGCCAGGACGATCCGATGACGACGCGCAGCTTCGCTGAGTGCCTCGGTCACAGGGCCAGGAATGCGCACCGCATTCTCATAAAGCCGGTTCTGTTCGGCACCCATGGCTGCGGGTGCAAGAACGGCGGAGAAGTAGGGGTAATGAGGAATGAACGTCTCCGGGAAGACGACGAGCTGCGCGCCTTTGGCTGCCGCTTCGGCAACGGCGTCGAGTACCCGGCGCAGCGTTGCTTCAGTGGTTTCCAGGTCCGGGGCGTATTGGACGGCCGCAACGCGGACCGTCCTGGATTGTGATTTCTGTTGTGTCATGGTGAGTAAGCGCCTAATAAGTGGGTGGAAATCCTCTTTGATTCGTCCCATAGCCAAGCCGCATGCGGTCTGAAAAGGGTGAATGCTTGGAGGAGCCGAGATAGCAGGGATTGCTATGTCTTCCACCAGTCTAGGTACGCCGACTGATTCTCTCCATGCTTTAGCGAGTCATTTTATTGCTCGACAGGCTCAATTTACCATGTGGATGGTACTTTCTTCGTGGATCGCAAGGTAGCCGGTCATGTTCCGACTTAGTTCAAGTGCCTTTAGATATGCCGCATCCACATCTCCGGTGATGAACTTTCCATCAAAACATGAAGCTTCAAAATGCAATAACGCCGGGTTTTGGTCCCGCACAGCTTGTTGCACGTCGTCTAGGTCTTGATAGATCACCGCGTCCGCACCAATTGATAACGCGATTTCTGTTTCGTTTTGTCCGTTCGCGATGAGTTCGGCCTGTGTAGCCATGTCGATACCATAGACATTTGGATATCGGACAGGGGGCGCCGCTGAGGCAAGGTACACCTTGTTCGCACCAGCTGCGCGGGCCATTTCGATAATCTCGCGACTTGTCGTGCCGCGGACGATGGAATCATCCACAAGGAGAACATTTTTTCCCTTGAACTCGATGCCCATGGCGTTGAGTTTCTGCCGTACCGACTTTTGCCTGGCTTCCTGTCCAGGCATGATGAAGGTTCGGCCGACATAGCGATTCTTAATCAGCCACTCTCGGTAGTTCAAGTTGAGGCGTGACGCCAATTGCATGGCGGCAGGACGCGACGAGTCGGGAACGGGCATGACTACATCAATGTCGCCCAGACGCATGGACCGGGCAACCTTGTTGGCAAGATACTCGCCCATTCGCAGCCGGGCGCCATAGACCGACACACCATCCAGGATTGAATCAGGCCGTGCGAAGTACACGTACTCGAAGAGGCATGGCGTCAGCCGAGCCTCTTGCGCGCATTGGCAACAATGAAAGCTACCATCAAGGTCGATGAAGATCGCCTCCCCGGGCGCCACATCGCGCACGAAATCAAAGCCACCTCCATCGATGGCCACCGACTCTGATGCGATCATCCATTCCGGACCTTCTGGCGTTTCACGCCTGCCGATGCACAATGGTCTAATGCCATATGGATCGCGAAATGCAAGCAAGCCATATCCTGAAATCTGCGTCACTACGGCATAGGCACCGCGTACACGCTTATGCAAAGCGGACACCGCACTGAACATGATGTTCTCATCCAGGGATAACGCGGTGGAGACCGATTGGAGTTCATGCGCCAAGACATTCAACAACACCTCTGAATCGGAGTCTGTGCTGATGTGCCGACGATCCGCCCTTAGCAAAGAATCGCGCAGCTCATGCCAATTTGTCAGGTTGCCATTGTGCGCAAGCGTAATGCCAAATGGTGCGTTGACGTAAAACGGCTGCGCCTCTTCTCTGTTGTCATTGGAGCCCGCCGTGGGATAACGTACATGTCCGATTCCGCTGTTGCCAATTAGTGAACGCATATTACGGGTGCGAAATACATCACGTACCAAGCCTGAATTCTTATGAATGCAGAAGCGATGTCCGTGTGCAGTGGAGATGCCTGCCGCATCCTGTCCACGATGCTGTAGCAACAGCAAACTATCATAGATCAATTGGGCTACCGGGCTACGCCCAATAATTCCGACTATGCCGCACATGGTAGTCCTCAAACTTCTAAACAGTAATGCAACGCAACTTCCAATAGGTAAGTGTCGACGCTTGGAGAGAAGCTATAAAAATAACCTTCGTAAAGTCTGCTGAGAATGTTGATTCGGCTCAAACTATTGCTTATCAGGCTCAAGTTTTGGGAGGACATCATTGTCTGCTACGGTTTTCGGACCCGTTACGTTTTAGATGTCAGCTATGCGAGCCGTTCGGGATTGCGATTCCTTTTGCGCGCTTCTCCGAGAATCTTCTCCGAGAGACACTTCGAATAGGTATCGTCCGTTTCAATGTGAACGATTCCATGATTGAGTGAGAGATCGACTATGCGTCGAGCTACATCAATCCCCGTCTCCCCAAACTGCTCAAAGATCTTGCTCTTTTCCGCCGAAGGTGGCCGTACCCAGGCTCAAGGCGGGAACCTTCAGCCTAGATCGACCCAACTGTCTGTACCCCATCGCAATCTCTGTAAAAACACGTCATGTTGGACAAGCAGCCTAGCTGCAAGAGGGTTGGGCAGGACGTCTGTCCTACCAGCACGTTGCCGATAGCCCGGTATTCAGTGGCTGCAAGCCAGACTAATCACGCGATGAATCGAACATTCACATCGAGCACCGAGCCGGTAGCAAAGGTCGTCGCGGGTCAGTGAGGACGTCAGTCGATGGCGACTCTTCCTCGTGAATAGTTCGATTCCTGAGCCAGCAAAATATGCTGCCCCGCTACGCCGGGATGTAAGGCGAATAGTCCACGTATCCCTTTGCCGTGCCACCGTAGAACGTATTGCGATCTGGAGTGGTCAACGGCCAACCGTTCTTCAGCCGCGCAACCAAGTCAGGATTGGCGATGAAAGGCTGGCCAAATGCCGCGAGGTCAATCAATCCTGAATCAACGAGATCCTGCGCGCGTTCCAGTGTCATATTTCCCGCCAGAATCAACGCAGTAGCACCCAATTTTTCTTTGCAGCTTTTCAGGAGGCTGAGAAATGCCTGTTCCTGTACTGCAACGCTTTCATCGAGCATGAAGAAGCCGTTCTGATCCGACACGTGGACATAGGCAATGCTACGTTCGCTCATGCCTTCGCAGAGTGCTAAGTATGTCTCGTCGATTTCAGGATAGTCGGGCATATCGAAAAGCCGGCCGTAGGGAGATATCCGGATACCCACTCGCTGCGCACCAATGCGAGCGCAGATTGCGTCAACCACTTCAAAGACGAAGCGCAGGCGATCATCCAAGTTACTTGCCGCGTAGCGATCTGTGCGGTCGTTCACCAGGGGGTTCAGGAACTGATCGATCAGATAGCCATTGGCGCCGTGGATCTCCACGCCATCGAAACCGGCTTCCAGAGCATTGGCCGCAGCCTTGGCGAAATCGTCGATCACTCGGGCGACCTCATCGGTAGTCAGCGAGCGAGGAGTGGACGCCGGCACTTCACCTGGTTCGCCCGATTCTGTATAGCCAAACGCCGTGGCGTTCTGCGCGGCTTTGTTCGAGGCGCTAACTGGAGCCCGGCCGTCGATCTGCAGCGACGTATGGGACACCCGCCCCACATGCCACAACTGTGCGAAGATCTTGCCGCCCACACTGTGCACGGAGTCGGCGGTCAGCTTCCATCCTTGAACCTGCTCTTGGGTGTAGATGCCGGGAACGAACAAGTAGCCCTGTCCTTCGCGGGAAATCGAAGTCCCCTCAGTGATAATCAAACCAGCAGTGGCCCTTTGTGCGTAATGCAAGGCCATTTGCTCAGTCGCGATGTGTCGCGGTGCGCGTGACCGTGTCATTGGAGCCATGACGAGACGATTTTTCAGGGGCAGTCCGCGGAGAGTGTATCTATCGAACAGGTCAGTCATTTAGATAAGTCCTTAAGTTAAAAAAAATACTGCAGAACGATCCAGTTGGGAATACGTTCACTCGTTCGGTAGAGTCCATGCAAAGCCGGTAATGCCAAATATCAAAAAGACGTCGGCACGCTACTTTCGCTGCTTCACGTGACTAAGACCTTCGCTGGCTCGTCACCAGACCACATGCGGCCCCGACGCCGGAAATCGCTTCGACGGGCGAAACAACTGGGATTGTTACGTCCATTTTGAATAGTGGTGTGTTTGTTTGACAGGCCCAAACTAAAAAGTACAGATCTCGCCGTCTTCAGGTACAGACAGGAGGTCGGCCATGTCTTTTTCCACTGCGAAGCCACGCAGCTCCGCGCGGCTCAGGATGGTGTGATTGACGGCCTCCATATGCGTCGCCACGAGGCTTGCGGTGGGCGCTGCCTTGTGGACCTCATACACGTCTTCTTTGGGCATGGTGATTGAGCCAATCCCCAGGACCTGCGCGTCACCGCTGTTGAGGATGACGACGTCCGGTGTGTACACGCGCAAATTCTCCTGGATGTATTTGTTCCAGAGCGTGTCGCCGGCAAGGTAAAGGGTCTTCTCTCCCTGCTTGCGGAAAATTACTCCCGAGACTTCCCCGAGGAAATCACCGATCACTTCCATGGCTGCGTCCGTGCCATGCTGACCCGGCGTTCTGGTCAGCGACACACCGTTGAAGGTCGTATCGTCATCCAGAAGACGAACGTCGCTGAAGCCTTGCGACTGGATCAGGTCGGCGTCGGCCTGGTGCTGGACGAACAGCGGTAGATGCTTGGGCACTGCGGCACGCGCAGCGTCGTCCCAATGGTCGGGATGCGAATGGGTCAGGATGACGGCATCGACATCCACGATACGCTCCAGCGGAAGGCTCAGCCCAACCAGAGGATTACGCAGATGGCTGTTGGCGGTGCCCTCGAAGCCGGGCTGGCTCTCCTTGTCGGCCAGCATAGGATCGATCAGGAACCGCGTCCCGCCGTATTCGATGAGCAGGGTGGCGTGGCGGACTTGTTGGATCTTCATGGGGTTAACTCCTTCGTCAAAGTAAGTAGGATATTTAGGACTGATCAGTCCTAAATGGTGAAAAAAACGCAATACGTTTGCATCCCTTCAGTCGAGGACAGAGAGCAGCACGTCCAGGGTTTGGCCGAGCATGGTCTTGCTACATCCTGCGCGGACCATGACCTGCAGTCCTGGAAAACCCAGTAGGAATAGCTTTGCGAGCCGGTTGGCGTTTTCCGTGTTTCCGATGGAACCATCCGCTTGGCCGCGCTTGATCGCTTGGATCAATGCTGTCTCGATGTTGTGAAAATCTTCCACGACCCGCAGTTGGATGTCAGCATCGTGCGGCGCCATCTCTACCGCTTCGTTGATACCCATGCAGCCATTCGTAAACTCCAGGGCTTCGGCATCGGCAATGATCTCGCGAAAGAAACTCTCGATCGCCTGACGACCGTTGCCTTCATGCAGCATCCGCTTCGTCTCACGGGCACGATGCTCTCGGTAACGGTCGAATGCATTGAGAAAAAGCTCGCGCTTACTGCCGAACGTTCCATACAAGCTGCTCTTGCTCAGGCCGGTTGCACCGAGCAAATCTGTCAACGATGTGGCTTCATAGCCCTTGCGCCAAAAGAGCTTCATGGCCTGATGCAAGGCTTCCGCGGTATCGAACTCTTGTGGTCTGGCCATAGGTCTTGCCTTCTGCTTGGACGCCTCGTAACGTGAAGTCAAATATTCTGAACCGATCAGTCCTGAAATATAGGGCAGAACTCTTTGCGAGTCAAGAGGTGGATTGCCTGTTGTTCCAAGATGAGGGTGAGACGGCGTGGACTCATGCTGCATAAGTCTCAGCGCGCTAAGCCGGTTAGACGCGAGTTGTCCAGCTTGGTTGTGCCGCAGCATCCCCCCAGTTCGACCCTAGCGGCCAAAGCATCACCCACGTCTCGGCGAGTTTTCCGTCCTCGATACGATAGCCTTGTACGCATGCACGTGTCTGAACCTTTCCGGTGGCTTGATCGGTCCATGTCATCCCCACCCGATACCAGGCACGATCCCTTTGAAAAGCATGATCGTAAGCAACGATCAGGAAATCCGGACGTTCTTGCTTGAGTTTGACAATCTCCGCCGCGTATTCGTCCGGGGTGACGACACGGTCTCCGGCTTCTTCATGACGCAGATAGTGGGGCGCTACACATGTGGGAACAAGATCGAGCTCTCCTTGGTTCCACACCCTCTCCCAGCGGTCAAAGAGCAACTGAGTTACCTCAACATCGGACATGACAACTTCTCCTTTCTATAAATGGCCTGTGTTCATGGAGACCGAAAACAAGCTAAGGGGTGGATCGGATCAAGATCGTTCACGCCTACTTTGAACGGCGACGGGATGTGGTTGTAGCGTTAAAAACGCCTTCTAACCACATAGACACTAGAAGGGCCATCTTCATGTCATCGGTCTCGTTCCCAGCAAGGGATTGCCAAGTCGAGAATTGCACCGCGTGGCCAAGCGTCATGCGTACGCGTTCGACGACAGAGCGCCTGGGGCGAAGGTGCTTGGTCAACTCGTCACGAACGCCGTCCAGATAGCTTCGGAACTGCTTTAAGGGCTCGTGCAGTGCTGGAACGTCCGGTTCGTCTCGAAATGAAAGGGTCCACATCTGCTCCGTTTGACGGTAGTAGCTGTATAGCTGGTGGATTGCAGCCGTGATGCGTGCCTGTCCCACCTTACCGTCCCAGGTTGAAGGGGAAGGAGGCATGTTGCGCTCGAACCAGTGAGAGGTACACGCAGCAAATAGCGCCGCCTCGTCCGGGAAGTGCCGATAGACCGTGAGACGTTGGACTTGTGCCTTTTCGGCAATGGCACTGATGGTCGTTTCGCGAGGACCAACCTCCTGATGAAGGTGGACAGTGGCTTCCACAATGCGTCGGCGGGTCTCTTCCTGCGATGCGGCTCGTTGGCCCAATGTATAGCGTCGTTTCGTCATTGACTAATCATAGGTGTTCACTCATTATTTAGCAAGCTGATCCGTTTTGCGCTCAACTCAAATTGAATCAACGAGATAACTCACTTTTGGCCAAATATCTTCCAGAAGGAAGTGCCCGGATCGCCGTGCAAGATGTGGACACGTGACAATGACCCCAAAGGAGCATGTGCCAATTCGAAAGCATTGCAGCCGAAGATGACTTTATTGGCTAATAAACTCCGCTACGGCCATACAAAGCGGGCTGCGAGGATCTTCGAAACCTTGAAGGACCGTAAAGTGGTTCGTTCCTGGCTGGGCAAGATGGCGTACGTTCGCTCCGCCTGTGCGCCACGCATCAGCAAACTCCGCTGACTGCCGTTGAAAATCAGGCGGCTCGTCGCCACCCACTGTAAGAAAAAGAGGCAAACCCGTGGTGTCAGTCGGGACGTGAAACAAGGGGCTTTGCTTGACGATGGTGTCGTAATCCAACTGTATTTTTGGCTGCAGCCAAGAGTAGCGAAACGGTCTTAGGTCAAAGAGCCCGCTAATAGGAATGCCGCCTTTCACAAGATTCGCCGGAAGCTCGTAATCGCGTTGCCAGTCCGTTAATGCGATCATGCCGACTTGATGTCCACCAGCGGAATGACCTGCAACGTAGATGCGGTTCCTATCGCCATTGAAGCGCTCAGAATTATGATAGATCCATGCCAATGCCGCGCGACTTTGCCTGGTTATTTCAGTGATCGACGCCTTTGGGCATAGGGTGTAGTTCGTTAAGATCACGGTAAATCCATGCGCGGCTAGGCCGCGAACAATAAAAGCCCATTCCTTGCTGGTCCCCGCACGCCACCAGCCACCGTGAATAAAGACGACGATTGGCGCATCTGGCCGGTTTGCGGGGAAGACGTCCAGAGTCTCGTCAATCGTCGGACCGAAGCGCTGATCCAAGTGACATGTAAGCTCGTTGCGAACTTGAGCGCTGCTTTGAGTAATCCAAGCCAAGATCGGTGGCATATCCAAAGCCGCCTCACAGTTGTATTGAAGATCAATTTCGTCCTGACTGGCGAATTCCCGGTAGAGTTTCATTGTGTGCCTCCTGCACTGGTTTATCTTGAACAAGGAACTACATACGTCATCCACATGGCGGATGAGCCGCGAATGATGCGGGTAAAACCTCGCTGCTGCGGGGTAATTTCGGCGAAGCCTTAGTGACTGAACGGCACCAACAACCGAATCCAAAATTTCCTCGTTCTTGCTTGTTCGCGGTGTTGAACTCGCATTGCCATTTCACGCCGACTTCGCCAAGAGTCTGAATACGCGAGATAAGTTCGATACCGTAGCCCCTCTTCGCCAGGGCGTGACAACTGCCCTGACGATGATCGAGCAGCATCTGTTGCCGCTGTATCTGCAAGCATTCATGAAGCCGGACGGTCTATATAGTTTGGATCAGTCGTTGCTCCCACTACTTCTATCGAGTGCGTGCGGCTCCTCCTCTCTGTACGTTGATCAACTTCCTACTCACGTCCATCGCCCGGCTCATGCACTGCGCAGCGGCGACACGCTTACAGGAAGGCTCATCACCTCGCCCGTGAATACAGGGAGAAGAAACGGCAAGTGTGCTCCAGAGGTTGAGCCCCAGAGCTCAGAAGCGATGCATCAGTCCTCCATTTGCACAGTTGAGGACTATCGTGTCGCGTGCGTATTGATGAATCATCTGTGTTTACTTAAATTTTGACAAGCGATCCTGTTGTGGATAGACTACAAATTGGGTAAACAGATTAGTTCACTCAATTAATTGCGGAGGAAAGAATGGAAGTAACGTTGAACGAGAAGAACGGTTCAGGTGGTCATCTGCTGCACATCGTCGGATCACCGCGTAAAGTGGGAATCGCTGCATCGACTGATGTAGCGGAGCGATTCATTGAGACGTGGCTAAGCCAAGATTCGAGTCGGACTGTCTATACGCTTGATGTGTGGAAGACAGATCTTCCTGACTTCGACGGGGCGGCGCTTGAAGCAAAGTACGCGAGCTTGGCAGGTATGGAAATGACGGGAGATGTTGCGAAGGTGTGGTCGCGCATCAGTGAAATGGGGCAGTTGTTCCACGCCGCAGATGTCATCGTCATGGGTGTTCCGATGTGGAACTTCGGTATTCCGTATAGGTTGAAGCATCTAATCGATGCTGTCACACAGAAGAACGTGCTCTATACGTTTGACGGCCAGAATCTTGTAGGCACGCTGGGCGGCAGGAAACTGGTAGTTGTGGCTGCCCGCGGTGCCTCCCTCGGGGGAGACTATCCAGAGAAGGAATTCGATTTTCAGCTAGCCTACCTACGCACGTGGGCGCGCATGGTAGGCATCAATGAGGTGCATGCCATCACTGTGGAAGGAACACTGTTTGGGCCGGAAGCTGATGCTGCAGCGCGAGGACCTGCCCGTGAAAGTGCTCGTGAGCTTGGTTTGGCTCTTTGAAGGTTCTAACGGCAGATGAAGAAACCGAATATAAATCCTGCTTCATAGTCTTCGGTCCTTCATTTTCCTTTGAATACTGCATAGCGGACTTCATCGAATGTGAACCGTGCAAGCCTGGCCCAGGGGCATTGTTGGTCTCCTCGTTCAAGCTAAAGGTTTAATAAAAGAGGACTGCTGCCTTCTGCAGCGTAATCCAGACGCCCCAAGCCAACGGAACACTGACGCAGGCCCACGCGGCCAGCACCAGAGCCAACGGTGTACGGAACGTTGAAGCGCTTGGCCCGTGCACTTGCGTCGCAGTTCTTCGATCGTGGGCGAGAGCCTTCTCACGCGCCAGCTCCTCGTCGCTCATGAAGTGCTTCGCATGCACGGGTCTGATCGCAAGATTGCAGAGGAAGCCTAAGATGAGCATGCCGGCGAGGATGTACATGGTGACGTCGTACGCCTGCGCACGTGGCACACCGATCGACAACTGGTATTCGCGGATGTAGTTGACTAAGACCGGTCCGAAGACGCCAGCAGCGGACCATGCTGTCAGCAACCGACCATGGATAGCTCCCACCATCTGGGTCCCGAACAGATCGGCCAGGTAGGCAGGCACTGTGGAGAAGCCGCCTCCATACATCGACAGGATCACGCAGAATGCCCCTACGAACAGCGCCAGTTGACTCATGTGGCCAGTCCAGGGAATGGCGGCATACAGCACGAACCCCAGCACGAAAAAAATCATGTAGGTACGCTTGCGTCCCAGTCGATCGGATAGGCTAGCCCAGAAGAATCGTCCGCCGATGTTGAACAAGCTGAGCAAGCCGGTAAAGCCAGCGGCAATGGCGGCTATGGCGCCCAGTTGTTCGCGGTTGAGGTCGGCGTAGCCAAGCGCTGTGTCACCGATCAATTGACCGCCGAACATTTCCTGGAGCAGCGGCGAAGCCATGCCGATGATGCCGATGCCGGCAGTCACGTTCAGACACAGGACGCACCACACGAGCCAGAATTGGGAGATGCCCCAGACCTTGTTCACGTGAACGTGACGCTGGGTAATCATCACGTTGCTGGAGTGAGTGGCAGGGGGAGTCCAGTTCGCGGGTTTCCAGCCGCTAGGCGGCACGCGGTAGGCTAGCGCCCCGGACATCATGAAGACGAAGTAAATCGCAGCCATGCTCAGAAAGGTTTGCCAGACACCCACAGAGGTCGACGTCGCGTAGTACCGCATAAGTAGATCGGCCAGCGGTGCACCGATCATGGCGCCGCCTCCGAACCCCATGATGGCCATCCCGGTCGCCATGCCGCGCCGGTCGGGAAACCACTTGATCAACGTGCTGACAGGGGAAATGTAGCCCAGCCCCAGACCGATACCGCCGATCACGCCGGACCCCAGCCACAGCATCCACATCTGATGCAGATAAACGCCGGCTGCCGAAATGACCAACCCACCACACCAACAAAGTGCCGAGACGACACCTGCTTTTCGCGGTCCGGCCCGCTCGAGCCATCCGCCCCACAATGCGGCGGAGCAACCCAGCAGGACGAAGAACAGCGTGAACATCCACCCCATGGTCGAGATTTTCCAGTCGCAGGAGGTGGTGAACAGCTCGGCCAGCAGGCTCATTTCGGACGGGCAGGCCAGTGGCGTCGCTCCCCCAACAATCTTGGATAAGGGAATCCAGAAGACAGAAAAGCCATAGGCCATTCCAATACAAAGGTGAATGGCCAGTGCGGCTGGAGGAACAAGCCACCGGTTAAAGCCTGGCCCGGCGATCGTTCTTTCTTTGTCTAGGAATCCTGGACGTAAATCGGGCACATCCAATGTGGTCGTATGGTTCATAAGGTGTCTCCTCCAACGGCAGTCAGGCCTTTGGGTATCTCTTTTTATGTGTCAATTTCGAACTACTGATCAAGGCTCACGAAACTCGACCGGTGTAAGTCGCTCGCGCTGAGCAACCACAGCAGACAAGACGAGAGGATTCAATTGGTACTCACCTCCATCACCGTCTGGATGCTGTTCCAGGAAGCTGAGAAACTCCTGGCGCATTCGTGGCTCCCAAAATTTCTGTATATGATTGGCAATTTCTTCAAGCGCTTCTTGTCGGTCTGGCATGGCTTCGAAAAAATCTCCGATCCGATTGGCCATGCGGACTAAATTTCTGATTTCCATACTGGGCTCCGCTACATCAGGAAATGATTCGTTCTGGGTGTGAGTAAATGACGGCGTCGTCCTGACGCATGAATCCGAGCAGTGTCAGATTGACTTGTTTAGCTGTGCGGATAGCCAATGCGGTGGGTGCGGAGACTGCAGCCAGTAGGCCAGCGCCAGCCGATGCGGCCTTATGGACCATCTCGAAGCTGGCACGGCTTGACACTAGAACCATTCCAGTCGCGGCATCCCTGTCGCTACGTACCAGCGCACCAACCAGCTTGTCGAGGGCGTTGTGGCGACCGACATCCTCGCGGACGAATTCGAGGTGGCCGTCAAAGCCCGCCCAACCTGCAGCGTGAGTCGCACCTGTCAATCTGTGCAGCGACTGTCGGGTGCGCATCATTCTCATGGCATGCAGTGCGATGCGTGCGGAAAGGGTCGCAGTCGCTGTCACGGGTGGAATTTCACGAAGCACCTCGGGAAGGGATTCCACACCGCAGAGCCCACAACCCGTCCGGCCGGCCATTGCGCGACGTCGTTCACGCAAGTGCATCGCACACGCACTCGATATCTCGAGCTCCACCACGATGCCGTTGCGCTCCGGTCTCAGTTCTATGCCGCGCACGTCCGATGGTCGATTGATGATTCCCTCGGTCAGAGAGAATCCAAGAGCAAAATCCTCGAGGTCGGTCGGTGTGGCCAGCATAGTCGCGTAGCTGATGCCGTTGTACTCCAGAGCTATAGGAGTTTCCTCGGCTACATGGTCCTCTTGAAAAGAACCTGTCAGTGCGCTCGCATGTATTCGGGAAACTCCGACCCGAGCACTGTCGGCATAGCTGGAGAGGGAAGACGCGGACTTATTCATGACTCCGCCTTCGACTCGTTCATTTGGCGCCAGTTAGTGCCTCACTATCTCGGGCGCGTTCAAGCAGTTCCTCTTGCACACGACGGAAGCGTGAGTACGTGCGCTGCCATTCGGACGGTTGTGTGACTGGCAACACCTGCACAGCCGTCACCTTGTATTCGGGACAATTGGTTGCCCAATCAGAACTGTCTGTCGTGATGACGTTGGCCCCAGACTCGGGAAAGTGGAAAGTCGTATACACAACGCCTGGCTGCATCCGTTCCGTGATGAGCGCACGAAGCACAGTCGAGCCTGCGCGACTTTCGATACCGACCCAATCGCCGTCGTTTATCCCACGGTCTTCAGCATCGACAGGATGGATCTCCAGCCTGTCTTCTGGGTGCCATGCGTTGTTCTCCGTACGACGAGTTTGCGCACCGACGTTGTACTGAGACAGGATTCGGCCCGTGGTGAACAGCAGCGGATACTTGCGCGTCACCTTTTCGTCGCTGGGCACATATTTCGTGATCAAGAAGCGGCCCTTGCCGCGCACGAACTCTCCGATGTGCATGGTTTCCAAACCACCCTCGGGAGTGTCATCGTTGCAAGGCCACTGCACGCTGCCGAGTCGCTCGATTTTTTTGAACGACACTCCCCTGAAGGTCGGTGTCAGCCGAGCGATCTCGTCCATGATTTCGCTCGCATGCGAATAGTGCATTGGCATGCCCAGGGCATTGGCCAGCTTTACAGTGACTTGCCAGTCCGCGTAGCCGCCCTGGGGAGGCATGACCTGGGTGACGCGCGACAAACGCCGTTCAGCATTCGTGAAGGTGCCGTCCTTTTCGAGGAAAGAGGAGCCTGGCAAAAAGACATGAGCGTACTGCGCCGTCTCGTTCAGGAAGATGTCCTGAACAACGATGCATTCCATCGCCATCAATGCTGCAGCGACGTGCTGGGTGTCGGGATCGGACTGCACGACGTCCTCTCCCTCGCAATACAGGCCGCGGAAGCTGCCGGCTACGGCCGCGTCGAACATGTTGGGTAACCGAAGGCCCGGCTCCGGATCAAGCGTGACACCCCACTCTGCTTCGAAATCAGCGCGCACCGTGCTGTCGGAAACGTGGCGGTAGCCTGGGAGCTCGTGCGGGAACGAACCCATGTCGCAGGAACCCTGGACGTTGTTCTGGCCTCGCAGTGGATTTACACCCACGCCTTCGCGCCCAATGTTACCGGTGATCATCGCCAGGTTGGCAATGGCCATTACGGAGGTGGCGCCCTGAGCATGTTCAGTCACGCCCAGCCCGTAATAGATCGCGCCGTTGGGACGATGAGCGGCAACATCTGCCGCGGTGCCGTTACTCTTGCCCGTGGCATATAGACGCGCAGCGCTTCGGACGGTGGCTGCCGACACACCAGTAGTCGACTCGGTCGCTTCCGGTGAGTTTTCCGGCTTGCGCACAAACTCCAGCCAGTCATTGAAGCTGCGCATATCGCACCGCTCTGCGATATAGGTCGAGTCCTGCAACTCTTCTGTGACGATGACATGTGCCATTGCCGTCAGGACGGCGACGTTCGTGCCTGGACGCAGTTTCAAATGGTGTTCGGCGCGGATATGAGGGGACTTGTCGACGAGGTCGATCGTACGGGGATCGATGACAATCAGCTTCGCTCCCTGGCGTAGTCGCCGCTTCATGCGCGAGCCGAACACCGGGTGGGCGTCTGTCGGGTTCGCCCCGATGACCAGCACCACATCTGTTTTTTCGATCGATTTGAAAGTCTGGGTGCCTGCCGAAGTGCCATAGGCCTGACCCAGGCCGTATCCCGTAGGCGAATGGCAAACGCGCGCGCATGTGTCGACGTTGTTGTTTCCAAAGGCGCCACGCACGAGCTTTTGCACGAGGTAGGTTTCTTCGTTGGTACAGCGCGAGGACGTGATGCCGCCGACCGATGAGCGACCGTACTTGGCCTGGATTCGCTTGAACTCGCTGGCCGCGTAGGCAATTGCTTCGTCCCAGCTCACTTCGCGCCATGGATCAGTGATCGCCTTGCGGATCATCGGCTTGGTGATACGGTCCTTGTGGGTGGCATATCCCCAAGCGAATCGGCCCTTCACGCAGGAATGGCCCTCATTGGCTTTGCCGTCTTTCCACGGCACCATCCGCACGACCTGGTTGCCTTTCATCTCGGCTTTGAAGCCACAGCCCACGCCGCAGTACGCGCAAGTCGTAATGACCGAATGCTCGGCCTGGCCCAGCATGATGACGGTCTTCTCCTGAAGCGTGGACGTCGGACAGGCTTGCACGCAAGCGCCGCATGACACGCATTCGCTATCCAGAAACGACTCGTTCTGACCCGGTGAAACACGTGAGGCAAAACCCTTTCCGGAGATGGTCAGTGCGAACGTTCCCTGGATTTCTTCGCACGCCCGGACGCAGCGGTTGCAGACAATGCATTTGGACGGGTCATAGGTGAAATAGGGATTCGACTCGTCCTTGGTGTCCTGAAGATGGTTGGCGCCCTCGTAGCCATAACGAACATTGCGCAGGCCCACTACGCCGGCCATATCCTGCAGCTCGCAGTCCCCGTTGGCCGGACAGGTCAGGCAATCGAGCGGATGGTCAGAGATGTACAGTTCCATCACGCCGCGGCGCAGATCGTGGAGCTTGGGCGTCTCGGTATGGACCACCATGCCCTCTTCGGCCGGGGTGGTGCAGGATGCAGGATAACCGCGCCGACCGTCGATCTGGACCAGGCACAGGCGACACGAGCCGAAAGGCTCGAGGCTATCAGTAGCACAAAGCTTGGGGATGTTGACGCCTGCCTCGGCGGCGGCGCGCATCACCGAACTACCTTCGGGCACCGAGATCTCGCGGCCGTCAACAGTCAGCGTGACAAGGTTTTTGGATTCGCGCGCCGGGGTGCCTAGGTCGCGATCGCGTTTGAGGACGGTTTCCAGCATGATGGACTCCTTCACGCCGCCGGCGTGGCAGCTAACTCGGCGGAAATGCCGAAATCTTCAGGAAAGTGGTTCAAGGCGGAGAGCACCGGAAACGGCGCCATGCCGCCCAGAGCGCAAAGCGATCCACTCAGCATCGTGTCGCACAAGTCTCGAAGCAGGTGGATATGCTGCTCCCCCGCTTCGCCGCCTGCGGCGATCTTGTCCAGGACCTCGACGCCGCGCGTTGAGCCGATGCGACAGGGCGTGCATTTGCCGCAGGACTCTACCGCGCAGAACTCCATGGCGTAGCGCGCCATATGCAGCATGTCCACACTTTCATCAAAGGCCACCAGTCCACCGTGGCCGATCATGGCCGACGCTTTTGCGTAGGCCTCATAATCCAGCGGGATGTCCCATTGCGATTCAGGGAGGTACGCCCCCAGCGGTCCGCCCACCTGGACAGCGCGCAGCGGATTGCCTGTTGCGCTACCTCCGCCGAAGTCATACAGCAGTTCGCGCAAGGTCAGTCCAAAAGCCTTCTCAACGAGGCCGCCGTATTTCAGATTGCCGGCCAGTTGGAAAGGCAGCGTGCCTTGCGAGCGGCCCACCCCGTAGTCCTGGTAGAACGCTGCTCCACGCGCCAGAATAATGGGCACCGAGGCCAGCGAGATCACGTTGTTGATCACCGTGGGCTTTCCGAACAGTCCCTGGATGGCAGGCAGGGGCGGCTTAGCGCGTACCAAGCCGCGTTTGCCTTCAAGACTTTCAAGGAGCGACGTTTCCTCTCCACAGATGTATGCGCCTGCTCCCTTGCGAACTTCGAGATCGAAGCGATGGCCGCTGCCGAGCACGTTGTCGCCCAGCCAGCCGACTTCGCGGGCCCGGCCGATAGCTGCATTCAAAGCCTCGATGGCGTGCGGATACTCGGACCGTACGTAGATGTAGCCCAAGGTAGCGCCAGCCGCCACGCCCGCGATCGTCATGCCTTCGATCAGTACGTAGGGGTCACCTTCCATAAGTAAGCGGTCAGCAAAGGTGCCGGAGTCGCCCTCATCGGCATTGCAGACGATGTACTTCTGATCGGCGGGCGTAGTCAGTACCGTTTTCCACTTGATCCCGGTTGGGAAGGCTGCTCCGCCGCGTCCGCGCAGCCCGGACTGTGTTACTTCGTCCACGATCTGCGCAGACGTCATCGAAAGCGCGCGTCGCAGGCCTTCCAGGCCGCCGTGCGCCGCATACTCTTCCAGTGAGAGGGGATCGATGACGCCGACCCGCGCAAACGTCAAGCGTTCCTGGCGCTTCAGGTACGGAATCTCCTCCGTCAGGCCTTGACACAGCGCATGGGCGCGGCCTTGCAGCCACCCGGCGTCAAAGAGCAATGGCACGTCCTCCGGTTGCACCGGGCCGTACGCGATCCTCCCGGTCGGGGTGAGCACCTCGACCATCGGTTCAAGCCAGAGCAGGCCGCGTGAGCCGTTGCGCACAAGGGTGATGGGAACTGCACGGCTTTCGGCCTCGCGCTGAATGGCCTTGGCAACCGCATCGGCGTCCATGGCTAGCGCCGCAGCGTCACGGGGCACGTAGAACGTGACAGGACCAGTCATTGCAGTTCCTCCTGTTCGCACGCAGTCCGAAGTAGCCTGTCGAGTTTGTCTGGTGTGACGCGGGCATGCGGCTGCCCGTCAAGCATCACAGCGGGTGACTGCGCGCAAAGACCCAGGCAGTAGACTGGCTCAAGTGAGAATGCCCCGTCATCCGTTGTGGAGTGGAAGTCGCAGCCCAGGCGGAGGCGAACGTGCTCGGCAAGACGTTCTGCACCCAACGCCTGACAGGACTCTGCACGGCATACCTCGAGCACGTGTCTGCCTGGTGGCGCAGTTCGGAAGTGCGGATAGAAGGTGAGGATGCCGTGCACCTCGGCTCGGGAAAGGCTCATCGCCTCAGCCACGATGGGTACAGCCTCCGCCGGAACATGTCCCAGCGCTTCTTGGATACCGTGAAGGATCGGCAGCAGCGCACCAGGCCGGTCCTTGAGCTGAACTATTGTCCGCCTGGTTATGGCGGCGACTTCGTCCTGGATGCCTACGGCATTGCTCTTGTTATCGATGCCGCCCGGTGCCCTATCCCTAGAGGGCAGTTTGGATTTTGCCTCAGCATGAAACATGGCATGTCTCCTATGTCAGCTTGCCCCGAGTAAGACGTGGCTGGTATTAGCGGCTTTCCGAGGGGAGCGTGCCAAACCACCTTTCCCATATACAAGTCGATTATGTACGGTATAGCTCATATTTTGTATGCGCACAAACCCTACTATGAGAGTTTTTGTATGGAATTTGAATGCCTACATTTCATCAACAGGGGGCTCGCCGCGGGGACCACGACCAGCCCCTACAGGAGCCTTATCCGTATACGGGGAACTGTCGGGTCAGGTTGTCTACCTGCTTTAGGACGTTCGCGATCGAAGCATGATCTGTGGGCGCGTCGAGCAAATCGGCAATCAAGTTCGCTGTCAGTCTGGCTTCACCTTCCTTAAAGCCCCTTGTCGTCATTGCTGGTGTACCCAGACGAATACCGCTGGTCACGAAAGGCTTCTCCGGATCGTTAGGGACGGCATTCTTGTTCACGGTGATGTGTGCCTGTCCCAGCACTCGCTCGGCGTCCTTTCCGGTTAGACCACGGCCTCTCAGGTCAACGAGCATCAAGTGACTTTCCGTGCGGCCCGAAACGATTCGAAGACCGCGTTCGGTCAGGGTCTCTGCCATGGCTTTGGCATTTGCCAATACCTGTGCGGCATAGGTTTTGAACTCCGGCTCCAACGCCTCCTTGAGTGCCACTGCCTTAGCCGCAATCACGTGTTCAAGCGGGCCGCCTTGGATGCCTGGGAAGATGGCCGAATTCACGGCCTTCTCATACTCGGCCTTGCACATGATCAGCCCGCCGCGAGGACCGCGCAGGGACTTGTGCGTGGTTGTGGTCACGAAATCGGCATGCGGTATCGGGTTTGGATAAACACCGCCTGCGACAAGTCCGGCGTAATGGGCAACATCGACCATGAACAGCGCGCCGCTTTCGTGAGCAATCTCGGCCAGCCGTGAAAAATCAATGCGCAGCGAATAAGCCGACGCTCCGGAAACGATCAGCTTCGGCTTGTGCTCATGCGCCAACCGTGCCACTTGGTCGTAATCGATTTCTTCCTTTGCGTTGAGTCCGTAGGCGACGAAGTTATACAGTTTCCCTGAGGAGTTAACTGGCGATCCATGTGTCAGGTGCCCCCCTTCGGCGAGGCTCATACCCAACACGGTATCGCCTGGCTGGATGGCAGCCATATAGACCGCCTGGTTGGCTTGGGAGCCAGAATTCGGCTGCACGTTTACCGCTTCTGCGCCGAAGAGCTGCTTGGCTCGGTCGATCGCGATCTGCTCGACGATATCGACAAATTCGCATCCGCCGTAATAGCGCTTGCCGGGATAGCCTTCAGCGTACTTGTTCGTCAGTTGCGACCCTTGCGCTTGCATGACGGCTAAACTGGTGTAATTTTCCGAAGCGATCAGTTCGATATGTCGCTCCTGACGTTCATTTTCCCGCTCAATGGCCGACCACAGATCGGGATCGGCTTGCTGGAGCGTACGGCTGCGGTCAAACATGATGAAGCTTCCTTTCGTTATGAAAAACAATGAAATCCGTTCTAGGGTTTCTGTGTCAGAACCCACTCCGCCAGCTTGTTGGCTTCCTCGACCGAGATCCTGGCATTGGGCGGCATAGGAACCCGACCCCACGCGCCGGTGCTGCCATTGCGAATGCTCCGGGCGAGAATGTCTCTGGCATCTGGCTTGTCGCCATGTCGTGCGGCGATGTCCTGAAAAGATGGTCCAACGACCTTCCGATCGATCTGGTGACAGGCCAGGCAGGCCTTACTTCGAATCAACGTATCTGATGCCGCTGCGCTGTAACTCAGCACGGCCGCTGCCGCACATGCGAACCAAGAGCACGTCCATGCGTACTTGCGGGATCTACTTGTCACCATGGCGTCGTCCTTGTCCGACTGAAGTTCGAGGATGGCTGTTCATAAGGTCAGGTTGCATGGAAGAAGGAAGTTCATGGGTGCTCCTACGGGCTTGAACAACCCGTCCCCAAGCAACTGGGTCTGTGAAATCCGACAACCGATTGCATACAACCTTAACCATACAAATGCTATAATGTATGGCATATATCAATATTGTATGTGTTTATTACTTATTTTGCATGGATTGTCGTGTGGCTAGAGAGGCCGACGCGGAAGAAGCTGCCCGTTTGCGACATCAAGCCTGTGTGCTGCGAGCACCAATCCGTAGCGCATGAAGTTCTGTTTATGGGGAGTGGATGGCCGGTGATCGCAGCCAAGTCACCTGACGACCAAGGGCGGGACAACGACCTCGTCGCAGGTGGCCCGACCAGGCAGTCCACAGGAAACCGAGCCGTTTGGAGATGGTATGGACGACGATGAATTCCGCCGACTGAGCACTGCTGTGCTTGATGCGGTTGAGCACCAGGTCGAAACCTGGTTTCAAGACTTTGATGTCGACGTGGAAGGGGCACGCAACGGCAGCATGCTGACGCTGACGTTTGCGGACGGCCCAGTGCTGATCAACACCCAACCACCCCTGTATGAACTTTGGGTTGCAGCACGCGGGGCGGGGTATCACTACCGGCGCAGCGACGGTGATCGATGGCGCGACACGCGAACGGATGAAGAACTCAGCGAGACGCTGTCGCGGCTATGCAGCGAGCTCGCATCAACGCCCCTGTCCGTCGAGATTCCCTGACGCCTATGGCGTTTGCCTCGGCTTGAGTCCGTATACCCATTTTTTCACTACAGGTCACACCATGTCCCGTCTTCCAGTCCATTCGGCGGAGTCCGCCCCTGAAGCAAGTCGTCCACTCATTGAAAAGGTTCAGGCCAACAACGGCTTCGTCCCCAATCTGATCGGCGTTCTCTCAGGCTCTCCCCAGGCCCTCGAAACCTATCTCGGTGTCGGGGCAACGAACGGTAAATCGTCCTTGAATTTGGCCGAGCGGGAGGTGGTTCAACTCACAGCGGCACGCATCCATGGTTGTGGTTTTTGCGTGGCCGGGCATACGGCGACCGTCGTCAAGGGCAAGGTCTTCGGGCATGACGATGTGCTGGCCTTGCAATATGGCGAAGCGCTGTCGGACGCAAAGCTACAGGCTCTAGCAGACTTCACCAAAGAGGTCATCGCCACACGCGGAGCGGTGGCCGATGCCACATTGCGACTGTTCCTCGAGGCCGGCTACTCCGAGCGACAGGCCCTCGACGTCGTACTCGGCGTCAGCTTGGCGACCCTTTGCAACTTCGCCAACAACCTCGCGCGTTCCGATATCAATCCCGAGCTTCAACGCTTTGCAATCGGCGCACTGGGCGAACGGCCAACACTCTCCAGCCCGCGTGCCCAGGACGAAGAACTGGACGTCTGGCTTGCTGATGAAGCCGAGTCGTTGGATCAAAGCTCAGCGCAGACCGATCTTCTTGGACGCCTCGCAGCACGCGGGTTGACGCGTATCGGCGTTCCCGAGGAACTTGGTGGTAGCGGCGGGTCTGCGGCCGAAGTTGTGGAGTCGATCGCGTCATTGGCGCAGGATTCGCTTGCAGCCTCATTCGTTCTGTGGGGGCATCGCTGCTACACCGAATTCGTCATCAAAAGCGATAACCAACCGCTGCGAGAGCGTGAACTGCCCGCGCTGTTGGGAGGCGTCTGGGCTGGTGCGACAGGAATGTCCAACGCAATGAAGTTCGTCTGCGGAATCGAATCGCTGGAAATCGTTGCCACGCCTGTCGATGAGTACCCCGATCAACAGCTGCACTGGCGGATTGATGGCGCGCTGCCCTGGGTGACGAACCTGAGGGCGGGTGGCTTCAGTGTGGCGGCTGCCGCCCAAACGTCAACGCCGGGCCCTGTGCCAGTGTTCGCCTTCCGCTCGACTCAACCCGGTGTTGAGCGCAGTGCCAATCTTTCGCTCATTGGACTTCGCGGTAGCGATGTGGCCGCGGTTCGGCTCGAAAACGTGCTCGCTGGTCCCGAGGATCTGCTGCATGCAGACTTGGAGGCATGGCTTCCACATATCCGGCCCCAGTTCCTCGGCTTCCAGTGCGGCATGTCCATCGGTTTGGCTCGCGCCAGCATTGCAGCGGCCAGGGAACAGGCCGGTCGCCGTCCCAACCTGCAACCCAAAATTGACGGTTTGGAGCAGATTCTGCAGGCTGACGTCAGTTCACTACTTAATGGCCTGGAAAGCGGCCGTTTCGCTGAGGACCCGGGCGCGTTGTTCCGCTTGAGGATCGCGCTGGCGCGTCACGTCAGCGATGCACTCTCCTTGGAGTTGCAGGCTTGGGGTGGTCGTGCTTATCTGGAGCATCAGGCCCCTGGATTCACACGTCGCTGGCGAGAGGCGGCTTTCATTCCCGTGATCACACCCAGCCTTGCGCAGTTGGAGCTCCAGCTCGATCTGCTGGCCAGTCGCAGGGGCGCGGCCGACAACAAACCCATCGCATTCAAACAATGACTTCGGGACCGAAACAGCGCCCCGCACGCGCGAGCCCGCTGGTGACGACGTTGCACGGGGACGCCCACGGCCCTGTGTCCGCGATACCTCTGCAAGCACAGGGGCTGGCTTACGCATATCAGGAGCATTCCCCCGTCTTCCATGATCTGGATCTGCAGGTGGGCGCGGGTGAGATCGTTGCCCTACTCGGCAGTAGCGGATGCGGCAAATCCACACTGCTGCGAACGCTGTCAGGCCTCGAGCCATTACAACGAGGCCAAATCCGTTTCCTGGGAGAAAGCCTCAGTAGGCCACATCCACGTTCGGCCCTAATATTCCAGAGCGCCAGCTTGCTGCCATGGCGTGACGTGCGTTCTAACGTTGCATTCGGGCTGAACTTCAAGCACCAGCCGAGAGCCAGCGCCGAGGCGAGAAAGGACCGGGTCGAGGCAGCGATCGAGGCAGTCGGGCTGCAGCATCTGGCGCGCAGCTATCCCGCGCAACTCTCCGGGGGACAGGCGCAGCGTGTGGCTCTGGCTCGCGCCCTGGTACGCGAACCCGTCCTGCTTTTCGCGGATGAACCTTTTGCAGCGTTGGATGCCATCACCCGTGCTCAGATGCAGAGCCTGTTGATCACCCTGGTTCAGCGGTGGAAGGCAGCAGTGCTCCTGGTCACCCACGATATCGACGAGGCCATCGTCGTCGCCGATCGCATCCTCCTGATGGGGCGGACTTCGGAAGGGCCTGCGCGGATAGTTCGGGAGTGGCGGGTCGGCATTGAGCGGCCGAGACAAAGTCGCGCCCTGGCTGCGGCCGAACTGCACGTCGAGATACACGACACCTTGCAGTCACTGCATATCTGACTTCCGACCGTATGAAAGGACTCACAGCATGACCCGCTACGACCGCTACCTTCACATCTGCAGCAGCAGTAGCTGCGATTGCCACCTGACCCGCCGCGACGTCTTGCGGCTTGGCGCTCTGACTGCCGCCACTGCGATGGCACCTTTGCTAACCCTGCGCGATGCACGCGCACAGGCCTTCAAGGGTGACGACAAGCCGGTCCGCATTGGATACCTGCCCATAACCGACGCAACCACGCTGCTGGTGGCTCACGGACGCAAGCTATACGAAGCCGAGGGCTTGCGTACCGAGCAGCCCCGGCTCTTTCGCTCTTGGGCGCAGCTGGTCGAGGCATTCATCGCAGGTCAGGTCAACGTCATTCATATGCTTTCGCCCGCAACGCTTTGGATGCGTTATGGAACGAAGTTTCCGGCCAAGGTTGTCGCCTGGAATCACATGAGTGGTTCGGCGCTGACCGTGCTGCCGGACATCGGATCGGTTTCAGACCTTGGGGGCAAGGTGGTTGCGATCCCTTTCTGGTATTCGATCCACAACGTTGTTCTGCAGCGCATGCTGCGCGAGAACAAGTTGGAAGTCGTAAGCCGCCCTCGAGATACTGCCCTGAAGGACCATGAAGTCAACCTCATCGTGCTCCCACCTGCCGAAATGGTCTCGGCACTCGCCAACAAGAGCATTGCCGGCTTCATCGTCGCCGATCCGTTCAACGCGGCCGCCGAATCGCTGGGCGTTGGTAAGGTGCTGCGCTTTACCGGAGATGTATGGAAGGATCATGCATGCTGCGTGTTGACGCTGGCTGAACAAGACATCGCCGAAAGACCCGAGTGGGTCCAACGTGTCACCAATGCCGCGGTCAAGGCACAGCTCTGGATTCGTGATCACGGTGGCGACACAGCCAAGCTACTGGCACGCGACGGCGAGGGAAAGTACACCCCGCACAACCTTCCCGTGCTGGAGAAGGTCCTATTACCCAATGCCTACCGTCCCTACGAGGATTCGGGCGTCCTGCGTCACAAGGATTGGCAGCAGCGTCGCATTGATTTCCAACCCTACCCATTCCCGAGCTACACCGAGCAACTGGTCGAGTCGTTGCGCGTAACCCGTGTCGAAGGCAACGCGGACTTCCTCGCGAAACTCGACCCAGCCTTCGCCGCGCGCGACCTCGTCGACGACCGCTTCGTGCGAAAGGCGATTGAGCAGGTCGGTGGCTTGCAGGCATTCGGTGTCGAAGGGGGTTGGACTCGGAAAGAGGTGCTTGGTTGATGGGCGGTGGACGCACGCTCCAACGACAGCTGCTTTTGCCGCTCGGCGGGCTGGCGGCAGCCGTCGCATTATGGGCGGTGGGAATCCTAGCGCTTGAGGCGCGCACGCCGATCGCACATGCGTTCTCGCCGGCCGCCAGCGGCAAGGCTCTGCTGGGGCTGCTGG
>VFQM010001006.1_pt1 | contig 26980 bp, 26 predicted proteins | sample 3512391 | NCBI WGS metagenome assembly VFQM01 (sample SAMN10412369, study PRJNA504923) | tailings metagenome | isolation source: Replicate 1 from Balatoc abandoned mine | place: Philippines | reverse complement strand
AGCGCGCCCAGGTGCGCGGCGTGGAAGGCTTCTGGCACAGCAACGATTTCGCCGAAGCGCTGGACAAGCTCGGCAGCCCTGAGGGCAACCCGTTCCGTGCCGCTGCACTTGAAGGCCGCGAAGCCGCGCGCCACATCACGCACCAGGACAACCCGGGCAGCAGCACGCCGCCGCGCCAGCTGCACGACAGCCTGGACGTGAGCGACTGGATCGAGCGCTCGCTGCGCAAGAGCGTGGACGACTTCACCGTGCGCGCACAGGGCGGCCTGTCGGTGCTGGCCTCGGTGGCCTCCACTGCCCCCTTTGTGGGCCTGTTCGGCACCGTCTGGGGCATCTACCACGCACTGCTGGGCATCGGCGCCTCGGGCCAGGTCAGCATCGATCAGGTGGCCGGCCCGATCGGCGAGGCGCTCATCATGACGGCGCTCGGCCTGCTCGTGGCGATTCCGGCGGTGCTGGGATACAACGCGCTGGTGCGCGGCAACAAGGCGGTGCTGCACCAGCTCAACCGCTTTGCGCACGACCTGCACGCCTACTTCGTCACCGGCGCGCGTGTGAGCGCCGGCGGCGAGGGCAAGGTGCTGCCCATGAAGCGCGGTTGACCGGGAGAGCGGCTCATGGCCATCGGCACACAGGACAACAGCGACGAGGTGATGAGCGAGATCAACATGATCCCGTTCATCGACGTGATGCTCGTGCTGCTCATCATCTTCATCATCACGGTGCCCGTGATCCAGCACGCGGTGAACGTCGAGCTGCCACAAGCCAGCAATGAGAAGGTGCTCGACAAGCCCGAGAACATCCGCCTGGCGGTGGACGCCGAAGGGCAGTACTTCTGGAACGACCAGCGCGTGGTTGACGAGGAACTGTCGGGCCTGCTGGGTGCGGCCGCCGCACAGCAGCCGCAACCCGAGCTCCACATCCGCGGCGACAAGGCGGTGCGCTACGAGCGCGTGGCACAGGTCATGGCCGCGGCGCAGCGGGCCGGGCTGCGCAAGATCGGATTCATCACCGAGCCGGCGCCCTGATCGCAGGGCACCGGTCGGTTTCGTTCGTGGGGCGACCCGGGGAAGTTCTCCTCCCCGTGCGTCGTTTTTTGGCCAGCCAGGGTGGCAACCGCCACCGTTAGCCAGGCTGTTTTTTCTTGGACTTTCCCGGTGCTTCCGGGTTACAGGCCGATCGCCGCGATGCCGGCGCGGGCGATCTGGGCGTCCTCGCTGGATTTGACGCCACTCACCCCCACCGCACCCAGGCACTGGCCGTCCTTGAGGATCGGCACGCCGCCTTCGAGCATGCCCTGCAGCGCTGGCGCGCTCAGGAACGACATGCGCCCCTGGTTGATCACGTCCTCATAGACCTTGCTTTCGCGGCGCCCCAGGGCCGCCGTGTGCGCCTTGGCCGGCGCGATGTGGGCCGAGACCGGCGGTGCGCCGTCCAGGCGCTGCAGCCACAGCAGGTGGCCGCCGGCATCGGCGATCGCGATGGTGACGGCCCATTGGTTGGCCAGGGCCTCGCGTTCGGCGGCTTCGGCAATCTTGCGGACGTCGGCGGCGTCGAGTTGGTGCGTGGTTTTCATGAACTTTTCCTGTGATGCGAACACAAAGGGCTGTGAAAACCCGACGATAACGCGTGATTCGCGTCATGGTGGTCACAAGTGTCGCCACCACAGCGCGGCAGGCGTCGTCCCAGGGGTCTTTGGACGCGCAAGGATCCATGCCTACAATGACCGCGTCGATTCTGACCAAGGAGATTCCAACGATGTCCGACCACGTTCAAACCAGCGGCCGCTTCGGCGCCGCCGTGTCCACCACCGCAGTGCAGCGCAACCGCGTGCTGCGCAACACCTACTGGTTGCTGGCGCTTTCCATGCTGCCCACCGTGCTGGGTGCCTGGCTGGGCGTGGCCACCGGCATCACCGCTGGCCTGGGCGGCGGCCTGGGGCTGATCGTCTTCCTGGGCGGTGCCTTCGGCTTCATGTTCGCGATCGAGAAAACCAAGAATTCGGCCGCCGGCGTGCCCATCCTGCTGGCGTTCACGTTCTTCATGGGCCTCATGCTCTCGCGCCTGGTCGCGATGGTGCTGGGCTTCTCCAACGGCGCCAGCCTGATCATGATGGCCTTCGGCGGCACCGCGGCCATCTTCTTCGGCATGGCCTCGCTGTCCACCATCATCCAGCGCGACCTGTCGAACATGGGCAAGTTCTTGTTCATCGGCGCCATCATGGTGCTGCTGGCCGGCATCGCCAACGTGTTCATCCAGTCCAGCGCGCTGATGATCACGCTCTCGGTGCTCTGCGTCGGCATCTTCTCGGCCTTCATCCTGTACGACCTCAAGCGCGTGCAGGACGGCCACGAAACCAACTACATCAGCGCCACCCTGGGCGTCTACCTCAGCCTGTACAACGTGTTCCAGAGCCTGCTGATGCTGCTGGGCATCTTCGGCGGCGAGCGCGAGTGAGGTTTTTCACTTCATGAGAAAGGGGCCTGCGGGCCCCTTTTTTGTGGCCGGGAAACGCGCTTTTTCAGGTCCGGGGCGTCAAGTTCACCGCGCGGCGGCCGAAATGACACGCAAACCCGAGCCCACCATGCGCCGCACCACCCTGCTCCTGCTCACCACCGCCAGCACCCTGCTCGCCGGCTGCGACGCGCTGGGCATCGAATCCGCCACCACCGTCAACGCGCGCAAGGAAGCCGAAGGCCGCGCCATCGGCAGCGCCTGCCGCCACGCGGTGCGCAGCATCGAATCGTGCTTCGAGTCCAACCCGCGTGCCGGCAAGGCAGCGGTGTTCGCCGGCTGGCGCGAGATGGACCAGTACATGCGCGACAACAACGTCGTCGGCATGCCAACCGAAGGTGCGCCCGAGCCGAACGACAAGGCAGCGGGCGAGAGGTCGTAGGTCTGCACCTCGCAGAGCTGGCGGACGCTGGGCACCCTGCTCCGCGAATGTCCCCCGGGCGGCTGTGCCGCCCTCCTCCTTTATTTCGCTACGCAGGGCGCCCAGCGTCCGCCAGCTCGAACACGGCCATGCTCTCCACATGGGCGGTGTGGGGGAACATGTTCACCGCGCCCGCCGCCACGCAGCGATAGCCGGCCTGGTGCACCAGCAAACCCGCGTCGCGCGCCAGCGTCGCGGGGTTGCAGCTCACGTACACGATGCGCTGCGGCGGCAACCAGCCACCACGCAGATCCGGTTGCTGGTGCAGGTCCGCCAGCGCCTTGGACAGTGCGAAGGCGCCTTCGCGCGGCGGGTCCACCAGCCACTTCTGCGCGGTGCCATCGGCCACCAGTTGCTCGGGCGTCATCTCGAACAGGTTGCGCGCGGCGAACTGCGTGGGGGCCAGCGGGCGCGAACGCCCTTCGCTGTTGCGCGCCAGGTTGTCGCGCGAGCGCGCCACCAGGGCCTCGCTGCCCTCGATGCCCAGCACCTCGCCGGCGGTGGTGGCGATGGGCAGCGTGAAATTGCCCAACCCGCAGAACCAGTCGATCACGCGCTCATTGCTGCGCGCATCGAGCAGGCGCAGCGCGCGCGTCACCAGCACGCGGTTGATGGCCGGGTTCACCTGCGTGAAATCGGTGGGCTTGAACGGCATGTTGATGCCGAACCCGGGCAGGCCGTAGGCCAGCGTGGGTGCGTCCGGGCTCGCGGGCTCATCGAGCAGATGGACCGTGTCCGGCCCCTTGGGCTGCAGCCACCACTGCACGCCGTGCTGCTGACCGAAGGCGCGCAGCCGCGCACGATCGTCCTCGCCCAGCGGCTCCAGGTGGCGCAGCACCAGGGCGATCACCTCGTCACCCGCGGCCAGCTCGATCTGCGGGCAGGTTTCGCGCGCGTCCATGCCGAAGATGAGCTCGCGCAGCGGCACGAGCATGGCGCTCACCCCGGGGTGCAGCACAGGGCACACGGTCATGTCGGCCACGTAGCGGCTCTTGCGCTCGTGAAATCCGATCAGCACAACGCCCTTCTTGTGCACGTGACGCACCGACAGGCGCGCCCGGTAGCGGTAGCCCCAGGTGGGGCCTTCGATCGGACGCAACAGCGTCTCGGGCTTGACCTTGCCCAGGTGCCAGAGGCTGTCTTCCAGCACGCGCTGCTTGATCGCCACTTGCGCGGCCGGATGCAGGTGCTGCATCTTGCAACCGCCGCAGGCCCCGCCATGCAGGCCGAAATGCGGGCAACCCGGTCGCACGCGCTGGGACGATTCGCGGTGGATGGCCGTGACCGTGCCGGCCTCCCAGTTGTTCTTCTTGCGGTGCACCGACACGCTCACCTGTTCGAAGGGCAGCGCACCCTCGATGAAGATCACCTTGCCGTCGGCGCGGTGGGCAATGCCCTGGGCATCGATGTCGAGGGATTCGACGGCGAGCGAGCCGTCGGGGAAAGCGGACGTGTTCTTGGCTTCAGCGGACATGCCGCAATTGTCTCAGGACCATGCAGCGAGGTATTCCTGCCAGTGCGCTTCGTTCGGCGCGAGGTTGCCCAGCGTCTCTTTCACGAACGCGATTTCGCGCTCGTACTCCTGTGACGTGAAGCCGCCCCGCATCTGCTGGAAGCGGCAGTACACCAGATAGGTGTTCATCACGTCGGTTTCGCAGTAACGGCGGATTTCCTCCGTCTGGCCGGCAAGGTACTGCGCGTACACCTGCGAGCCATCCATGCCCAGCTTGCCCGGGAAACCACAGAGCTTGGCCATGGCGTCCAGCGGCGCGTTGTTCTTCGGGCTGTACATGGCCAGCAGGTCCATCAGGTCCAGGTGGCGCATGTGGTAGCGGCCGATGTAGTTGTTCCACTTGAACTCGCGGTCGTCCTCGCCCATGTCCCAGTACTTGTTGGCCTCCACGCCGTGGCGCAGGCCGCGGTAGTGCAGCACGGGCAGGTCGAAGCCGCCGCCGTTCCAGCTCACGAGCTGGGGCACGTGCTTTTCGATGGCGTGGAAGAAGTTCTGGATGACCTTGCCCTCGCTCTGGCCATCGCGGTCGACGAACGAGTGCACCCGCAGGCCTTCGGCGTTGCGGAACACGCAACTGATGACCAGGATGCGCTGCAGGTGCAGCGGCATGAAATCGCTCTGGCCCTTTTCCTTGCGTTCGGCGAGCCAGGCGGCGTACACCTGCTCGTCGCTTTCCTCGGGCGGTGCACCGCGCAAGGCCCGCAGGCCTTGCACGTCGGGGATCGACTCGATGTCGAAGACGAGAACGGGCCAGGCCATGCGCAGCCCGGCTCAGCGCTTGGGCAGGTAGCTCAGCGGGTCCACAGGCTTGCCCAGGCGGCGCACTTCGAAGTGCAGCTTCACCCGGTCGGCGTCGCTGCTGCCCATCTCGGCGATGCGCTGGCCCTGGCGCACGGCCTGGTCTTCGCGCACCAGCAACGCCTGGTTGTGCGCGTAGGCCGTGAGGAAGGTGTTGTTGTGCTTGAGGATGATGAGGTTGCCGTAGCCCCGCAGCCCGGCGCCAGCGTAAACCACTCGGCCGTCGGCCGCGGCCAGCACCGGGTCACCCACCTTGCCGGCGATGCTCACGCCCTTGTTGGTGTTTTCGTCGAAGCTGGCCACGATGGGGCCGTTGGCCGGCCACACGAACTGCAGCTCGTCGCCCGCGGGCACGGGTGCCGGCGCGGGGGCTGGTGCCGGGGCTGGTGCGGCCGCAGGGGCAGCGGCCGGGCTGGTTTCGCTCAGGGGCCGGGCGCTCACGCCGCCGCTGGCGATGGGGGCGGTGGACGGCCCGGTGGGCGCCGCGGCCGGCGCCGCTGCCACGGCGACAGGGGGTGCCACACGCAACAACTGGCCGACCTCGATCGCGTTGGGGTTGGGCAGGTTGTTCCAGGCGGCCACATCACGCCAGTCCTGGCCGGCGTTGAGGGCGATGCGGTACAGCGTGTCGCCAGGCTGGACCGTCACGTAGCCGACCCGGGGCTGGGTTTCGCCGGGCGCGGGCGCCGCCGCCGTCGGGCGCGACGTCCCGCGGTCATCAACCGGTGCGGGGCGCGATACCCGCTGCGATGCGCAGCCGGCGCTGAACAGCGCCGCCGCCAGCAGCGACCAGGCGAGCGCGCGGCCCGGTACCCGTCCCTGCGCCCGGGTGTGGCCCGGGTCGCACATTGCATCTGGGTTCATGAAGACTCCACCGTTGTCTAGCGGGCCCCCAACGGGCCCTATCGGAAACACGCTCAACGCCGGCAAGGCGGGACCGTCATGCGAGCCCCGATTTTAGGGGCACGAAATGAACCGCCTCGAGTTCGGTGCGCACGATGCCGCGCGCGGTCTTGTCGATCACCACCAGATGCTGGCCCCCGGCGGCGGTAACGGCAGGGGCCACGAGCCGCCCACCGATCGCGAGCTGGTCGATCCACGCGGCGGGCAGATCGTTCCCACCAGCGGCCGCGATGATCGCGGCGTACGGCGCGCCCTGGGCGAAGCCGGCCATGCCATCGCCCAGGATCAGGTGCAGGTTGGGCACGCGCAGCGCACGCAGGTTGTTGCGCGCTTTCTCGTGCAGCGCGCGGATGCGCTCGATGCTGTAGACCTCGCGTGCCACGCGGCTGAGCACCGCCGCCTGGTAGCCGCAACCGGTGCCGATTTCGAGCACGCGCCCGAGCGGTTGTGCGCTGCTCTGGCACAGCAGCTCCACCATGCGCGCCACCACACCGGGCTTGCTGATGGTCTGGCCCTGGCCGATGGGCAGGCTGGTGTCCTCGTAGGCCTGGTTCACCAGCGCCGAATCGACGAAGCGGTGACGCTCCACCGCCAGCATGGCCGCCACCACCGCGGGGTGAGTGATGCCTTGCGCCTGCAGCTTGCGCACCATGGCCGCGCGCACGGCCGACGATTCCATGCCGACGCCGGTGGGCACCACGCGCGCCACGGGCGCGCCCGCGGCCGTGGGCGAACGCGCGGGCGCCGGCGCAGGTGTGCCGGCGGGCATGCGCGCCGGAAAGGCGGGGCGCGGCCTCGGGGCGGGTTGCTTCACGTGCCGCCCCCCGACAGCGCGGCGGCCGTGGGCGCCCAGTACGGCAGGCGGTCGTGGTCGGTGAGATCCACCTGCAGCGGCGTGATGGTGGCGTAGCCCTGCTGCGCAGCGTGGAAGTCGGTGCCGTCGACATCGTCGCGCGCAGGGCCGGCGCTGCCGATCCAGTACATGGTGTCGCCGCGCGGGTTGACCTGGGTGATCACCGGCTCGGCCGCGTGGCGACGGCCCAGGCGCGTGACCTTGAAGCCGCGGATGGCTTGCAGCGGCAGGCAGGGAATGTTGACGTTGAGCAGCCAGGGCTCGCTGCGGCGCTGTGCTTCGGGCACCGATGGCAGCAATTGCTGCACCAGCTCGGCGGCCTTCGCGGCGGCCGCATCGAGGTGCTTCCACCCCTTCTCGGTCTGCGAGAACGCGATCGCGGGAATGCCGAACAGGTAGCCCTCCATGGCCGCGCCGACGGTGCCCGAGTAGATGGTGTCGTCGCCCATGTTGGCGCCGTTGTTGATGCCGGAGACCACCAGGTCGGGCCGGTAACCGAGCAGGCCGGTGAGCGCGATGTGCACGCAGTCGGCGGGCGTGCCGTTGACGTAGCGAAAGCCGTTGGACGCCTCGTGCACGTACAGCGGGGAATGCAACGTGAGCGCGTTGCTCTTGGCGCTGTTGTTGTGCTCGGGCGCCACCACCTCGACCTCCACGCCGGGCAGGGACTGAAGCGCCGCGTGGAGGGCCACGATGCCCGGCGCCTGGAAACCGTCGTCGTTCGAGATCAGGATCTTCATGCGCGGGATTCTATTGAGCCCGCGCCATACCCCCGGGCGTCTCAGGCGGCGAACAAGGTCTTGTAACGGTCGCGCAGCAGGTTCTTCTGCACCTTGCCCATGGTGTTGCGCGGCAGCTCGTCCACCACGAAGCAGCGCTTGGGGATCTTGAAGTTGGCCAGGCGCGCCTTGAGCGCGCCGATCAGCACCTCGGGGTCCGGCGCGTCGCCGGGCCGCGCGATCACCACCGCCACGCCGACCTCGCCGAAGTCGGGGTGTGGCACGCCGATCACCGCGCTCTCGGCCACACCGGGCATCTCGTTGAGTGCGCTCTCGATCTCGGCCGGATAGACGTTGTACCCGCCGGAGATGATCAGGTCCTTGCTGCGCCCGACGATGGTGACGTAGCCGCGCTCGTCGATGCGGCCGACGTCACCGGTCTTGAAGAAGCCGTCGGTGGTGAACTCCTCGGCCGTCTTCTCGGGCATGCGCCAATAGCCGCTGAACACGTTGGGGCCGCGCACCTGAATGCCACCGATCTCGCCCGTTTCCACCGGTCGGCCGGCATCGTCCACCACACGCAGGGTGACGCCTGGCAACGGAAACCCGACCGTGCCACCGCGCCGCTCGGTCTGGCCGGCGTAGCGGGCGTCGGGCGCACAGGGGTTGGAGGTGAGCATGATGGTCTCGCTCATGCCGTAGCGTTCAAGAATGGTGTGGCCGGTGCGCTCGCGCCAGTCGTTGAAGGTTTCGATCAGCAGCGGGGCCGAGCCAGATACGAACAGCCGCATGTGCGCGGCCTGCTCGCGCGTGAGCGCGGGCTCTGCCAGCATGCGTGTGTACAGCGTGGGCACGCCCATGAACACGGTGGCGCGCGCAAACAGGTCGATGGTGGTGCGCGGGTCGAACTTGTTGAGCCACAGCATGGGGCTGCCGTTGATGAGCGCCCCGTGGATGGCCACGAACAGACCGTGCACGTGGAAGATCGGCAAGGCGTGGATGAGCACGTCATCGGCGCGCCAACCCCAGTAGGCCTGCAGCGTGCGCGCGTTGCTCACGGTGTTGCCGTGCGAGAGCATGGCCCCCTTGCTGCGCCCGGTGGTGCCGCTGGTGTAGATGATCACGGCCAGATCGTCGGCCTCGCTTCGGGCCACGGTGTGCGTGTCGCGGTGGTGCGAGGCGCGCTCGAGCAGCGTACCGCTGCGGTCCTCGCCCAGCGTGTAGACGTGGCGCGTGCCGGCCTTGAAGGCAATCTTGCTGACCCAGCCGAAGTTGGCCGGGCTGCACACCACCACGGCCGGCTCGGCGTTGCCCACGAAGTACTCGATCTCGCCCGCCTGGTAGGCGGTGTTGAGGGGCAGGAAGACATGACCCGAACGCAGCACCGCCAGGTACAGGATCAGCGCTTCGACCGACTTTTCCACCTGCACCGCAATGCGCGAGCCCCCGGGCAACTGCAGGCTGTCGAACAGGTTGGCGATCATGGCGCTGGCGCGATCGAGATCGCGCCAGCTGTAGCGCAGGCCGCCACCGGCACCGCCCACGGTTTCGACCGCGGTGCTGTCCAGATCGGCGGGGAAGGCCGCGCGCAGCGCGGCGTAGAGGTTGTCGTTGTGGTCGGGGTTCTGGCTCATGGCAGACGATCAGAAAACGGGGGGGCGCTTGTTCAGGAAGGCATCGATGCCTTCGCGGTGTTCGGGGTGATCGGCGTAGGCGTAGGCCTGGGGCAACAACTCGACGGCAGAGGCACCGTGCGCCAGCGCACGCAAGGTGCGCTTGTTCAGGCGCGCGGCCAGCGGGGAGAGCTCGGTGACGCGCCAGGCGCGGGTGGCGGCCTCGTCGGCCACGGTGTCGTCGGGCACCACGGCGTGCAGGAAGCCGCGTGCCTTGAGGGTGGGTGCATCGATCACGGCGGCCTGCAACAGCATCTCGCGCGCCGTGGCCAGGCCGGCCTCGCGGGCCACGAGTTCCGCTTCGCGTGGTGCCATGGGAAAGCCCAGCCGAGCGATGGGTGCGCCAAAGCGCGCAGAGACGCCGGCCACGCGCAGGTCGCAGCAACTGGCGATCTCCACGCCGGCGCCCATGCAGTGGCCCGAGATCTGCGCGATCAGGGGCAGGTCGCAGTTCAGCAGAGCCTGCAGGCCGCCCCAGACCTCCCGCTCGTGGAAGTCGTGCAGCGCGGCCTCGTCGAAGCGGAAGTCGGGGTACTCGCCGATGTCGCCACCGGCGCAGAAATGGTTGCCCTCGCCGGCCACCACCACGGCGCGCAGCGCCGGGCGATCGGCCAGCGAGGCCACAGCCAGCGCGAGTTCGCGCCACATCGGGCGCGACATCGCGTTGAGCTTGCCCGGGTGGGCGATGGTGAGCCGCGCGATGGCGCCATCAATGCGCAGATCGATGCGGCCGGTCATTGGACGACCCTCCGCGCTGCGCACTGCGGGGCTGATCGCCTTGGGAACGGCCCGGCGACGATCATGCGTGCTCTCCGGGCCCGCTCATTCGAGCTTGGCGCCCGACGCCTTGACGACCTGCGCCCACTTGCGCACCTCGCCGCTCACGAACTGGCCAAAGGCCGGGCCGGTGATGTCGGGGAACTCGGCACCCTGCGCGGCCCACACCGCCTTGGCCTCGTCGGTGGAGCAGGCCTTGCGGATCTCCTCGATCGCGCGCGCCTGGGCGTCGGCCGGTGTGCCCTTGGGCGCCCACACGCCGTACCAGGTGGTGACGTTGTAGTCCGGCAGGCCGACTTCGGTGGCGCTGGGCACATCGGGGAAGGCGGGGTTGCGCTTGGTGCCCGAGACCATCATGGGCTTGATGCGCCCGCCCTTGATGTGGCCGGCCGAAGAGCCCAGGCCGTCGAACATCATGTCCACGTTGCCGGCGATGAGGTCGGCCAGCGCCGGGCCGGCGCCGCGGTAGGGAATGTGGGTGATGAAGGTCTTGGTCTGCTGCTTGAACAACTCCCCCGCCAGGTGGTGCGAGGTGCCACTGCCGGCCGAGCCGTAGTTGAGCTTGCCCGGATTGGCCTTCACGTGGGCGAGGAAGGCCTTGAAGTCGGCCGCGGTCACGTTCTTGGGGTTGACCACCACCACCTGCGGCACGCTGGCCACCAGGATCAGCGGGATCAGATCGGTCTCGATGTTGTAGTCCAGCCGCGGGTACATGCTGGGCGCAATGGAATGGTGCACCGCCCCCATGAACAGCGTGTAACCGTCGGGGTTGGCCTTGGAGGCCGCGCTGGCGCCCACGGTGCCGCCGGCACCGCCGCGGTTGTCGATCACGAGCGCCTTGCCGGCCAGGCGCGAGAACGATGCCGCCATGGGCCGCGCGAACGCGTCCGTGCCGCCGCCGGCCGGAAACGGCACGATCATGGTGACGGGGCGCGTCGGCCAGGTCGACTGCGCGCGCACGCCGACGGGGCCGAGCACGGCGCAGGCCGTGGCCGCGCGCAGCAGCGCACGGCGGTTGATTCGCTGTTCCATGGAGTCTCCTGTGGTTGGAATGCTTGTCCTCAGACCCGCTTACGGTAGAGGGCTTCTATCGTCCCGCCTATCGGGATTTTTCCGGCTGCGAGCATGGCACGGTGCTTGTCCAGGCGCCGCAGGTCGTAAAGGTAGTTGACCATGAGGCCATAAGACTGCTTGTGCCCCTTGGGCGACGGGTCGGCGCCCCAGTGGATGTGCTCCACCCGCGCGCCGTTGCCCAGGTGAAAGCGCGCCACGGCGTCCAGCGGCTTGCCGTCGACCGTTTCGTGGCCGAGGTAGCGCGCCGCCCAACCCAGCAAGGCCGCGCGCTCGGGGGCTTTTTCGTCGAGTTCGGTGTGGCGTTCCCAGGCCTTGAGCAGCTCGGGCGGTGCGTGCTTGCCAAGCCATGCGCGCAGCCCCGGGATGGGCGAGAGCGTGGCAAAGGTGCGCAGACGCGGGAATTCCGCCTTGAGGGTTTCCACCACGCGCTTGATCAGCGCGTCGCCAAAGCTCACGCCCTTGAGGCCGGCCTGCGTGTTGCTGATGGAATAGAAGATCGCCGTGGTGGCGCGCGCCAGATCCACCGGCGCAGCGGTTTCGTCCAGCAACGGCGTGATGCTGGCGGCGACCTCGTTGGCAAGCGCCACCTCCACGAAGATCAGAGGTTCCCCCGGCAGGCTTGGGTGGAAGAAGCCGTAGCAGCGGCGGTCGCTGTCAAGACGGTTCTTCATGTCGGTCCAGCCACGCACATCGTGCACCGCCTCGTAGCGGATCAGCTTCTCGATCAGCGAGGCCGGCGAATCCCAGCTGATGCGGCGCAGCTCCAGAAAACCGACGTCGAACCAGGTGGAGAACATGTACTCCATCTCGACGTCCAGCGCCTGCAGGCGCGGGTCGCTGCGCAGCACGGGCTGCATCTGGGCGCGCAGGTCCACCAGGAACGGAATGCCCTGCGGGTGCGCGCTGAAGCGCTGCAGCAGCCGCCGCCGTGGCGACACGGTGGCGCGGCGGTAGCGCACCTCGGCCGCGGCCTCGTCGGGTGTGCCAACGGCGGCCAGGTAGTCGGCCTGGGCCTTCTGCACCTTCTGCGGGTCGGCCATGAAGCGCTCGCTCATGAGCAGCCACAGGTCGTGCCGCTGCGCGGGCGTTGCACCGGCATGCCAGTCGATCAGCGACTGCGCGCGCTTGCCACCCTCGACCTCGCTCACCAGCGGATCGACGATGGCCTTGAGTTCGTCCAGGCGCTGGCGCAACTGGCGCGGCGCAAGCGCCTCGTCGCCCTGGCGCAGCCTTGCCCGCAGTCGCTCGTCTGTGGAGCGCGGCGCACCGGCATTGGGGCGCAGCCGCGCCACCACGCGCTCCGACAGCCATTGCGTGGTGTTCATGAAGCCAACCTCGATTGCTGTTGTCGCGCGAGGTCGCGCAGGGCCACGCGCTGGCGCGTGAGGTGGGTGCGCATGGCGGCTTCGGCGCCTTCGGCGTCGCGCGCCTTGAGTGCGGCGAACACCGCCATGTGTTCCGACAGGCTCTGCTGCAGACGGCCGGGCGCGTGCAACTGCTGCAGGCGCGCCAGCTTGACGATCTTGCGCAGATCGCCGATCACCTGCGCCAGCCAGCGGTTGTCGGCCAGCGTGATGATGGCCTCGTGGATCGCGAAGTTGACCGCGTAGTACTCGTTGATGCGCTTGCCGCGAGCGGCCCGGTTCAACTTGTCGTGCAGTTGCTCCAGTGCGGCCAGGTCGGCGTCGCTCGCGCGGGTGGCGGCCTCGAAGGCGCAGCGCCCTTCAAGCAAGGCGATCACGGGAAAGATCTCGTCCAGGTCGCGCTCGGTGATCTGCGCCACGAAGCAGCCCCGCCGGGGCTCGTGGCGCAACAGGCCCTCGGCCGTGAGCACCTTGAGCGCCTCGCGCAACGGGGTGCGCGAAATGCCCATCTCGGCACACAGGGCCGGCTCGTCGAGGAAGCTGCCGGGCGCCAGTTCACCCGCGAAGATGCGCTCGCGCAAGCGCGAGGCCACTTCATCGTGCAGGGAGTTCAGAACCAGTCGCACTTCGTAATCACCTGTAATTACGAGTAATTCTGGCGCCGCATCTGCCACCGGATCACTGGGTAAACCCGCACGGCCCACCTGCCGCCGACCAACGGGCACGCGGCCACATGGGTGCGTGCCCGTATGCGTGCGTGGCCGCGCGGGCACATCGGAACATCGCGGGGTTGCGGCACCGCGGCGGGCCCATGGCCGGCTGCGGTGGCCTTGCGTCAACCCGCCTTGGGGTAGAGCACCATCTGCGTGCAGCGGAACAAGGCCAGCGTGCGGCCGCTCTCGCGGTGCGTCACGGTGGCATCCCAGACCTGGGTGGTCTTGCCCAGGTGCGCCGCGGTGGCCACGCAATCCAGCGTGCCATCCAGCGCCGTGCCCAGGTGATTGGACTTGAGTTCGATGGTGGTGAAGCCATTGGCGCCGGGCGGCAGGCTCGCCAGGCAGCCACAGCCGGCCGAGGTGTCGGCCAGGGTGACCACGCTGCCGGCGTGCAGAAAGCCGTTGGGCGCCATCAGCGCCTCGCGCACCGGCAGTTCCGAGCGCACCTCGCCCGGGGCCACATGGGTGACCACGATGCCGAGGTGGCCGGGCAGCTTGCCCATGCTGCGCAGATTGAAGCCATCGGGGGTGAGCATGGGAGGTCTCCGTTTCGAACAGGCCGTTGCACCGGTGCAAGGGTCAGGCGCGGCGCCCGCTCCACCACCACAGGCCGATGCCGCCGACGATCATGGGCAGGCACAGCCACTGGCCCATGCTAAGCCCCAGGCTCAGGAGGCCCAGGTGGGCATCGGGCTCGCGGAAGAACTCGGCAATGAAGCGGAACACGCCGTAGCCCAGCAGGAACATGCCCGAGACCTGCCCGGTCTTGCGCGGCTGGCGCGCATAGAGCCACAGCAACACGAACAACAACAGGCCCTCAAGCAGGAACTGGTAGACCTGCGACGGGTGGCGCGGTGCATCACCGGCACCGCGGAACACCATGCCCCAGGGCAGCGATGGGTCGGCCACGCGGCCCCAGAGTTCGCCGTTGATGAAGTTGCCCAGGCGCCCGGCGGCCAGCCCCGTCGGCACGCAAGGCGCGACGAAGTCCATCACCTGCATGAACGGGCGGCCACGGCTGCGGGCGTACCAGAGTTGCGCGGCCATCACGCCGATCAGGCCGCCATGAAAGCTCATGCCGCCCTGCCAGACGTAGAACACCTCCAGCGGGTGCTGCAGGTAGTAGGCCGGCTGGTAGAAAAGGCAGTAACCGAGCCGCCCACCCGCCACCACGCCGACCACGCCGAGGAACAGGATGTCCTCCACGTCGCGCGGAAGCCAGGGCCGCGGCTGGGTGATGCCGGCATACGGCTCGTGACGCAGGCGCAGCCGGCCGAGCCAGAAAAACAGCGCGAAGGCGGCGAGGTAGGTCAGGCCGTACCAGTGGATGGCAAGCGGCCCGATCTGCAGGGCCACGGGGTCGATCTGGGGGTGCTGCAACATGGTGGGTCATTGTGCACGGCCGGCCTCGATGAAGCGCTGCAATGCCGGGTTGGCCTCGCCCTCGCGCCAGACGAGGCTGGTTTCGCACAGCGGCGCGCCCTGCCCCGCCGTGGCCACCAGCGGGCGGTACACCACGCCGGGGCGCTGGAACTGCTGCACGCTGTGCAGCACCCAGGCCAGGCCCAGGCCGGCCGACACCAGGTTCACGATGGTCTGCATCTGGATGGCCTCCTGCGCCACCACCGGCTCGCGGCCGCCGGCGCGGTAGAGCTGCAGCACGGCGTCGAACACCTCGGGAAGGATGCGGCGCGGAAACAGCACCACCGGCTCGTCGGCAATGGCGCGCAACGGCAGCCTTGCGCGCGCAGCCAGTGGGTGCTGGTCGGGCAAGGCCAGCACCAGCGGCTCGCTGGTGAGTGGCCGCCGGGCCAGGCCCGCGGGCGCACTGCCCGGGGCGTGAAGCAGGAAGCCGGCGTCCACCTCGCCGCGTTGCAGCAGCTCGCGTTGCACGTCGCTGGTGGCTTCGATGAGCTCCAGGGCCACGCGGGGCCAGCGTTCGCGAAAGGTGCGCACCCAGCCCGGCAACAGGCCGTAGCCAACGGTGGACACGAAGGCCACGCGCAGACGCCCGCTCTCGCCCTGCGCCGCCGAGCGCGCCAGCGCCGGCAGGGCCTGGGCACGGCGCAGCAGCTCGCGCACCTCGGGCAAGAGGGCCGCGCCGGCCGCGCTCAGCGCCACCTGGCGGCGGTTGCGATCGAACAGGCGAACGCCCAGGGCAGCCTCCAGCGAGGCGATGGCCTGCGTGAGGGCGGGCTGCGTCATGTGCAGGCGCGCCGCCGCACGGCCGAAGTGGAGCTCCTCGGCCAGCACGGCAAACTGGCGCCACTGCCGCCATTCGCTGCGCTGAAGATTCACTGTGTCTGTCATAAGTCCAGCATATCAGTGGTGATCACCGATCTGATTGGAGCGCAACGGCGCGCTGCCGCATACTGCCGGGCTTGCAGCCCCTTCCCCACGAACCCGAGAGAGACACCATGGCCGACAGCTCCAAGCGCGTGATTCCCCTTCGCAGCGACAACATCACCCAGGGCAAATCGCGCGCGCCCAACCGCTCCATGTACTACGGCATGGGCTACCAGGAAACCGACTTCGGCAAGCCCATGGTGGGGGTGGCCAACGGCCACAGCACCATCACGCCGTGCAACAGCGGCCTGCAGAAGCTGGCCGACGCGGCGGTGCAGGGCATCATCGAAGCCGGCGGCAACCCGCAGATCTTCGGCACACCCACCATCAGCGACGGCATGGCCATGGGCACCGAGGGCATGAAATACAGCCTGGTGAGCCGCGAGGTCATTGCCGACTGCATCGAGACCTGCGTGCAGGGCCAGTGGATGGACGGCGTGGTCGTCGTCGGCGGCTGCGACAAGAACATGCCCGGCGGCCTGATGGGCATGCTGCGCGCCAACGTGCCGGCCATCTACGTGTACGGCGGCACCATCCTGCCGGGCAAGTGGAAAGGCCAGGACCTGAACATCGTCAGCGTCTTCGAGGCCGTGGGCCAGAATGCCGCGGGCAAGATCAGCGACCAGGAACTCAAGGACATCGAGCAACACGCCATCCCAGGCACCGGCTCGTGCGGCGGCATGTACACCGCCAACACCATGAGCTCGGCCTTCGAAGCGCTGGGCATTTCGCTGCCCTACTCGTCCACCATGGCCAACCCGCACGACGAGAAACAGAACTCGGCCAAGGAGTCGGCCAAGGTACTGCTGGAGGCCATCAAGAAGGACATCAAGCCGCGCGACATCGTCACGAAGAAGGCGATCGAGAACGCGGTGGCGGTGATCATGGCCACCGGCGGCTCCACCAACGCGGTGCTGCACTTCCTGGCCATCGCGCACGCTGCCGGCGTGGAATGGACCATCGACGACTTCGAGCGCGTGCGCCAGCGCACGCCCGTGCTGTGCGACCTCAAACCCTCGGGCAAGTACCTCGCGGTCGATCTGCACCAGGCAGGCGGCATCCCGCAGGTCATGAAGATCCTGCTCAATGCGGGCCTGCTGCACGGCGACTGCCTCACCATCACCGGCCAGACCATTGCCGAGGTGCTGAAGGACGTGCCCGACCAGCCGCGCGCCGACCAGGACGTGATCCGCCCGATCGACAAGCCGATGTACGAGCAGGGCCACCTGGCGATCCTCAAGGGCAACCTCTCGCCCGAGGGCGCGGTGGCCAAGATCACCGGCCTGAAGAACCCGGTGATCACCGGCCCGGCACGGGTGTTCGACGACGAGCAGTCGGCGCTGCAGGCCATCCTGGACGGCAAGATCAAGGCGGGCGATGTGATGGTGCTGCGCTACCTGGGCCCCAAGGGCGGCCCGGGCATGCCGGAAATGCTGGCCCCCACGGGTGCGCTGATCGGTGCCGGCCTGGGCGAGAGCGTGGGCCTGATCACCGACGGGCGCTTCAGCGGCGGCACCTGGGGCATGGTGGTCGGCCACGTTGCGCCGGAAGCGGCGGCGGGCGGCAACATCGCCCTGGTGCACGAGGGCGATTCGATCACCATCGACGCGCACCAGCTCAAGCTGGAACTGAACGTGGCCGATGCCGAACTGGCCAGGCGCCGCGCGGCCTGGAAGGCGCCGGCGCCGCGTTACACACGCGGTGTGCAGGCCAAGTTCGCGTTCAACGCATCCAGCGCCAGCAAGGGCGCCGTGCTCGACAACTTCTGAGCCTGAGCGGGCCGGCGCCGTTCAGCGGCGCTTGCCCGGCTTCAAGCCCAGGTTCTCGCGCTGCTTCTCGACGCGGTCTTTCTTCTTCTGGTCCATCTTGTCCATGGCCCTGCGCTTGGTGTAGCCCGTGGCATCGGCCCACGCCCACCAGGCCACGGCCAGCGCGAACGGCGAGAGCACGACCCACCACGACCAGGCGGCCACGGGATCGACCTCCAGGTATTTCATCAGCAGCAGCACGATTCCCAGGCCCAGCAAATACATCACAGCCTCCGGTAAAGCCCCGGTAAATTCCGGCAAAGAAAATCCCATCAAGGCGGGGTGACAACGCCCGATCGCTAGAATCCGACCCGTCTGCCCCTCGACATTCCAAAGGACAAACCCATGAAACGTGCGCTCCTGATTATGGCCGTCATGACCACCGTGGCCGCCCCCGCCATGGCCGACGAAGCGCTGGCCAAAGCCAAGAACTGCATGGCTTGCCACGCGGTCGACAAGAAACTCGTGGGCCCGTCCTACAAGGATGTGGCCAAAAAGTACGCCGGCGACGCCAAGGCCGTCGACATGCTGGCCACCAAGATCATGAAGGGCGGCTCCGGCGTCTGGGGCGCGATCCCCATGCCCGCCAACCCGCAGGTGAACGAAGCCGATGCCAAGAAGCTGGCGTCCTGGGTGCTGAACCAGAAGTAAACACCACGCCAATCACGAAAAAACCCGCTGGAATCCAGCGGGTTTTTTGTTGGCTGCGCGGCGCCGATCACGCCCCCGATCAGTTGTTCTGCGACAACTGATCGAGGATTGCCGGGTTCTCCAGCGTCGAGACGTCCTGGGTGATCGCTTCGCCCTTGGCGATGGCGCGCAGCAGGCGGCGCATGATCTTGCCGCTGCGCGTCTTGGGCAGGTTGTCGCCGAAACGGATGTCCTTGGGCTTGGCGATCGGGCCGATCTCCTTGCCAACCCAGTCGCGCAACTCCTTCGCAATCGCCTTGGCCTCATCGCCCGTGGGGCGTGAGCGCTTGAGCACCACGAAGGCGACGATGGCCTCGCCGGTCACGTCGTCAGGGCGGCCCACCACAGCGGCCTCGGCCACGAGATCGGTCTTCGACACCAGGGCAGATTCGATCTCCATCGTGCCCATGCGGTGGCCCGAGACGTTGAGCACGTCATCGATACGTCCGGTGATGCGGAAATAGCCGCGGTCGGCGCTGCGCACTGCGCCATCACCAGCGAGGTAGTAGCCCTTGAGCTCTTCGGGGAAGTAGCTCTTCTTGAAGCGCTCCGGGTCGCCCCAGATGGTGCGGATCATCGACGGCCAGGGCTTCTTGATGACCAGGATGCCGCCCGCGCCATTGGGCACGTCGTTGCCCGCCTCGTCCACGATGGCGGCGCTGATGCCCGGCAGCGGCAGCGTGCACGAGCCCGGCACCAGGGGCGTGGCGCCCGGCAGCGGCGTGATCACGTGACCACCGGTCTCGGTCTGCCAGAAGGTGTCGACGATCGGGCAGCGCTCACGGCCCACATGGCGGTGGTACCACATCCAGGCCTCGGGGTTGATGGGTTCGCCCACCGAGCCGAGCAGGCGCAGGCTCGACAGATCGGAGTTCTTCGGGTGGACCTTCTCGTCGCCCTCGGCCGCCTTGATGAGCGAGCGGATCGCGGTGGGCGCGGTGTAGAAGATCGTGACCTTGTGCTTCTCGATCATCTGCCAGAAACGGGCCGCATTCGGGTACGTGGGCACACCCTCGAACACCACCTGCGTGGCGCCCGCGGCCAGCGGCCCGTAGGCCACGTAGGTGTGGCCGGTGATCCAGCCGATGTCGGCCGTGCACCAGAACACATCCTCCGGGCGCAGATCGAAGGTCCAGAGCATGGTGAGCTTGGCCCACAGCAGGTAGCCGCCGGTGCTGTGCTGCACGCCCTTGGGCTTGCCCGTGGAACCCGAGGTGTAGAGGACGAACAACGGGTGTTCTGCGCCCACGTAGGCCGGCGGGCACTCGCTGCCCTGCCCGGCCACAGCCTCGTGCCAGTACACGTCGCGCCCGGCCACCATGTTGCAGGCTGTGGGCGTGCGCTGGTAGACGATGACGTTCTTGATCGACTCGCAGCCGCCCATGCCAATGCCTTCATCGACGATGGCCTTGAGCGGCAGCTCCTTGCCGCCGCGCATCTGGTAGTTGGCGGTGATCACGGCCACCGCCCCGGCGTCCTGGATGCGCTCCTGCAGCGCCTTGGCCGAGAAGCCGCCGAACACCACGCTGTGGGTGGCCCCGATGCGCGCGCAGGCCTGCATGGCCACCACGCCTTCGATCGTCATCGGCATGTAGATGACCACGCGGTCGCCCTGCTGAACGCCGCGCGCCTTGAGCATGTTCGCGAACTGCGACACCTTGTCCAGCAGTTGCCGGTAGGTGATGCGCGTGACGGTGCCGTCGTCGGCCTCGAACACGATCGCCGTCTTGTGCTCGACCGGCGTGCCCATGTGGCGGTCCAGGCAGTTCCACGAGGCGTTGAGTGCGCCGTCGGCAAACCACTTGTAGAAGGGCTTGTTGCTCTCGTCGAGCACCTGCTTGAAGGGCTTGTGCCAGCCCAGTTCCTCGCGCGCCAGGCGGCCCCAGAAGGCCTGCGGATCCTTGTCCGCCTCGGCGCAGAGCGCCTCGTAGGCTTTCATGCCCGAGATGCGGGCCGCCGCCACGCTGGCGGCTGTGGGTTCGAAGACGCGGTTCTCGACCAGAACGGATTCGATCGACGACGAAGGTGTTGACATGCAGCTGTCTCCTCGGCTCTTTGTGGAAAAACGGGCCGGCGGCACTGTGCGCACAAGCACTTACGGCCGCCTGACACGGGGCGCACTCCTACAATAACCGACACCCGCGCCCCCGGGCGCCCCCCCCGTCCACATCATGAGCGACCCCGTCAAAGCGACCGCCCCGATCCGCCCCTTGCCCAACCTCATCTTCGCCAGCCGCTGGCTGCAGTTACCGCTCTACATCGGTCTCATCGCGGCCCAGGCCATCTACGTGTTCCACTTCTGGGTGGAGCTCGTGCACCTCATCGAAGCCGCCTTCGGCAACGACGCTGCGCTCCAGAAACTGGTGACGAGCATCGGCTACAAGAGCGACATCGAACTCACCGGGCTGAACGAGACCATCATCATGCTGGTGGTGCTCGCGCTCATCGACGTGGTCATGATCTCCAACCTGCTGATCATGGTGATCGTCGGTGGCTACGAAACCTTCGTCAGCCGCATGCACCTGGAGCACCACCCCGATCAGCCCGAGTGGCTGAGCCATGTGAACGCCAGCGTGCTCAAGGTCAAGCTGGCCACGGCCATCATCGGCATCAGCTCGATCCACCTGCTCAAGACCTTCATCAACGCCGCCAACTACGACGTGAAGGTGCTGATGTGGCAAACCATCATCCACATCGCGTTCCTGTTCAGTGCGCTGGCCATCGCCCTGGCCGACCGCCTGATGAGCGGCGACAAGCACTGACACCTGCACCCCGGAGAACGATCATGCCCACGACCATCCGCCAGAACGACCTCATCGAATCCATTGCCGGCGCACTGCAGTTCATCAGCTACTACCATCCGGCCGACTACATCAGCCACCTGGCCCGCGCCTACGAGCGCGAACAAAGCCCGGCAGCCAAGGACGCGATCGCGCAGATCCTCACCAACAGCCGCATGAGCGCGACCGGCCACCGGCCGATCTGCCAGGACACGGGCATCGTCAACGTCTTCCTCAAGATCGGCATGGACGTGCGGCTCGAAGGCTTCAGCGGCAGCCTGGAAGACGCCATCAACGAAGGCGTGCGCCGCGGCTACAACCACGCCGACAACAAGCTTCGCGCCAGCGTGGTGGCCGACCCGCACTTCGCGCGCAAGAACACGAAGGACAACACGCCCGCGGTGATCTTCACCGAGATCGTGCCGGGCAACACCGTCGACGTGACCGTGGCCGCCAAGGGCGGCGGCAGCGAGAACAAGAGCAAGTTCGTGATGCTCAACCCCAGCGACTCGCTGGTGGACTGGGTGCTCAAGACGGTGCCCACGATGGGTGCCGGCTGGTGCCCGCCGGGCATGCTGGGCATCGGCATCGGCGGCACAGCCGAGAAGGCCATGCTGCTGGCCAAGCAGAGCCTGATGGAAGACATCGACATGTACGAGCTACAGGCGAAAGCCGGCAAGGGTGAGAAGCTCTCGCAGGTGGAAGAACTGCGCCTGGAGCTGTACGAGAAGGTCAACGCGCTGGGCATCGGCGCGCAGGGCCTGGGCGGCCTCACCACCGTGCTGGACGTCAAGATCGCGATGTACCCGACCCACGCGGCCAGCAAGCCTGTGGCCATGATTCCCAACTGCGCGGCCACGCGCCACGCGCACTTCGTGCTCGACGGCAGCGGCCCGGTCTACCTGGACGCGCCCAGCCTCGACCTGTGGCCGAACGTGAACTGGGAACCCGATGCGAAGAAGAGCAAGCGCGTCGACCTGAACACGCTCACCAAGGAAGAGGTGGCGAGCTGGAAACCCGGCGACACGCTGCTGCTCAACGGCAAGATGCTCACCGGCCGCGACGCCGCGCACAAGCGCATCCAGGACATGCTGGCCAAGGGCGAGAAGCTGCCGGTGGACTTCACCAACCGCGTCATCTACTACGTGGGCCCGGTCGACCCGGTGCGCGACGAGGTGGTCGGCCCGGCCGGCCCCACCACCGCCACGCGCATGGACAAGTTCACCGACATGATGCTGAGCCAGACCGGCCTGATCGCCATGATCGGCAAGGCCGAGCGCGGGCCGGTGGCGATCGAGTCCATCAAGCAGCACAAGAGCGCCTACCTGATGGCAGTGGGTGGCGCAGCCTATCTCGTGTCCAAGGCCATCAAGCAGGCGCGCGTGGTCGGCTTCGAGGACCTCGGCATGGAGGCCATCTACGAGTTCGACGTGGTGGACATGCCTGTGACGGTGGCGGTGGACGCCGGCGGCACCAGCGCCCACGTCACCGGTCCGGCCGAGTGGAGCCAGCGCATCGCCTCGGGCGAGTTCAAGGGCATCGCGGTCGCCAGCACTTGAGTGCAGCGGCGCCGGTCATCGGCGTCTTCGACAGCGGCATCGGCGGGCTGAGCGTGCTGCGCGCACTGCGCGCCGCCCTGCCCGGCGCGCACTACCACTACCTCGCGGACAACGCCTGGGCGCCCTACGGTGAGCGCGCGGCCGACGAACTGCGCGAGCGCATCGCCGCGCTGGTGAGGGCATGGTGCACCGAGAGTACGCCCGATCTGCTCGTGCTCGCCTGCAACAGCGCCACGGCAGTGGCCGTCGATGCCTTGCGCCGCGAGCACCCCGGCCTGCCCATCGTGGGCATCGAGCCCGCGGTGCGCCCGGCCCTGGGGCTCACCAGCAGCGGCCAGGTGGGCGTGCTCGCCACGCGGGCCACGCTGCAGAGCGCCCGCTATCGCGCGCTGCGGGACGCCTGCCTCGCCAGCGCGGAGCCCGGGTTGCAGATACATGACCATGCGGCCGATGGTCTGGCCGACGCCATCGAGCGCAACGACGAAACGGCGGTGAACGGGCTGTGCCGTTCGCATCTGCATGCCCTGCTCGCCCGTGCGCCCGCCATCGACACCCTGGTGCTCGGTTGCACCCACTACCCGCTCGTGGAGGCTGCGTGGCGAGCCGCGTGGACGAGACCGCTGCGGTTGGTGGACCCTGCCGAGGCCGTCGCCCGTCGCGTGGCCAGCCTGCTCGGTGCCGCGCCAGGCTACGGCGCGCATACTGCGCTGCAGTGGCGCTGCACCGGCGACACGGCAGTGCTCGCGCAGGCCGCACAGCGCTGGCTGGGGCTGCAGCAGGCCGCGGTACAGCGGCTGACCCTTGCGGGCTGAGACGCTTGCCCGGCAGCAGCCCGGTTCGCTCGATCAGCGCGCTTCAGGCGCTGTCAGGGCCGCGGTGCGCCCGCGCTGCATGTTCACCGGAATCAGCAACAGCAGGCCCAGTACGAACATCAAGGCCGTCGACACGATGGCCAGGCGGTGGTTGCCACCGGTCATCCAGGTGATCGCACCGTAGGTGAGTGGGCCGACGATGCTGGCCACGCGCGTGGCAAAGGTCCACAGGCCGAAAAACTCGGCCAGTTGCGCGGGCGGTGCCAGCATGCCGGCCATGGCGCGCCCCGCCGACTGGCTGGAACCCATGCACAGGCCGGCAATGGCCGCCGCCCACCAGAACTGGCCTTTGGTGGTGCTGAGCGCGGCGATCACGCAGGTGGCGATCCAGCCCACCAGCGTGAGGCCCAGCGCCAGCTTGTGGCCCAGCCGGTCCTGGCCGTAGCCGAAGCCGAAGGCGCCCACCATGGCCGCGATGTTGAGCACGAAGATCAGCACCATGGTCTCCTGCTGCGCGAAGCCGATCACCTGTTCGGCATAGATCGCCGCCAGCGCCACCGCCACCGCCACGCCACCCTGATAGGCCGCCGTGCAGGCCAGCAGCCACATGAAATCGCGGTAGTGGCGGGCCTGCCCGAAGGTGGCGCGCAAGCGCTGCAGGGAGGCGCGAAAGCCACCCTCTCGCCCCGCCTGCGGTTCGGCACGCTCGCGCAGCAGGCCCAACGTGAAGAGCGCCGCCACGCCGAACAGCGTGGCTGTGATGATCATGGTGACCGGCACGAACTGCGCCGCCTTCTGCCCTTGCGCCTGCGCCCACAGCACGTAGGCCAGGCAAAGGCCCAGGCTGAGCATGCCGCCCACATAACCCAGGCTCCAGCCCCAGCCGCTCACGCGCCCCATGGCCTGGGGGCGTGCCAGCTCGGGCAAGAAAGCGGCCACTAGCGACTCGCCCCAGGCAAAACAGACACTGGATGCGATCACCAGCACCACGCCCAGGGCCACCGCCCCGGGCTGCACCAGGGCCAGCCCGGCGGTGGTGACCACGCAGCCCACCGTGGTGAGCATGAGCAGACGCTTCTTGGCGGCATGCCGGTCGGCCCAGGCGCCCATCGCGGGCATGGTGAACATGACGATCAGGTGCGAGACGCTGAGCGCCGCCGTCCATGCGAAGGTGCCCCAGTCGGCACCACCGGCCACCGCCCCCACGAAATACGCCGCGAACACCGCCGTCAGTACGACCGTCGTGTAGCCCGAGTTGGCGAAGTCATACATCGCCCAACCGAACACTTCGCGCTTGCGAACGCCAGTGTTCAGGGCATCGGTGGAGAAGAAGGCCATGCAGACTCCGCAGGCGCGCCCACGCGGCGCGATGCCCCGAAGTCTATTCGCGGCGCGTGCATCGCCCACAAATGCCATGGATCCGGCTCCGCCGGTCCGTCGGCATTGCCCCGTTGAGGGGCGCGCACGCAGCGCGGCTGGGGGGGATTCGCTGTCAGTGCAGGTGGCGCGGCTTGCGCGGCCCGCCGTGGCCCGACGGGCCGTGACCACGCGGCGGTTTGCCCAGCTGCATGGAATTCACCAGCGCGTCGAAGCGCTGGTTGAAGAGCTTGTCGATCGACGCGACCACCTCGCCGAGTTCGGACGCATCGAAGTGGCGCTCCATCACCTGAACCACGTCCTGCACGAGCAGGTCGCGCTGGATCTGCATGATGGCCGCCGGCGTGGGGCCGACGAAACACATGATGAAATCGTCGCGCGCCTCTTCCTCGCCGTTGTCGTCTTCCTCGTCGAACTCGGTGTCGTAGAACGACACCTCGAGCGGCGCGCCCGCAGAAGCGATTTCGTTCAGGCCCATGCAGGCGTCTTCGATCGCCTGGCGGAAGTCCTCATCGCCATTGACGGTCCAGCAGATCTGAAGGGTGTGGCTGTCGGCCTCGAAGCGGATGCCGGGCTCGTCCTCGTAGCTGCTGGCCGCGGCCGCGGCCAGCGAGCGTTCGCCGGCGTACTGCCACAGCGGTTTGAGCGCTTCCTGGATCTGCTCGTACGCCACGTCGGCGCGCAGCGGCACATCGCCATGCACGTGAATCTCGAAGGGGGCGTCGTATCGGCTGCTCATGAATCTCACTCCGCCGGCAGGGCCGGCATTGACCTGGCGTTGGTGCCTCGAACCGGGGTCGAACCGGTACGCCCCCTTGCGGGAAAGCGGCGGAGTTTAAGTCCGCTGTGTCTACCAATTTCACCATCGAGGCCACGGGCCGCAGCCACATTGTCGCAGGTGAAAAAAGCAAACCCCGCCAGCACCAGGCGGGCAGGGTTTGACAGGGGTTCTGGAGGCGCGTGGCGGAGTCGAACCGCCCTAGACGGATTTGCAATCCGTTGCATAACCGCTTTGCTAACGCGCCGGTTCGTGCACCCGACAAAAAAGGGAAGCCGTGCTTCCCTTTTGCGAATCTGGAGCGGGAAACGAGACATTTACTAGGCGCGTAAGTCGTTGTTTCCCGAACACTTTCTTCGCCGAGGTGGCCAGCGAAGACCTCAATTGTAGCCTTGTTTTTCGTCCCCGGCAACAAGTTCGTCCAAAGAAATCCATCGACGTCCAAAGACGCACACTCCGCGCACTAGACCCGCACCCCGCACATCGCCATCCGCGTGGACTCGAACTAGCCACCCATATCCCGTTCTCTGCTTCCGCATCTTCTCCGCGATGCCGACTAGGCGGCAGGCTTCCGATGTCGGGGCAGTTCGGATGCCACCGTGTAAAGGCACGCGCCGCGCATCGCGGCGCCCATCTGCGCAAGCCACGCCGGAAGAACGCACACCCTAGCTATGGTGCATCGGCGCGCGATTCTTTATGGATATATCAGGATGCCGGGATGAGCATGACGGGAGCGCATTCGCTGCGTCCGGCTGGACGTTGGATGACGATTGCCATCCCCTTCGCACCCATTTAGACCGTTGGCATATCAGGCCATACCCAGACGGTTTTGCAGGGGCCGCAACTTCTTACGACCCTGATAGCGTGAGCGTCACTGTCGAGCCTGCGTCCTGATGCTCGACCTTCTAGTCGATAAATTTTTACACATCGAGCACACGACGGCTACCAGTAGCGCCGACTGGTAAGAGGTACTCAAGCCCAATGACGAAGCCGCCCTCGGGGCTCGCTTCCTGCACAGACAACACGCCGGCCATGAGGTCGGCGGCAAAGGAGTCGGCAATGTAGTTCTTCTCCTGGAAGGAGACGGAGCATGCAAGAGAACAAGAATGATGCACCCACATCAAAGGTGTTCTATCGCCCGATCGAGGCGTCCATCCGCTGGGCCGGGCTGCTGCGGTACGAGCAGGTGATCCTGGCCTCGATTTCGTCGCCCCGGAACCTGCCACTTTCGCTGGACTGCCCCCGCTGGGGCGAACTGCGGCTGTACACCGAACGCATCTATGACGGCATCCTCAATGGGGAGCTGCCCTTCGGGCGGGACGGCATCACGACGCACGACACCGAACTGATCGACTCTCTCGATCTCACCGTCCGCCATGTCGATCTGAAGCGCTGGATGCGACAGCACTATCCTGAACAGCGACCAGGCTTTCTCTTCTCCCGCAGCGAGCGCATCGCCCATCCCTTCATCTCGCTGGAGACCGGCCAAGCCATGCTGGTCGAGC
>VFQM010001003.1_pt1 | contig 27014 bp, 23 predicted proteins | sample 3512391 | NCBI WGS metagenome assembly VFQM01 (sample SAMN10412369, study PRJNA504923) | tailings metagenome | isolation source: Replicate 1 from Balatoc abandoned mine | place: Philippines | reverse complement strand
CACCGATGGTTTTCACCTTCCAACCGCCATTTTTCGCTGGACTGTCAGGATATGTCGCGGAATTATCGAGCGCGATGCTCGGGGCCGAACTCGGGCTGCCGGTTGCCCATCTCGACAACCATGCCAGCTATATCGGCCATTGGTTGAAGCTCTTGAAGGAGGATGACCGCGCCATCCTCACCGCCGCCGCCAAGGCCGAAGAAGCCTCGAGCCTGCTCTTGAAACTCGGCGGCCGAGGTTCAGCCGATGCAACCGACGAGGCGGCGCATGACGCCGCGCTCGCGGCCTGAGGGAGGGCGTCATGGGCCGATCGGTCAGCTATCCCAGCGGCGCCATCGTCGCTTTCAACATTCTTGTAGTCGAGGATGCCGATGACTGGGAGTTCGAATACGAGTGGCTGTGCGAGGATCTGCGCGAGCGGGCCGCCCGCGCCCTTCCCTCGCTGGTTGTTCACGATACATGGCGGGCGCGCGAGGACCGGATCCTTATGCGCAATGCCTTTGCCGACTTCGGTGTCTCGACCTACGGCAGCCTGGTCGCAGTCTGGATCGCCGAGCGTGATGACCCTGCCTATTGGGACGCTGACTGGCGCACAGCCCGCTCGCCGCGAGCACGGCACTGGCTTGCGCAGATAACTGCTCGTTTCGATGCGCTGTTTGGCGACTACGACTGCCTCGGCCACATGTCGAACGGAGAGGGCATTTTCGCCAGGCGCGCGGCCTGAGTTTAACCGGCGCTGCTCGCCACGCCCGGAGCACTTCTGTTGTCCTTGCTTGCGATGTCTAGGCCGCCCTTGGACTGGCGCCATGCGAGAGAGGCCCTGGGCCAGCCGTCGGCCCTGCGCAACCCGCTTGGGCTAGGCCCGTGTTGGCCCGCCCCCTTCGGGGGTCTGTGCCTGCCCGCGCCAGCCTGCCCAAGCAGGTTTCCCCTGACGGGTGCGCAAGTCCGCCTCACCGCTGGCCCTGACGGGCTCTCGCTGGCGCAGCCAAGAGCGGATGCGTCAGCCTCACGTCAGTCAGGAGGACATCATCATGCACACGTCATTTGCCGCCCAACTCGCCGGACTCGATCTGTCCGGTTTCGCTATTGGACCTGCCCCCGTCACTGCTACCGATTTTCCGTGCGAGGAGGCCGTCGTCCAAACGCTTGCAGCGGTCTGGTCCGATCTTTTCGCGCTAGTCTCGGGGACCGCGCTTGAAGCCGACGCCGAAGACCTTGGCTGGGCCTTCGTCAACATCTTCCACCGCTCGGCAGAGCGCAAATCCACTGCCGTCGACCGTGCAACCGACGAGGTCCGCGCACTTGTTGCCACAGCCGATGGGTCTGAAATTCATACCCACGAGCTGGAGACCCAGGTCGAGCGCGCGCAATGCGCTGAAGGTGCCATGCTCGCACTTGAAGAAATGCGCGAAGTGGCAGCCAGCCTCTATCTCAACGAGTTCGGCTCCTCATGGAAGCCCGTCTCGAGTTCGCGCTTTAATCACGGCGCGATGCTGACCTCCGCGCTCGTCGAGGGCCGCGATTTCCTGCGCGCACGGGGCGAGGCAAAGCGCCGTGCAGCAATGCCCGAAGGCACACCAGTGGTATTCGCCGGAGGGCGCAGCCGCCATGCGACCGACGAAGAAGCGCTGACCTTCGCCAATAATGTCTGGGCTACGCTCGACAAGGTTCACGCCCGTGTTGCCGACATGGTTCTGATCCACGGCGGTGACACCAAGGGCGTTGATCGCCTGGCTTCTTCCTGGGCCGAGCGGCGCAAGGTGCCGCAGGTGACCTTCTCGCTGGATATGCGTCTTGGCGCCCGTGCGGGCTTCAAGCGCAATGAGCGGATGCTTTCGCTCGATCCGCGCTACGTGGTCGCCTTCCCCGGCAATGGTGTGCTCGAACGCCTGGTGATCGAAGCCAAGACGCGCCGGATCACCGTAGTCGATCGCCGCGGTCCGCTCGGAACCAGTCCCAAAAGCCCTTCGCCCGACGAGGGCTGAGGCTTTGGCCTTCGCGCCAGCGCCGGTCAGGCGCTGGCGTATCAGGACCAGAGGAAAGGCACGTTTTTCGTGTCGTGGAGTCGGCAATGACGTTCGGCACCTGACGACGAGGAGATATAACCATGAGCGACTTCACAACATTGATGGCTGACTTTGCCGTTCGCGAAGCAGACCGCCAATCCCGCGTTGGCGAGGAGATCGAGCAACTCAAAGCCGTGCTTGTCCCGTGCTTGCGAGTAGCGGGGATCGCCCGTGCTGAAGTGCGATTTGATGGCGGCGGGGACAGCGGCGCGGTCGAGGAATTGCTGTTCTTCGACGCTGCCGATGATGCGGTCGTATGCCCCGATATGGCTATTGCGTTGGCCCTGAAAGACCAGCCGGACGGGGCCCTGAGCAGCGCTCCGCCGACGCTTGATGCCGCGCTCGAACAGCTGACTTACCTCGCGCTCGAACGCCATCATCCAGGGTGGGAGAACAATGATGGTGCCGCCGGCCAACTGGTGATCGATGTCGCCGAGGCCAGCTTTGCGCTCGAATGCAGCCTGCGCTTCGTCGCCACCGACGATCATTCGACACAGATATAGGGAGACCACTGTCATGGCTCATTGCTACTATCACGCGCTCTCTTCGGTCCGGAAATGGGGCGGGGTGCCGGAAGATTACCTCGCCCTGCACCAGTGGTTCGACCAGTCCAAGGCGATCCTGGCGGACCCTCGACACCGGGCCTTGCGGCACCATGCCGAAGGCATCTTCATGCTCGAGGCTCTGTTCGGCGCAACGCTCCTCAACGCCGACGGGAGTACTGTTCCGGTGCGTCTCATCGGCGAGCAGCATGTGCGCGAGGACCTCGGCTCGATCCCCTCCTTTGCCGATTGGGCGCGGCTCATCACGCCGCAGGCCTGGATGCTGCGCGGACATCCGCTCGACGGGGCCGAAGCAATGACCGGCGAAACTCATGACCCTACCAGTGCGATGACGTCCGGTGTCCTGCCACCTGCTCAGCGAGCCGCCGGGTCGGTCATAATCGACCTTGGACGGGTGCCATTCGGGCGGAAGGCAAGGGCGCATAGTTACCGGCCAACGAAAACCGGAATGCCATCTGGCTAAGCCTGACCAGTCATTCGGCTCCACCCGGCGTGTTTGCAAACCTGTCCCTGAATCACCTCACGTCGAGACGCGCAACCCGGAACTTGTCCGGCCGTGTTGCCGGGTTTCACCCGGCTGCCCGCACCACCCGAACCAGTTCCGGGTTCCCCTTCGGTGCGCTTCGCCGCGCGGCGCTTCTGCTCGGGTTTTGCAGCCGGGATGGACCCGCGCTGACCGATCAGGAGAATACCCATGACCAATCTCGTAATCCTCGTTGGCCGTGTCGCTCGCGATCCCGAAGCCCGCTCCACGCAAGGTGGCACCAGCGTAACTTCGCTCTCGGTGGTGACCGACCGGCCGGCCCGCAAGGACGGCAAGACCTACAAGGATGAGAACGGCTACACCGCCAAGGACAGCGAGTTCCACCGCGTCACCTGCTTCAACGGCCTTGGCGAAAACGTCGCGAAGTACTGCACCAAGGGCCAGCTGGTCACCGTCGAGGGCCGCATCCACTACACTCAGTGGGAGGACCAGAGCGGCACCAAGCGCTACGGCTGCGAGATCATCGCCGACAAGGTCGACTTCCTCTCCAAGGGCCGCACGCAGGACGGCACTGGCGACAACGAAGGCGCGCCGGACATCGACGAGGATTGACCCTCGCTGACCCATTAACAAGGCCCCGGTGGCACGCGCCGCCGGGGCCTCTTCTTGTGCATGCTGGCGAAGGGCGGCGCGCGGGGCATCGAACCCCGCGCGCCGCCTGGGTTGCATCTACTTGGGTGTCAGGCGCTTGATTGCTTCGTCAGCTCCGAGCACCATTGACCGCTGCACGATCTGGCGCAGCTCGTTCGGTTCGAGGGTCTCGGCACCGCAATCGAGCAGCACTTTGCCGAGTTCCGCCGCTGCACTTTCGCGCAAGGCAGCTTCCTGGGCATCGAGTTCCTCGCGCTGGCGTTTGAGTTTGATGAGCGCATCGCGCGCACTGGGTCTGGACCTGGCCATGTCATGTCCTTTCGCTGGCCGTTGGTCCCCTCCAGCCTCCAGACTGGCACGACCGGCCGTGTGTAGGAAATGGGTTTCTGCCGCAGCGTCAGGGCAATCTTGCAGGCGGCGGAAGAGGTCTCTCTCGTAGACACTTCGAGTGTGAGGCGGGCTTGGGGGCCGCGTCAAGGACGATGGGGCCCCACCATTTTGCCTCCCCTTCGCTGCGCTACGGTCCGACAAAATCGTTACCCCTTGTCGCCGCTTCGCGGCCGCTTCGCGGTCCCTGACCCGTCCCGTCGCCCACCTCTTTCGCACTCCTGATGCGACGCATCGAACATCAGGAGGACTTACCCATGCACACTTCGCTGAACGTCACCAATTGCGGGTTCAAGGCAGACCAGGCGGCATTCGTTGCCGCGCTCGATCAGGCCCATGCCCGGTCCTTTCACAGCTACTTCACCCAGTACATCCTGACCGATGATCAGGTCGGTTACGTTACAATTGACGAAGGCGATTACGGGGCACTGCCCAAGCCCATGCGGGACCGGGTCATAGACATGGTGCCGGGCCGGCTCAGTGATGAGTTCTGACGCATCGCAAGAGGAGGAAGTCCATCAGGGCTTCCTCCTTTCTTTTTGCTCGGCTCCCGCAACATGATCGGCTCTGATCAGGCGATGGTTTGCCCGGCTATCAATCTGGCTCATCAGTGGTGTCCAGATCTACCAGGCGTTCGGGCATGCCGAGCAACTTCAAGGCCGCTGCCGAAATGGCTTCGGACCTCGTTGGAAATGCCTCCGCAGAACTGACCGACACGCCGTTTGCATATGTGACCGTGGCCTGGAAACCATTGCCCTTTGGTGTTGCACTCAAGGTAATCTGCGTCATGCCGTGGCTCCTTCGCCAAGGTCCAGAACTGAACGCAGCATATGCTTCGCCATTTGCTTTGCCCATGCTGATTTCGGGCTGAACTGCGGCGCCCTGGCGCAGTTGGTTGACTACCCTTCAAATCCCGCCTGACAATGACCGGATACGAACCCGGATCTCGACCGCCAATTGGGGGACAAGGGAGCACACCGTACGCAGCGGTGCTGCCTTTGATTTTGGTTTATATTCAATGTGATAAGTCGTTTTTTCGCACAGTGCACTAACCCATGTGCCGGTGATTTATGAAGCAGATTCGCGATTTACCGACAAATCACAGGCCCTCATGCTGCTGAGATTATTGGAAAATATTTCGTTTTCCTACAGTCTGACAGTGATTTAGTCTCAGCCTCGCCTTCCGCAGGGTGAACCAGGTTTCTTGGACAACAAGGAGCTTGGTACAATGCAGCATTATCACAGCTTACAGAGCTATGTTCCTCCGCTGATCGCGGACTGGATCAAGGAGCAGGCAAAGGTTCGCGATACCAGCGTGAGCGTGGTCGTGCGCGACCTGCTGGTTGCCGCATGGACCCGCGACAACGACCCGGCCTTGCGGCCCACCGGCGCCGATCCCGAGCGCCAGCGCGTGTTTATGACGGTCGCGCTCGACGCCCTGCTGGCGCACCATGATGACCCGACCCTGCGCGAGCGGACGCTCGCTGCCTACCATCGCCGGCTCGCCAAACTTGGTCTGGTTGCCGCTTCGGTCAGGGGAGGCGAAGATGAAGCATAATCTCGTCAACTTCACCCGCGGCAGCCAATTGTTGGGGCACTTCGGGTTCATGTTTGCGGCGGGCCTCAAGGGTCCCCTGCTCGTCACCCTGGCGGTGTTTCTTGGCCTCAGCTGGTGGCAGGTAAAGAGTGCGCTCAGCGACCATCAGGTCTACCTAATGTGGATGCATGTCTATGCATCGGCCTATACCTTCATGGAGTTCGATCCCGACAAACTGGTGCACCTGAAACTGGGCGGGGGCGAGACGGCGACCTTCGCGATGAACGTCGTGACCCAGTACCCGCCGATGCGCGATGCCATGGCGGCATTCATGGCTGCCTTGCGCACCGCGCTGGTCGTCTCCGGCGTGATCCTCGCCCCGCTGTTTACCCTCTTCTGGTGGTTCGCCGAACGCTTCGGCGAGCGGTCCAAGCAGAAGAAGCACGTGCGCGGTGCATCGCTCGTCTCGCTCCCCGAACTCGAAGACGAACTCGCCCGCCATAACGCCCGCGAACGTGCCGCCGAATATGGTGAGGAATTGGGCTGGCGCTGGCGGCTTGCCGGGAGCGCAGCGCTTGCCGAGGCGGGTTATTATTCTCCAGCACACCTTGCCGGCGTCATCTGGCCCTGGCGCCGGGAGCAGAGCCATACAATGCTCGTCGGGACGACCGGTACAGGCAAGACTGTGGCCCTGACCGAGCTGTTGTCCGAGATCCGCCAGCGGGGTGGACGTGCGGTCATCTTCGATCTGACAGGGGTCTTCATCGAGACGTTCTACAATGCGGATACCGACATCATCCTGAACCCGCTTGATGCGCGCTGCCCCTCCTGGAGCGTGTTCAATGATTGCACCACGCGGGCGGAGTTCCATGCCGCTGCGGACTCGCTGGTGCCACATGACGGCGGCGGCTCGGAGCAATTCTGGGTGCTCGCCGCGCGTACCATGTTTGTCGAGACCTGCGTCAAGCTCGCCGAGGAAGGGCGGGGCAGCAATCAGGCCCTCGCCGATGAATTGATGAATGCCGACCTGTCCGATCTGCACAAGCTGCTCGAAGATACCATGGCGGGCCCGATCACCACGCCGAGTGCCGCCAAGATGGCGGAATCGGTGCGCGCGGTGTTCAACGTCAACGCCAAGGCCCTGCAGATGCTGCCTTCCGATGGCGAGCCATTCTCGATCCGGCACTGGGTCCGCGCGGAGGACAACCGGGGCTCGCTCCTGTTCCTCTCGGCGCGCTACGTCGACATGAGCGTGCTGTCGCAGATGCTGACGCTGTGGCTCGACACCGCCATTAACACGCTGATGACCGGCAGGCGCACGCGCGACGTCAAACTCTGGTTTTTGATCGACGAACTTGGCGCATTGCATCGGCTCCCCTCGCTCGAGAAGGGCCTGCAGACGGCGCGCAATTTCGGGGGCGCGATCGTCACCGGGGTGCATGCCTTCGCCAAATTGAAGGAGGTCTACGGCGAGAACATGGCCATGACCCTGTCGTCATTGGCGCGGACCAAGCTGATCCTTGCCACAGCCGACCGCGACACTGCCACCTGGTGCTCGGACATCATCGGCCACCGCGAGGTGCGCGAAATGGAGGAAGGTTACAGCTACGGCTACAACAATGCCCGAGATGCCGTAAGCCTGACCCCGCGGCGGCAAGTGGTGCCGCTGCTGCTGCCCGACGAGTTCATGGAGCTCCCCAGCCTCTCGGGCTTTATCAAGTTTCCGGATGGATTCCCGGCGGCTCCGGTCACGCTGGTCCCCCGCAAATGGCCGCGCGTCGCGGAAGGATTCATTGCGCGCGACGTGCCGCCTCAGTCACCACGTTCGCTTGCTCGGAGCGACGCCCGTGCTGGTCTGGCAGATCACGTAGATGGGTCTGCCAACGGCCAGGATCATGCAGATGAAGCGAGTGGTGACGGCGCTGATGATGGGGGTGATCCGCGCCGGATGAGCGATGTTGGCGAACCAGCACCCGCGCATCCAAAGGTGCAGGGCAAGGGCGTCAAATTGCCTCGGACCGAGACCGTGCGGCAGCCGAGGATGGACGGCAAAGGGAAGGCACAGACAGTCCTTCGCCAGAACGCTGGTTCAGCGCGGGTCGTCGATCACGCGGCCCGTACGGGCGGAGCTGGCAGCCACAATGCCCAGCCTGAACTGCCGTTAGTAAAGGTCGATCCCAGGGTGGACAGGCACAGCGATAAACCCGCCAGGGCGGGACGGCAGGACATCCCCGACCAGAAGGCTGCTCGCGGCAGCCAGAAGGATCGCAACCGGGCAGACCGCCGACTGCATGAGGAGCAGCAACGTACGCTGCTCGGCGGCGCCCCACGCGAGGGTCAGGAGCGCGACATGGGCGATATCGAGCCCGATATCTGATTGCTGACGGGGAGGTCGGGAGGACAGGAATGGACTGGATTGCCGATGCTTTCTGTTGCCAATGTCCGCTCGGCCTCGGCCGCCGCGAGCTACTTTGCCGCCGACAACTATTACGCCAGCGCTGACGCCGACCGGTCCGGCCAGTGGACCGGCAAAGGTGCCGACATGCTTGGCCTCAAGGGTCAGGTCGAAACCAAGGCTTTCGACGCCCTGCTGCGCGGAGAGCTTCCCGATGGCACTCTTGTTGGCAATCCCGGGCAGAAGCACCGGGCAGGGACAGACCTCACCTTCTCACTGCCCAAAAGCTGGTCGCTGCTGGCGCTGGTGGGCAAGGACCAGCGGATCGTTGAGGCCTACCGTGAGGCCGTGCTCGAGACACTCGCCTGGGCCGAAAAGAATGCCGCCGAGACCCGGCTCGTCGAACACGGCAAGCTGCGCACGGTCTCGACTGGCAACCTGACGATAGGACTGTTCCAGCACGACACCAACCGCAACCAGGAGCCCAACCTGCATTTTCATGCCGTGATCGCCAATGTGACGCGAGGGCCCGATGGTGTGTGGCGCACGCTCAAGAATGACCGGCTTTGGTCGCTCAATACCCTGCTCAATTCGATTGCGATGGCGCGCTTTCGGGTGAGCGTGGAGAAGCTGGGATACGAGACCGGTCCTGTACTCAAGCACGGCAATTTCGAGGCACGCGGGATTGCCCGCGAGCAGCTGATGGCCTTCTCCACCCGCCGGCAGGAAGTGCTCGACGCACGCCGCGGACCCGGGCTTGAGGCGGGCCGGATAGCCGTTCTGGCAACACGCGCCCCCAAGGAACCGGTTGCCGATCGCTCGGCCCTCGGGACACGCTGGGATGAGGTTGCCAGAGAGGTCGGCCTGGACCTCAGGCAGCTGGTCGATGCGTCGCTCGTCAATGCGGCTTTTCGTGATCGTGAAGTGCAGCGCCCCGTTTCATTTGTCGAACGCGGGATCGCGCTCTTCAAGGACTTTGCGGCAAGGATTGGCGCCCGCGAGCATGATCCTTTGGTGCCGCGCCACCTGCTGACGAAAGATACTGCGACGCTTGCTGGTGCTCAGGCGGTTGCATCGGCCGTGCGGCATCTGTCGCAGCGCGAGGCCGGGTTCGAGCGCGAGGCAATGTACAAGTCTGCGCTCGATTTTGGTCTGCCGACAACTATTGCCCACGTCGAAGGCGCGGTTCGTTCACTCGTCCGCGCGGGACAGCTGATCGAGGGGAAGGGGCCCCACAAGGGCTGGGTCGCGAGCCGTGAGGCCGTCGAGACCGAGACCCGTATTCTTGCCTGGGCCGCCGAAGGCCAGGGCGCGATCCAGCCTGGCATCACTGGCAACGCCGCCGAAATCCGGGTCCAGGCATCCGCCCAGATCAATCACGGCATCAAGCTTAACGACGGCCAACTGGCGGCCGCACGGCTGATCCTGTCGTCCACTGACCGCACCATCGCCGGCCAGGGGGTGGCTGGCGCGGGCAAGTCGAGTGTTCTGAAGCCGGTCGCCGAGGTGCTGCGCGAAGAGGGATATCAGGTACTCGGTCTCGCGGTGCAGAACACGCTGGTGCAGATGCTTGAGCGGGATACGGGGATGCGCTCGCAGACACTGGCGCGCTTCCTGAAGGACTGGGGCGGGCTGGTCGCTGAAAGTGCCAAGGTGACGATGCAGACCGAAGCAAGGGTTGCTCTGAAGGATCACATTCTAGTCCTCGACGAAGCCTCGATGGTGTCGAACGCGGACAAGGAGCAACTCATCCGGATCGCCAATCTGGCGCAGGTGCACCGCCTGGTGCTGATGGGCGACGCCAGGCAGTTGGGGGCGGTTGATGCCGGCAAGCCCTTTGCCTTGTTGCAGCAAGGCGGCGTCGCCACCGCCGAGATGAACACCAACCTGCGTGGGCGGGATCCCGTCCTGCGGCAGGCCCAGGCAGCGGCCCAGGCCGGGCTGGTTCGAACAGCGCTCGAGCATCTGGCTGACCACACGGTCGAGACCAAAGGCGACGGCGCGATCGTTGCCGCCGAGCGCTGGCTGGCCTTGTCACCTGCCGAGCGCGAGCAAACCGCAATCTATGCCTCGGGCCGGAAAATCCGTTCGGCAGTCAACGAGGCCGTCCAGACGGGCTTACTCGCCAATCGGGAAATCGGGCCGGAAACCATTGCCCTCAGCGTCCTCGATCACCTGAACCTGACAAGGGAGGAACTGCGTTACCCGGCAGCTTTTCGGGCGGGCATGGTCCTCGAGGTTGCCAAGGCCGAACGCGCGCTTGGGCTCGTTAAGGGCGAATACAGGGTGCTCGGCATCGAGCAGGCCACGGGCATCGTTCGTCTGGAGGACCAGCGCGGCAAGCCACTTTCCTTTGCACCTTCCCGCCTGCGAACCACCGGCAAGGAGGACAACCTCGCGCTGTTCGAGCAGCGCAAGCTGGATATCCATCGCGGTGACCGGATCCGGTGGACCCGCAACGATCATGACCGTGGGCTGTTCAATGCCGACAAGGCGACTGTCATTGCGATCAATGGAGGGAAGGTCTCGGTAGAGACATCGAAGGGTGAGCGCGTCGAGCTCAAACCTGACGATCCGATGCTCAAGCGGGTCGATCTCGCCTACGCGCTCAATGCGCACATGGCGCAAGGTCTGACCTCGGATCGGGGAATTGCCGTCATGGACAGCCGCGAGCGCAACCTTGCCAATCAGAGGACGTTCCTGGTCACGGTGACAAGGCTAAGGGACCACCTGACGCTGGTGGTCGACAGCGCCGCTAGGCTGGGCGGCGCCATGGCGCAAAATCGGGGCGAGAAAGCCTCGGCACTGGAAGTAACGGAACGCCTGAAGGCGGCAGCAGAGGTTGGCGTTTCCAAACCTGGAGAGCAGGACATCGCAAAATCCGACGAGCGTGAAATGCAGCGCGGGAAGAACAGGGTTGTCGACCTCGGGATATAATTAGTCTTGCCTAGCGCCAAACCAATTTGACAACGGAATTGGGCGCGATTCTATCATCAAACTCGATTGACGTCAGTGCGCTCCCGCCAACCGGCGTTGAAAACAAACTGGGGCCGCATACTGTCGTCAATTGAACACTTGGTCATCTGCCTCCAAATTCGGTCGCCAGCATTTATGGGTCGACCGCTCGGCAACCTACTGCAATTTGCTGTTCGTGGGAAAAAACAGCATGAGAGGACCGTCCGATCTGACTGCTGTTACCGAGCCGGTGTTAGCTGCCCAGCGTTCAGGAACGCATTTTGTGCAGCTCCTATACGCCGTATGAAGACGACCATGCAGCCGATGCGCTCAGGTATTTGGAAGTGAAAACGGTAGAAAAAATACACTTCCAATGATAAGGAATTGACTTCCGTGCCTTGGGCCGAGTAAGGCTTCTTTCTCACGCGGGAGGCTCTCAATGGATGGCAATTGCTTGGAATTTACCGCCATTCGCGGCGTGCAAGCGGGTAGCGCATATTACGTAATCATGGTGCCACTGAAGGTGGTTCCCCGTCTTTTCAAATTCGATGACGAAGCTATGCCCACCGAACTTCGCGCTCAACGCGTCCTGAACAAGGCGCGCGTGCCGGCGATCGCAAACTACATTACCGGTAACGCGAGCGAGTATATCCTGTCTTCACTCTGCGCCTCAATCGATGGTGAGATCGAGTTCGAACCCGCTGCGGCCGATGGTCCCTTTCGCAAGGTCGGGCAGCTTCGGATCGACATGGGAGCGACGATCCTGATCAACGATGGCCAGCATCGCCGTGCGGCGATCGAGGAAGCCATCCGCGAGCGGCCGACCCTTGGCGACGAGACGATCTCGGTCGTGGTGTTTGTCGACAAGGGCCTGCAACGGTCACAGCAGATGTTTGCCGACCTGAACATCCATGCGGTCCGACCGACCAAGTCGATCAAGATCCTTTACAATCACCGCGACGCACTGTCGGGTCTGTCGCGCGATGTGGTTAAGGCAATCCCGTTGCTACGAGACTTCACCTGCTATGACGGCACGAGCATCTCCAACCGATCGATCAAGTTTTTCACGCTGAGCAGCCTGCATCAGGCAATCGGCGAACTGATCGGTAAGCCGAAGTCCGGGGCAATCGATGCAAGCGACAAGGCTCTGGCGATCGATTTCTGGAATGCCGTGATCGAGCAAATGCCAGATTGGCAGCGGGTCGGGACGCGCGAGGTATCCTCCTTCGAGCTGCGTCGCGATTATATCCATGCGCATGGCGTGGCGGTGCTCGCCATCGCCAAGGCTGGCGCCCAGCTCATCAAGGCCTATCCCAAGGATTGGGCGAAGCGGCTCGCGAAACTGCGGACGATCGACTGGGCGCGAGCAAACCGGGTGTTGTGGGACAATCGCGCCCTGGTTGCCGGCAAGGTCAACAAGTCCAAGAACAATGTCACCTTAGTGACTAACGTGATCGTGCGCGCGCTCGGCCTGCCGCTCGACGAGGAAGGGAAGCGCGTTGAGGATCTCTACGCACCGTCGGAGAATGTTCAGTTGAAGGTGGTCGGCTGATGGCGCGCACGTCGATGCTCGACGGTGACGGCTTGGAGGCGCGCTACCGCGAAATCCGGCAGGTCTATCTCTCGGACAGCCGCCCATGGGTGGTCGGCTATTCCGGCGGGAAGGACTCGACCTGCGCCTTGCAGATGGTCTGGAAGGCATTGCTTGGCCTGCCGCCCGAGCAGCGTCAGAAGCCGGTCTATGTGATCAGCTCGGACACGCTGGTCGAGACGCCGGTGATCGTCCGCTATATCGACGTGACACTCGAGCGGATCGAGAAAGCGGCCGTCGAACAGGGACTGCCGATCAAGACAGAAAAGGTCATGCCAACGGTTGATCGCAGCTTCTGGGTCAACATGATCGGCCGGGGCTATCCGGCGCCATCGCGGCGATTCCGCTGGTGCACCGAGCGGCTCAAGATCGAGCCGGCGAACGACTTCATAAAGGCCAAGGTCGCCGACTTCGGCGAAGTGGTGATGATCCTGGGGGTCCGCTCGTCCGAGAGCGCGACCCGCGCCCAGGTCATGTCGTTCCATCGGATCAAGGGCTCGCCGCTCTCCCGGCATTCGTCGCTGCTGAACGCCTACGTCTATGGTCCGATCGAGGCGCTCACCACCGACGACGTCTGGACCTACCTGCTCCAGAACCCCTCGCCATGGGGGAATGACAATCGCGATCTCGTTGCGATGTATCGCAATGCCCAGGCTGGCGAATGTCCGCTGGTGGTCGATACGACCACGCCAAGCTGCGGCAATTCGCGCTTTGGCTGCTGGGTCTGCACCGTCGTCGAGCGCGATCGCTCAATGGAAGCGATGATCGATTCAGGGGAAGATTGGCTCGAGCCGCTGCTTGAGTTCCGCGATCTGCTGTCCGAGACGCAGGCGCCGGATAAGAAGAAGCTCTATCGCGACTTCAGGCGGCGCAGCGGCCAGGTCGCCTTCATCAAAGGAACGGATACGCCGGTTCCGGGGCCCTACACACTGGATTTCTGCAAGACGCTGCTTCGCCGGCTGCTCGAGACCCAAATACGGGTCAAACGTGAAGCCCCGCCCGGCGATGACACCCTGCTCGTTCACGATGCCGAACTGCACGAGATCAGGAGGATCTGGCGTGCCGAGCGCGGCGACTGGGCGGATTCGGTACCGCAGATAGTCCGCGACGTCGTCGGCCGTGACCTCAACTGGATCTCCGAGGATTCGGTCACCTTCACCGCTGATGACGGCCGGCTGCTCGATACGATCTGCGTCGACCATGAAGTGCCAACCGAACTCGTCGTTAAGCTTCTCGATGTCGAGCGTGCCGCGCACGGGCTCAAGCGGCGGCACGCGGTTCATACCAAGATCGAGGATCTGTTCCGGCAGGAGTGGCGCGGCCTCGACGTGGTGCTAGCCGAGCGGCTCTCGGGCCGCCCCGCTCTCGAAGTGGAGAGCGCCGAACTCGACGATGACGAGAGAACCCTGGCCTCGGCGGCCAGCGACGAAGGTGCCGCCGAATGATCTTGCGCAATGTCATCCTCGAGGATTTTGGCCTTTACGCTGGAACCACGGAAATCGATCTCGTGCCTCGCAGCCGGCGTGGCGATGCCTGCCCGATCATTCTGGTCGGTGGAAAAAACGGAGCGGGCAAAACGACCCTGCTCGAGGCCGTTCGACTGGCACTCTACGGCCGCCGCGCCTTGGGCGCGCGCGTCGCCCAGTCCGATTACGAAGCGTATCTGCGCGGACGCATCAATCGGTCGGCGACCGCCATGGCTGCGGCGGTTGGCCTCGAGTTTGATTATGCGGAAGCCGGTGTCGTGCATCGCTACCGCGTGCGTCGGGAATGGGGCGTGCGAGGCAAGGCCTTGGTCGAAGCCCTGCTGCTTGAAAAGGACGGCGCGGTCGTAACCTCGGTCCCGCGCGAGGAGTGGCATCACTTCCTTCAGGAGCTGATTCCCCCCGGCGTCTCACAGCTTTTTTTCTTCGATGGCGAGAAGATCAGCGAAATCGCTGACGGCGAAGCCGAGAACGAACATCTCGCCGAAGCCGTACGTGGATTGCTCGGGATCGAGCTCGTCGGACGACTGCGCGCCGACCTCGGCCTCTATCTTGCGCGCCACCTGCGCGACGATGATGGCGTCTCAACCGCGAAGCTGGAAGCGGTAAACCGCGATATCGCCGCTGCAGCGCGCCGCGCCGAGGAGATGGGAGACGCGGTGGCGGAGCTCGTGGCAGCCCGGGACTCTCAAGCTCGCCAGGCCGAACGGGTCCGGCGGCAGTTCGTGGCGGAAGGCGGCGACGTCGCGTTGCACCGCGCGCGCACGGAAGCGGAGCGGGACGAGGCCAAGCGGAGCATCGCGCGCTGCGAGCATGAGATGCGGGACCTGGCCAACAAGCTCCTGCCGTTTGCCTTGGCGCCCAAGCTGGTTGGCAGCTTTAGAACGGCACTGGCCCAAGCCGATGGGCCTGAGCGCCGTCAGGGCTCGCTGACGCTGGTTCGCAGCCTGTTGGTTGCATGGCGCGGCGATAAGGCCGCGAACCGGCAAGCCAAATGGGACGCCAAGCATTGGGCCGACCTCCAGAGCTTCTTTGAGGAGCAGACCCGCCCACATCCCCAAGCGCTCAATCATGCGGCGTTCCGGGAGGTCGGCGACGGCGCGGCGACGCTGGGCCGGCTCGCAGAATTGGAAGCAGACGTTCGTCCGCGGGCCCGCGCGTTGCTGAAGGAGCTCGACGCCCTGACAGCGAGGGTGCGAGCGTTGGATACCGCGCTTGCCCGGGCAGACAATGCGGCGGCCGGTGTCCTGCTCGACGAGCTTCGAATGGCCGAACAGAAAGTTGGCGCCACCGAGGCGGCGCTGAATGGCCGGCAGGAAGAGCTCAAATTGCTCCGCGGACAGATGGTCACGTTGGACCGGGAGCGGCGTCGCCTTGAGGATGAACAAGCGGGTTCGGCAAAGGCCATGGAACGTGCGGAGCTAGCTGCGCGGACCGCACAGGCGCTCAGCGATTATGAGCGGCGACTGCTCGAACATAAATTGGGTCAGCTTCGCACCGAGTTCGTCAGCTGCTTCAACCGGCTGGCGCGCAAAGCGGACCTGATCGCGGACGTTCGCATCAATCCGGAGACTTTCGCCACCACCCTCATCGACCGGCAGCGGCGGGAAATTCCCAAGTCGGCGCTGTCCGCGGGCGAAAAGCAGATCTACGCCGTCGCCATGCTCTGGGCGCTCGCGCGCACCAGCGGCCGGCCGCTTCCGATGATCATCGATACGCCGCTTGCCCGCCTGGACTCGGAACATCGCGCCAAACTGACGGGCCGGTATTTCCCGGACGCGTCGCATCAGGTGATCCTGTTGTCGACCGATACCGAAATCGACAAAGCCTTGATGCACGATCTGGCGCCGAGCATCTCGCACGCCTTCAGGCTTGACTATGACCATGAGGCCGGCCGCACCGTGGTGTCGAACGGCTATTTCGCGACCGAGCCTGCTGGGAGGATCCATGCACTACAGCAAGCTTAAGATCTCCAGCGACGCGACCAGCAAGCTTCGTTCGCTACGCCAGCGGACCGGGATCACGCCGAATCTGCTCTGTCGGATGGCGATCATGATCTCGCTCGAGGAGGGCCCGCTCGGTGGTGCGGCCATCCCGGACGAGGACGGGTCCGAGTTCAACGCCTACACGCTGACCGGCGAATATGGCGCGCTGATCGCGGCCTTGCTGCGCTGGGTCGAGGAAGGCCAGTCGGGCGGTGAGCAGCTCGACGATGAGACGCTGCTCGACCGTCTGCGGGGCCATATTCATCGTGGCGTCGGTACGCTCGCGGTGCGTGCCAAGTCACCAGCGGACCTGCTGCGGCTCGTGCCGATGGCGGCCTGACGCCCCGATGGACCGCATCTATCTCGACCATAATGCGACCACGCCCGTCGATCCCGCGGTCGTGCAGGCGATGGAGCCGTATCTTCGAGAGATATTCGGCAATCCCTCGAGCGTGGAACATGAGGATGGACATGCCGCCGCGCGTGCGGTTGCCGCCGCTCGCGTCCAGGTCGCCGACGCAATCGGCGCCCGCGAGAATGAGATCATCTTCACCGGCAGCTGTACCGAGGCGGACAATCTGGCAATCTTCGGGGCAGCGCGCGCCAATCCCGAGAAGAAGCATCTTGTCACGACCGTCATCGAGCATCCCGCGATCATCGAGCCGGCGCGCGCGCTCGAACGCGAAGGCTGGCGCGTCACCTATTTGCCGGTCGATGCCGACGGGCAGGTCTCGGTGGACGCGGTTGCCCGGAGCCTGCGCGATGACACTGCTTTGGTGTCGGTCATGGCAGCCAATAACGAGGTCGGCACGCGTCAGCCGATCGGCGAGATCGGCGCTCTCTGCGCCGCGCGCGACATCATCTTCCATACGGATTTGGCGCAGGTCGCGGCCTACGGCGACATAGATGTCGAGCGCGACAACATTCACTTTGCCAGCCTGTCCGCGCACAAGGCCTATGGGCCCAAGGGAGTCGGCGCATTGTACGTCCGATCCCGGCGTCCGCGGGTAAGACTCGCCCCCATTCTCTTCGGCGGCGGTCAGGAGCGCGGCCTTCGGCCCGGGACTCTCAACACCGCAGGCATCGTCGGCATGGGCGCTGCGATGGCGATCGCCAAAAAGTCGGCGAAGGCCGACGCGGCGCGACTATCAGCGATGTGCAGCGAGTTCCGGGACCTGTTGCTTGCGCACGTGCCCGGCGCGGTGCTCAACGGGCATCCGACCGATCGGCTGCCGAACAACCTGTCCTTCTCGATTCCAGGCCTGGAGCCGCTCGCGCTGATGCGCAGCCTCCGCGATCAGCTGAGCTTTTCGGCATCGAGCGCCTGCGCGACGGACAAGATCGAGACCTCGCATGTTCTGTTGGCCATGTTCGGCGACACCGAGCGGGCGCGCAGCGCATTCCGGATTGCACCCGGCCGTTTTACGACCGAGGCGCAGATGAGGGCTGCAGCCTCGCTCATCATCGATGAGTGCGCGCGGCTGCGGCGCTCGTCGCCCGTCCCAATGCAGGCGATCGTCTAGGCGGCGCCCGCCTTCCCAACCGCTTCCTCGATCAGAGCGGTGTATCCCTGAATGAACTCCTCGGCCGTATAGGGCTTCATGTCCCGCTGCTCGGCGAGATATTCGTATCCGCCGCTCGCATAGGCATTCAGCCGACGCATGCCCATCTCGGTAAGGCTGTTGGGGCTTTCGGAGTCGACCAGACGCTTGAAGAGCGCGCGAACCTGCGCCTTCTCGCTGACATCGATGCCACTCTTCTTGAGCTCTGCGGTCACCAGCAAGCCGATGATCAGGCGGTTCGCCGGCCGATAGTCCTCGACGAACTTCTCGACGAGATCGGTCGCCGGATTGGCGGCGCCGGAGAGCTCCGCGGCGCGGCCGCTCGCGAGGCCGGCTAGCAGGCACAGATAATAGACATCGAACTTGGTCTTGAACGGCGGCGCATCGGCGATCTCGGAGAACCAACTCTGCGCGTCGGTGCGGAGGCGGAAATATGCCATGCTATTCGTCCTCCTCGTCTTCGGTAATGTCGAACGTCATGAAATACTCATTCCCTTCGACAACCACTGAGTGATCGTTCTGGGTGACGCCGGTCGCGGGCAGTGCCGGGAGCAGGCGGGCGGTCCCGGGCGTTTTGCGGAACATCGTCAAATAGCGGATCTCATCGGTTGCCCCGGCGAGCGCCGGCACGAAGCCCGGCAGCTCGGTATTGATGGTGAACGCGACAAACTGGCTGCACAGCTCGGGGATGAGGCCACCCACGCGCCGTCGGCGGCCCATGTCCATCGGGTTTGCCGGGCTGTCGACCACTAGGGGGAAGTCGTTGTTGCCGCGTCGAAGCGCACTCATGAGGAATACGTAGCCGGCCGCCAGCACCTGCGCCGTGCTGCCGGTCCCTTGGCCTTCCAGCCGGATCGAACGGTCGATCCGGGCGATCGTCAGTGGATCATTTGCGAGCACCTTGGCCAGCCGATCGTTGCTCAGCGCAATGAGCTCGGTCTTGATCTTCTGGCGGGCGAGCTCCTTGGTCCGCGCCATGATGCCTTTGACGATATCGGTCTGCTTACGGAGCGTGACTGTCTCGGTGATCTCGGAGATCCTCGAACCGAAGTCCTTGATCTTCTTGTCGATCAGCTTGAGCGAGCATGGGTCGGACGCGCCGTCCTTCTCGTCGTCGGCATCGATCTCCTGTAGCAGCCGGGCGCACTCGGCATTGAGCTTGGACTGTTTCTCCAGCTGCTGCTGCCAGGCGCGCAGCTCCTCATCGCCTTCATCGATCAGCTTCTGCTGAAGCGCCAGCACGGTCTGACGCGCCATCTTCTGGTCGCGGCGAGCGGCCCCGAGCTCGGCCATTGCCTGGGCCAGGCTTTCGGATGGTGACTGGGTTTCCGACGCGGCTGTGAAATCGCCAATGTCCTGCTTAATCGCGTTGATGACGCCCGACTCAGACGCGTCGAGGTAGCGCAGCGACCGGATGCCGATTTCATGCTTGGCGCCGGCGGTCATCTCCCGGCCGCAGATGCACTCATCCTCCTCGAGCAGCTCGTTGAAGAACTGCGCGGAGGTGTTTTCGGGGAGGCGCAGATTGTCGAGATTGTCCTTCAGCGCGATAAGTGAATCGGCAAAGGATGGATGGATTGCGAGCGGCTGGCGCAGCGCCTGCATCGCGTTGCCGGCTGCAACGACAAGCGCCCCTTCGGTCCGCGTCATCTCGATCTTGGCTTCGTTGAACTGTTCGCGGGTCGATCGCCCGGTACCGAGCCGCTCCTCGATCTTGCCCTTGAGGTCCTCAATCTCGGCAGCGGTGTCGCGGACCTGACCTTCGGCCTTGGCCCGTGCCTGGACTATGACCGTGCGCCGGCCGTTCATGCTGGCGAGCTGCGAGCGCAGCCGGGTCAGTGCGCTGTCGCTCTTAGCACCCGCCTGCTTGGTCCGCCGCGACCATTCCTGCTCGACGAAATCCTCAACCTCATCGAGGAGATAGAGCTGACACAGCGCGTCAATCGCATCGTCGGCCGCGGTCTCCCGCGCGTCGAGCAAACGTGCGGCGAACTCGCCGTTGAATACGAAAAGCCCGAGAAACTCTTTGGCGAGGAAGCGGCGCACGAGCGGTGGCGGCGACCAAGATTGGACCACGCCGCCACTTCCGGGGTTGGTGGTGCGATAACGTGCCGTGCCCATCTCGAAGTCGAGAACCAGCTCGATCGAGAGCGGTCTTCCATCGACCAGCAGCGATACGACGAAGGTCCCGATATCGCGGTCCTCCCCTTTGCGGCGATAGCTGCGGACCGTCTTGTCGTCCCAGGAGGTCGCGACCCCGCTCAAGGTGGCGATCAGCATTTCTAGCGTGGTCGTCTTGCCGGTGCCGTTGGGCATCTGGAGAAGGGTGACCTTGGGCGGCGTCGGTGACGCACCGATCAGGTCGATGATGACGTCGGGGCAGCGCAATCCAGCGGTCGACCAGCCGGCAATATCAATTCGCACTCGGCTGTCCCTCCACCTGTACGGCTTCCCGGACATCCTCGTAACGCTGGGCCTGATCCTCCTGGGCGTCGTCGCCTTCGGTCATTGCCTGAAGCCAGGCCTCGAGCCGAAGCGACAGCGCACGCGGCTGCCCGCTTTCCTCGACTGCCTCGCGCAGCGCCGCTGCAAGCGCACTATCAAGCGCCATCGTCATCCCCCTTTCTTACCGTCGCCAGGTTGGCCAGCCAGGCTTGCCGTTCCTGGTCCGCATTCGGAATCGGGTCAGCTTCACCTCCCGGTCGCACGAAGTCCACCACCAGCGCGCGCTTTCCCGGATTTGTTGGGTCGATCCGCAGGCAACGTCCAATACGCTGGATCGTCTCGAGTTTAGCCCGAGCCGATGCGAACAGGATCACTGTGTTGAGCGAGCGGATGTCGATTCCCTGCGATATGCGGTGGCAAGTGATTAGACAGTCGATATCGCCGCGGGCAAATGCAATCAGATGATCGCGATCATCATCGGCATAGTAGGTGCGGTAGCGGTGCGTTCGCCGATGGATCGATCCCAGGATCCGCTCGCCATATTCGATCGTCTCCACGAACACAATGCTGCGGTTCAGGATCTCGGGCGCGATCCGAAGATGCTCTTCGAAGATTTCGGGCTTCGCTTCGGCCGTCTTGTAGACCTTGGCGATCTCCGTCCAGAGTTCCTCATTGCCCATCGGCCGGCCCTCGCGCAGCCGCGCCGCCTTTTTGGCATAGACTAGACGAAGGCGATCCCGATCGCCGTCGGTGAGATCATAAGCGAGCGGCCGGTAATCGAACTCGCTGAGGACGCCCCGCGCAATCGCCTTCTCCAGCGGGAAGCGATAGAGCGTCGGCCCCAGCTCGCTCGTGATGAAGTCATTGCCTTTCGCGTCATAGGCGCGGTCGGGGGTGGCGCTGAGCCCGACCCGCCAACCGAACGCTGCATGCTGTCCGGCGAGGCTCTCAACCAGACTGGGTGTGCCCAGGCCGTGGACCTCATCATGGATGATGAGCGCCTTGGCCTTGATCCGATCGGGCAGCCTCGGGAGCAGTCGCGATAGTTGGCCGCGCGAGACGACGATCAGCACGCACTCAGGATCGACAAGAAAGTCTCCCATCTCGTGGTGGCGGCCGAAATGACGATAGATCAGCCATTTCGGCCCACCGTCCAGGTTCCAGGCATCGAGTTCGCCTGCCCATTGTTCGAGAAGGTCGGTCCCCTCCATCGTGACGACCGCGCAGCTGATCGCTCCGTCGGAGACAAGACGGGTCAGGATCTTGATCGCGGTTCTTGTCTTGCCGGTGCCGGTTGCCATCTCGAGGATGCCGGCGGGGCTCTCCAAGAAAGCCGCGACCGCTTCATCCTGATGTCGCCAGCGCGGGTCCGCCTCCGGAGCAGCTTCGGCGTCCTCGTTGGGGTCGGGATCCACGAAGGGCCAGTCCGCGTTCTGGCGAAGCCTGTTCAGGATATCAATCGAGGGCTCAACGACGGCGAGACCCGAGGCCTTCCCCGCCCATGTTTCGTCGAATTGCTCTGTCTTGGTCGCAACCCGTTCCATCTCGCCCGGCAGCCAGTCGCAATAGACGTCGATGCTTTCGTAGTTCCTGCTGTGGCCTCCGCTGGTTTCGTTGGCCGAGCCGGTGAAGGCGACTCTGCCGCCGCCCTCGAGGTCGAAGATCCCGAACTTTTCATGGAAAATGCCCGGCTCGTCGAGATGCTCGGGGAAAGCGAACTTCAGCTGCAGACGGTCATTGGCGATCAGCCAGGCAAAGATGCGCGCGCGAATGGCGGTGTCGTTGGGAGCAAGCGCGAGTTCAGCGATCTCCTCGAGGATGCGGTCGACAACCATCGATCGGTGTGCGGCGCGGGCTTGGTCATCCTCCATCGCGGTGAGCGTCTGGCGATCCGCTTCCGAGATCATCGGCGAGGAGATGAGGCGGATCGATAGCATCTTCAGGGCCGCCCGCGGCAGGCCGTCGATCCAGGCGAGGAGTGCCGTGCTGGAGAAATAGCCGGCGGCGCGACGATAGAGCGTCGCCTCGCGAATGCAGGGCGCGAAAAAGTCGTCGGCCAGGCTGTCGCGGCCGCTCCGGTAATGGCTTTTGGGATGAAACCCCGAATGTCCAGCCGGCTTAGCCATTCATGCCCCGATGCAGCATCATTCCTCGAGCAACCATCGTAGCAGGTCTTCGCGCTTCTGCCGGTCCGCCGATTGGCGGCTCTCGGCCATGATCGCATCAAGCGGATCGACGATCAGGTCGTCGGCGGACGCTGAGCCGGCGGCTGCCGCGTCAAACATCGCCGCCAAACGGGCGGCGTCGGGCCAGCGTTCGATCTCCGGTGCAGCAGCGACGACCTCCTGCGCCAGGCGAAGGCCGATCCCGCGCTCCCACGACAAGACACCAGTCGATGATAGCGTGTCGACCAACTCGTCGCGCAGCGCGGTCGCACGTTCCGTCGCCTGATGAGATTGCTGCCAGGCGGCCGGGTCGGCGTCTGCGACGCTAACAGCGCCCAGTGCCAGCAAGATCGCGATGATCGAGGCACCGACCTGACTGTCGATGCGTCGCCCAGCCATCCGGTTGCAGGACATCCAGTTGAGCTCGCCCGTGCTGACCAGCTCGATGCAGGCCGCAAGGAGGCGGTCCAGGTCAGGGCGAGCATAGGCTTCGGGACGCAATGGCTCGGCAAGCTCGAAGCGTCCGTCGCGTCGAGCTACCTCTAGCCAATGGCTTCGCTCCGACGCCGAGATCGGCCAGGCATCGATGTCGGCGACGGCCAGCAGCGAACGAAGGCTCTCGGGAGCGCCGTGACGATAACCCCACCGGGCCAGCGCGAACTCGCCTTCGAGCGACCAGAGCGGAAACACGTCCCGGCGTTCGCCCGCGCGCCGCGCAAGCGCCATCATCCGCAGCTGCATATTGTCGAGCAGATAGGGTGGTGGATCGGAAAGCAGGTCGGCGGCTGAGGGCACCTGATGAGGCAGCCCATAAACCCCGGGCAGGAGCCGGCTGAAGATGTGAGAATTGGTCAGCAGGGTTGGACCGACGCTGTTCGGCGAACGGCCGGCTGGAAGGATGTCCTTCGCATTCTGATAGAGGGTGAGCAGGCGCTCGGGTCCGCGGCGTTCCAGCGCGGCGATCAGCGATGCCGCGCAGGTCTCTTCGTCGCTCTCGCTATCACTTTGTGCGACCGGTGCCGGGCAATCGCCCTCAGCGGAACCGGCGGCGTCCGGAACCGGAGGCGACCCGCAGGCGCCAATTCCAGACCAGACCTGGTCGTAGGTTTCGACGAAGAGGTGCGGCGCGGCCAGCATGACGATCTCTGCGTCGCGTGCCGAACACGGATCGGACGGGCAGAGCCCATGATATTGCGGGATCAGGCGATCTGCCGGCACCGGACCCGACGTTGATGTAAGAAGCCGGTGCAGACCCAGCGCCCGGCGCATCCGGCGACCTGGCTTGGTTTGAACCACATAGCCTTGCTCGAGCTCGAGACCGAGCTCAACACGCAGCGCTGCTTCCACCTCGGCCGGATCATCAACTCCGGGTGCTTCACGCAGGGAGCGGGGCAGTGGTAGCTTGAGGATCGGGGCAATTTCAGCTGCGGCAGCTTTGACGCAGGCGGGATCCATTGGCCACCCAACCCACCCATAGGCCGTTCGTTCAGCTATGTCAGACAGCCATGCGCTCGGCGCTTTACCGAGCAGTTCAAGCGCAAGCTGAAGTTCGCCGCCAAGCTTCCTCAGGGCAGTGTCCGACTGCCTGTCTGTGATCCATCCGCGGGCCTCGCAGATCTCAAGCCATGCGCGTTCGGATGCGGCATTTACATGATCCGCGAGCGGTACGCGGCGCATCCGCACCCGCATACGGCCAAGCGCCCTTTTCTCGATCTGGCGGATCCGCTCGCGCGTGACCCGGAAGTCGGCGCCGATCTCCTCAAGGGTTTCGGTGCCCGCCCGTCCGATGCCGAACCTGCGTTCGACGACTTCGCGATCGCGGTCCTGGCACTGGCTGAGCAGCCAATCGAGACATTCCGACAGCGTTTCATGCGTCGGCACATCATCTGCCGGCGGAACCGCCGCTCCATCCCTGTGGCCGAACATCTCGGAACAGGTGCGCGTGATCTGCTCGGCCGCCACGCCATTGTGCGCGAGCAACCTGGGAACCAGTCGATGTACCAGCTCGGTCAGCTCACGCGCCGAGGTGCGTCCGACGTTAGGCTGGCGCATGAATTCGGCCAGGAACGGCTGCAGGTTGAGCGCAACAGCAGCGAAGCGCATCGTTCGAAGCTCAGGCGCAGCCAGGCCATTTTCGAGCCGCACCGACAGGATCTCCCCGTCGGTCGCTTGACGCAGGGAAAGGTGCCCGATCGCGTCGAGGACTTCTTCCGGGGTCAGTCCATCGTCAACGAGCTCGGACGCCTCGACCGGCCGGGTCCATGTCTCGCCGCTTGCTTTGACCATGGCATCGAGTTCCCTGGCGGTTTTGGTCCCAAAGTTCGGGACCTCGCGCATCATGGTCGGGATCGCCATCGCGCCCGCCGCCAGATAATCGGCCACCGTGAGGTAGGGCAGAGCGCCGGCTTGGGCGGCCGCCGTGATCGAGTTGCGCAAGCGCACCGTGGTGCCCTCGGCGAGCACGAACTCAGCCAGCCCCGGCGAATCATCGGTCGGCGCGCTCTCGATCGGTTCCTCAACGGCGATCGGCAGCGGTTCGACAGTGTCGGCAACTGGTCTGAACGCCGCTCCGATCCGAGCGAACCAGGTGCGGGGCACGGCGCTGGTCATCACGCGGGCCCGGAGCTCATGCGGCGTTTCGCTCGCTGCTCTTCAGGCTCTCCATAAAGCGATCGTAGAGACGCGCGACGTAGAATATCCTCGCCGGACGTCCCTTACCCCGCTCGGAGGGATGGCGGTCGAAGATGGCCCCTGCGAATTTGTGCAGCACGGCCACCGTCAGCACGTCGGCGGAAGCCGGGTTCAAGCTATATTCGGCGCTGTCGACAGATGCGAGGTAGCGATTGAACGCCTCGATGCGCTTCGCAGCGACGGCGGGGCTGAGCGCCTCCTCACCCAGGATTGCCTTGAGCGCTACGACAGAATTGAGACCCTGCTCGGTGACAGCATCGAAGGCTTGGCCGGCATTCACCGACAAATCGGCCTCGGGGAAGAATGGACGGAGCCGCGCCACGAAATCGTGGACGTCGACGAAGTCCCCGACATTCTCCTGCATCCGTGCCGCATTGGCGGCCAGCAGCCGGGTGATCGCAGCATCTCCCGATCGAGTGAGATGACCGAGCGCCTCCAGCAGGCCCTTTTCAGCTTCGCCTGGCCCACCGCCTTCGGGCTTGTAGCCGATGTCATGCTCAATCTCGTTCCAGACGTGCGCCATCATTGAGCACACCTGAATCTCGCAGCTCGTGCCGCGCAGATTCTCATAATGCCCGACTAGATCCTCTTCCCGAAGGATCACTTGGCAGTGGGTGGCCCGGTAGAATTGGTAGCTGTTGGTAGCGAGCTTGTCCTTTTTGTCGACAGACACCTCGCTGCTTCTTTCCCCTTCGAATAGTTTTTTGATCTCTTCGGTGACGCGGCGCTCATCCTCGGGGCGGTAGGTCGCGATTCGAACTCCTGCGAAGTCGCTGATGCCGACGAATACCTCGTCAACGTTGGCATAGTTCTTTTCAGGATGGCGTGCGAACCGTTTGAGCTTGCCCTCGAAGCTGCGAACGGTCTTTGTGCGGAATGTGACCTGCGCGCGGATCGCATTATCCTCAACAATGCTGGAGCGACAGATGTCGGAGACGCGGGCGGCGAGCTTCAGATAGCGATCGCGTTCGCGATCGTAGCGTGCGACCGCATCACGAATGACTTTATCAGCAATCGTCATCTACTACCCCCTTCCATCCTGAGGTGCCTCAAACAACTTAAAAAGTCGAGGTGAGAGAGGCGCATAAGGCATCGTCGAAGAGGGAAAGTTTCGAAGAGGCAGCGTCTAGAAGGGGCGGTCAACTCCGCTCTGCGTCATGAGCGAGCGAAAAAACACTGGATCGACGCTCGAAAGCGGCCGGGCTGCAATTCAAAAGACCTGACCGGTAATCGCACTCTGACTGGTCATGAATGCACGTCAGCACCAAGAACGCGGCCGAGAGCGCCCGCGAGACTGCTTTGGAACTCACATACACTGTGCATGCCCTCGCGCCATTAGCCCGTGACGTGGGATATGTGGATGCAAGCGGCGAAGTCATGCCTTTGTTTATTTAGGATGATGCCCGCCGTCTCACACTGCTTGGCAAGCTCGACGCGCTCTATTTTGTCCTTTATGGCGTGTTCGACCCAGCCAATCCCACGCAAAGCCCTGAAGATATCCACTAAATCCATTTGACTTTCCTTATCATCGCGAGCCAGGAGCGAGAGAAATGGGGCAGCTTCAAGAGCGAGGAACTGTGCCTCGCCTAGATCAATGCGTTGATCGCCGGACAACCCGACGCGCTCATCGGCGTCTGATGGAGAGCCTGGAGCCGTATCTGGCTTGCTTTGAGCCTATGAGCGGCTGGTCCTATACAGAGCGCCCGAACCAGATAACCCGGCCCACAATATGGATCTCTGCCGGATCCATGTCGCTCCAGGTTGGGTAGGCAGGATTATCACTAGCGATGGTGATGCGCCTGCTGCCAGGAGTGATCGCGATACGCTTCACCATCAGGCTATCGTCAGCACGAAGGACAAAGATGCCATCGCGCAGGCGCAAAGCTTGCTCCGATGCATCGACAAGCACCTCGTCGCCAGCGCTTAGCGTTGGCTCCATGGAATCGCCGGCTACACGGATGATCGACAGGTTGGCAGGCTTGGCTGCGGTCAGGGATTGCAGCCAGCGTTCGTCAAACCCGAACCGGGTATAGGCGTTCTCCCGCGACGCGAT
>VFQM010001002.1_pt1 | contig 27021 bp, 24 predicted proteins | sample 3512391 | NCBI WGS metagenome assembly VFQM01 (sample SAMN10412369, study PRJNA504923) | tailings metagenome | isolation source: Replicate 1 from Balatoc abandoned mine | place: Philippines | reverse complement strand
ACAGCGTGTGCGGGCCGACCTCGCGCTGGTTGATCAGGCACTTCTTCGATTCGTGCACGAACTCGATCGGGTCCTCGACGGTGAGGATGTGGCCGTGGTCGTTCTCGTTGATGTGGTTCACCATCGCCGCCAGCGTCGTCGACTTGCCGGAACCGGTTGGCCCGGTGACCAGCACGACGCCGCGCGGATACTCGGAGATGTCCTTGAAGATCTTCGGGCAGTTCAGCTCTTCCAGCGTCAGCACCTTCGACGGAATGGTCCGGAAGACGGCACCGGCGCCGCGATGCTGGTTGAAGGCGTTGACCCGGAAACGGGCGAGATTGGGTACCTCGAACGAGAAGTCGCATTCCAGCGTCTCCTCGTAGATCTTGCGCTGCCCGTCGTTCATGATGTCGTACACCATGGCGTGCACATCCTTGTGCTCCATGGCCGGCAGGTTGATGCGGCGGACGTCCCCATGGACCCGGATCATCGGCGGCAGACCGGCGGACAGGTGCAGGTCGGAAGCCTTGTTCTTGGCGCTGAAAGCCAGCAGTTCGGTGATATCCATGCGGGGGAGTCCTCGGGCTCGTGGCAGGGCGCTGCTGCTATACTTTGCTGCCCTGATCAGCGAACGATTATGACGCCAATATCCGCCAACCTGCAAGCCGTGCGCGCCCGTGTCGACGCCGCTGCGCGGGCTGCCGGACGCGATCCGGCGAGCATCTCGCTGCTGGCGGTGAGCAAGACCTGGCCGGCCGAGTACGTGCAGCTTGCTGCTGCTGCCGGGCAACGAGCCTTTGGCGAAAACTATGTGCAGGAAGGCTGTGCCAAGGCCGAGGCGCTGGCCGCGCTGGGTCTTGAATGGCACTTCATCGGGCCGCTGCAGAGCAACAAGACGCGGCCGGTGGCCGAGATCTTCGACTGGGTGCATTCCGTCGACCGGCTGAAGGTGGCCGAGCGCCTGTCGGCGCAGCGCCCGCCCGGGAAGCCGCCGCTCAATGTGTGCCTGCAGGTGAACGTCAGTGGCGAAGCGACGAAGAGCGGCTGCACCGTGGCCGAGTTGCCGGCACTGGCGATGGCGGTGGCGGCATTGCCGCGACTCCGCCTGCGCGGGCTGATGTGCATTCCGGAACCCGTCGAGGATTTCGCCGCCCAGTGCAAGCCATTCCGGGAGCTGCGCCTGCTCGGCGAACACCTGCGGCAGTCAGGGTTGTCGCTCGACGTATTGTCGATGGGCATGTCGCACGATATCGAGGCGGCGATTGCCGAAGGGGCGACGCTGGTGCGCGTCGGCACCGCCATTTTTGGAGAAAGAAACAAAGCATGAAGATCACCTTCATCGGCGGCGGCAACATGGCCAACGCCCTCATCGGCGGCCTGCTCGGCAAGGGCTTTGACGCCGGCGACATCACCGTCGTCGAACCGAACGCCGACAATCGGCAGAAGCTGGCCGCAGACTACGGTGTCCGGGTCTTTCCGGCACCGGAAAAAGCCGCCCTGGAAGGCGATGTCATCGTCCTCGCCGTCAAGCCGCAGCAGATGAAGGAGGCCTGCGCCCCGCTGCTGCCCGGCCTCAGGCAGCAGCTGGTGGTCAGCATTGCGGCCGGTCTGCGGCTCGGCGACCTGTCCCGCTGGCTCGGCGGCTATCGCAAGCTGGTGCGCACGATGCCGAACACGCCGGCCCTGATCGGTGCAGGAATCACGGGCCTCTACGCTCTGCCGGAGGTGAATGCCGACGAGCGCGCCGGCGCCGAGCGCATCCTGCGGGCGGTGGGCAGCACGGTCTGGATCGACGACGAGGCGCGCATGGATTCGGTGACTGCCGTTTCCGGAAGCGGGCCGGCCTATGTCTTCCTGTTCATCGAGGCCCTGCAGCAGGCAGCGGCAGAACTCGGTTTCACGCCGGAGCAGGCGCGGCAGCTGGCCATCGAGACGACGCTTGGCGCGGCGAAGCTGGCGCAGGCGTCGCCGGAGCGCGCCAGCGTGCTGCGTGAGCGCGTCACGTCCAAGGGCGGCACGACCGAGGCCGCCCTGCGCACGATGAACGAACACGGCGTCCTCGCCGGCATCGTGGCCGGCGTCAAGGCGGCCGATGCCCGCGGCCGCGAGCTGGGCGAACTGCTCGGCAACAACTGATCTACGGAGACGCTTCATGGCCCAGGCCCTGTATTTTGTGCTCGATACGCTGGCAGCTTTCTTCAGTCTGCTGCTGCTTACCCGTTTCCTGATGCAGCTGAGCCGGGTGTCGTTCGCCAACCAGCTGGGAACCTTCGTCGTCAAGTTGACGGACTGGGCCGTGAAGCCGCTGCGACGGATCATTCCCGGCATCATGGGCTGGGACCTTGCCAGCCTGCTGCCGGCCTGGTGGCTGCAGTGCTTCCTGCTGCTGGCGGTGGTTTCCCTGCGCGGCATCGCGCCGGAAGGCGGCCAGACGAGCGAGCTGGCATTCCTCATCCTGTGGCGCGGTGCCGTAGCGACGCTGCGCCTCGTGGTCTACCTTTACATCGGCGCACTCTTTGCCCAGGCCGTGCTGTCGTGGGTCAATGCCCGGTCGCCGCTGGCACTGCCTCTGATGCAGTTCAACCGGCCGCTGCTGCAGCCCATCCAGCGCTTCGTCCCGCTCGTCGCCAACATCGACCTGTCGCCGCTGATCGCCATCGTCCTGCTTCAGGTCGTCCTCATCCTGTTGTGAGCGGGCAGCCCTCCTGGCTTCGCCGCGGGAGTGACGGCTGCACCCTGCTCACCCTGCATGTCCAGCCCGGAGCAAAGAAGACCGAGCTCGTCGGCGAACATGGCGACGCCCTGAAGTTGCGATTGGCGGCCCCGCCGGTCGATGGCAAGGCGAATGCGGCGCTGCTTGCCTTCGTTGCCGAGCGCCTGGGCGTGGCGCGCTCGGCCGTCAGCCTGAAGAGCGGACAGACGTCCCGCCGCAAGGTGGTCGAGGTGGCCGCCGAGTCCGTTCCGCCAGCCGACTTCCTGCAACGCTTCCTGGGGGGCTGAAGGCCCGACCCGCCGCCCTTGCGCGCGCCCCTGTCGCGGCTGCTAAGATACTGCTTTCTGATCGGCATCAACTGGGGGGAAAGCAATGAGTCAGCAGAAGTTCCGACTGGTCACGCGCAGCGATTTTGACGGCCTGGTCTGTGCCGTGTTGCTGAATGAACTCGACCTGATCGACGACATCAAGTTCGTGCATCCGAAGGACATGCAGGACGGCAAGATCGAGATCACGTCGCGCGACATCACCACCAACCTGCCGTACGTTCCGGGTGCCCACCTCGCCTTCGACCATCACGAGTCGGAGACCATCCGCAACACGGGCGAACGCAAGAATCACATCATCGATGCCAAGGCGCCTTCGGCGGCGCGTGTCGTCTACGACTACTACGGTGGCAAGAAGGCTTTCCCGACCATCGCCGACGACATGATGACGGCGGTGGACAAGGCCGATTCGGCGCAGTTTTCCCGCGACGAGATCCTCGATCCGAAGGACTGGGTCCTGCTCAACTACCTGATGGATGCGCGCACCGGGCTCGGGCGTTTCCGCGAATTCCGCATCAGCAACTACGCGCTGATGATGGATCTCATCAAGTACTGCCGGAATCACGGCATCGACGACATCCTGGCGCTACCTGACGTCAAGGAGCGCGTCGATCTCTATTTCGAGCATGCGGAAAAGGCGAAGGAGCAGATCCGGCGCTGCAGCACGGTGCACAAGAATCTGGTCGTTCTCGACCTGCGCAACGAGGAGACCATCTACGCCGCCAACCGCTTCATGATCTACGCGCTGTTCCCGCAGACCAACATCTCGATCCACGTGATGTGGGGCGTGCAGAAGCAGAACACCGTGTTCGCCACCGGCAAGTCGATCCTCGACCGCAGCAGCAAGACCAACGTCGGCGAACTGATGCTGCAGTACGGCGGTGGCGGTCATCAGGCCGCCGGGACCTGTCAGGTGGAGAACGACAAGGCCGAGGCGACGCTGCAGGCACTGATTGCGAAGATCAATGCCGACGCCTGAGTGGAGTGCGTAGCACTCCACGAAAAAGTACTCTTGGGGTGCGCCTGAGTGGAGTGCGTAGCACTCACGAAGAAGTACTCCCGGGGTGCGGCTGAGCGATATGGCAACGGGGGCGCAAGCCCCCGTTTTTTTGACCTCAGCCGCCGAAGACGATGCGGCCGCCGACGATCGTCGTGCTGACCCGCCCCTGCATGCCACAGCCGAGGAAGGGCGTGTTCTTGCCATCGCTGACGAGCGCTTCCGGGCTCACCTGCCAGTCGGCCTCCGGATCGAAGATGCAGACGTCAGCGATGCCGCCGACAGCCAGCTCGCCGCCCTCGCAGCCCAGGATGGCGGCCGGGTCGCAGGTGATGCGGGCCAATGCAGCAGCCAGCGGCACCTTGGCCGTGTCCGCCCATTTCAGGGTCAGCGGCAGCAGCAGTTCAAGGGCGCTGGCCCCGACTTCCGCCTCGCCGAACGGTAGCTGCTTGCCGTCCTCGTCGACCGGCGTGTGGTCCGAACAGATGGCGAGCAGGCCCTCGGCGGCAGCCATCGAGAGCGCTTCCCGGTCGCGTTGCGCACGCAGCGGCGGGGCGAAGCGGGCTGCGCTGTCGAAGAAGCCGATATCCATTTCTGTCAGGTGCAGATGATGCACGCCGACATCGCAGGTCACGGCGAGGCCATCGGCTCGCGCCCGGCGCACCAGTTCGACGCCGCCGGCAGTGGACAGGCGCGTCAGGTGCAGGCGGACGCCGGTGGCACGCGCCAGTTCGAGCGCGCAGGCAATGGCAACGGTTTCGGCGGCGGCAGGAATGCACGGCAGGCCGAGGCGCGAGGCAACCTCGCCATCGTGGGCGACGCCTTCGCCGGCAAGCTGCCCGTCCTGGGGTTGCAGCCAGACGGCGTGGCCGAAGGTGGCGGCGTACTGCATGGCACGCAGCAGGACCTGGGTGTCGATCAGGGCTGTGTTGCCTTGCGAGAAGGCGACGCAGCCGGCGCGCGTCAGGCCGTCGAATTCGGCCAGCGCTTCGCCGCGGAGGCCGGCGGTAAGCGCGCCGAGCGGCAGCACTCGGGCAAGCCCGGCATCTTCCGCGCGGCTGACCAGACGTTCGACGAGTCCCGGTTCATCCAGCGGCGGCCGGGTGTCGGGCGGGCAGGCCAGCGCAGTGATGCCGCCGGCGACGGCGGCCGCCAGCTCGCGCTCGAGAGCCGGCAGGCGGGCCGCGAGGTCGATCAGACCGGGGCAGACGACCTTGCCGCCGGCGTCGATGACACGAGCATCGGCAAAGCCGTCCGGTGCGGCACCGACGGCGGCGATGCGGCCATCGGCCAGATGCAGGTCGAGCCGGCTGTCGATGCCGTGCTTCGGGTCGATCAAGCGCCCGTTGGTGATGGATATCTTGGTATTGGTCGCCATCTTCAGTTCCCCGCCACAATGCTCATGACCGCCATGCGTACGGCGATGCCGAAGGTTACCTGCGGCAGGATCACCGCCTGTTTGCCGTCGGCAACCTCGGAGTCGATCTCGATGCCCCGGTTCATCGGCCCCGGGTGCATCACGATCGCATCCGGCCTTGCCAGTGCCAGCTTCTCCGGTGTCAGCCCGTAGCGACGGAAGTACTCCCGTGCCGACGGCAGCAGCGCGCCGTTCATGCGTTCGTTCTGCAGGCGCAGCATGATCACTACATCGCAGCCCTTGAGGCCCTCTTCCATGTCATGGAAGACGCGCACACCCATCTTCTCCATCTGCGTCGGCAGCAGCGTCTGCGGGCCGATGGCCCGGACCTCGCCAGCGCCGAGCGTGTTCAGCGCATGGATGTCGGAGCGGGCGACGCGCGAATGCAGGATGTCGCCGACGATGGCTACCGTCAGGTTGTGGAACTCCTTCTTGTAGTGACGGATCGTGTACATGTCCAAGAGGCCCTGCGTCGGGTGCGCATGGCGGCCGTCGCCGGCATTGACCACATGGATGTCGTCGCGGCCGACGCGGGCGAGGTGCTCGGCGATCAGGTACGGGGCGCCCGAGGTGGCGTGGCGGACGACGAACATGTCGGCGTGCATCGCGCAGAGATTGTCGATGGTGTCGAGCAGGGTCTCGCCCTTGGCCGTCGACGAGCGGTTGATGTCGAGGTTGATGACGTCCGCCGACAGGCGCTTGGCGGCGATCTCGAAGGTCGTCCGCGTCCGCGTCGAATTTTCGAAGAAGAGGTTGAAGACGCTCTTGCCGCGCAAGAGCGGCACCTTCTTCACGTCGCGCTCGGAGACCTCCATGAACGAGGCTGCGGTATCGAGGATGTGCGTCAGCACTTCCCGCGGCAAGCCCTCGGTCGACAGCAGATGGGTCAGCTCGCCGTTGGCGTTGAGCTGCGGGTTCCTCCGGTTGCGGCAATCTGCCTTACTCATGGTCCAGCCTCCAGGAGAAATGCCCGGCATCGTCACGGGCGAGTACCAGGGTTTCCCCTTCGCCGAGGGTCACGTCCCAGGTGTTGTACTGTGCCGCCACCGGCAGTTCGCGGCCGCCGCGGTCGGCCAGCACGGCCAGCTCGACCCTGGCTGGCCTGCCGTAGTCGAATATCTCGTTGAGCGCGGCACGCGTCGTGCGGCCGGTATAGAGAACGTCGTCCACGAGGACGATGTGGCGCCCCTCGACATCGAACGGGATCGAACTCGGCTTGATCTGCGGGTGCAGGCCCTTCTCGGCAAAATCGTCACGGTAGAAGGAAACGTCGATGGTGCCCGGTGCATCGGCGATGCCGAGCAACCGGCAGAGGCGCTCGGCGATCCAGACGCCGCCGCTGTGGATGCCGATGAGGGCGGTATCGGGCCCGACGTGCGGACGCAATTGCTCGGCGAGCTGCATGCATTGCTGCTCGGCGTCAGGGAGTGGTTGCATGGACATGTGGAGTCTGGCTTTCGCTGTCGAAATAGGTCTGCAGGATCAGTTGTGCGGCTACTGCATCGAGGTGGGCCTTGGCGCTTTTCGCATTGTGGCCGCTTTCGCGCAGGCGCGCCTCGGCATCGACCGAACTCAGGCGCTCGTCGGCGAAGGAGACCGGCAGGCCGAAGCGGCCGTGCAGCTGGTTGGCGAAGCGGGTGCAGCGCGGAGCCAGCGCATGGGGCGAACCGTCGGTCGTGCCCGGCATGCCGACAACGAGGCGGACCGGCTGCCATTCGGCGATCAGCGCACCGATCGCGGCGAAGCGTTCGTCGCTGGCGTGCGCGTGGATGACGGTGAGCGGATGTGACTGACGCAGGAGCAGTTCGCCGACGGCAACACCGATCCGCTTTTCCCCGAAATCGAAGGCCAGTACCGTGCCCTGCCCGGCTGCGGCCGCCGCATCAGGCATGCCCGGCATCCTCGGCGAGATTGGTGAAACTGATGCCGAGTGCGTCCATCGCTGCCGGCAGTCGGGACTCGAAGGGCATCGAGAAGAGGATTTCCGGCTTCGCCGGTACCGTCAGCCAGGCGTTGCTGGCCAGTTCGTCTTCCAGCTGCCCGGCCGACCAGCCCGAATAGCCGAGGGTGACGATGATTTCCCCGGGGTCACCCGCGCGGCCGACCGATTGCAGGATGTCGCGTGAACTGGTCAGCCCGACCTGTGCGTTGACCGCCAGCGTCGATTGCCAGCCGCCGACCGGGCGGTGCAGCACGAAGCCGCGGTCGGTCTGCACCGGGCCGCCGAAGTAGACCGGCATGCGGTCGAAACCCGGCGCATCCAGCGGCACCTCGATCTTCTCGAAGAGTGCCGCCAGTGTCATGTCGATCGGGCGGTTGACGATGATGCCGAGCGCCCCTTCCTCGTTGTGCTCGCAGATGTAGACGAGCGTTCCGGAGAAATAAGGGTCCGCCATTGCCGGCATGGCGATGAGGAACTGATCGGTCAGATTGACGGACTGCATGCTTGGCATTTTAATCGTCGCTTCCACCCGAGACAAACGCTGTCCTCACGCAGGTACCCTTCCGCCATGAATCCCCCCTCACTCGTCTGGTTCCGCCGCGATCTGCGCGATGTCGACCACGCCGCGCTCGCTGCCGCCCTTGCCGAGGAGGGCCCGGTCTACTGCGCTTTCGTCTTCGACACGACGATTCTCCGCTCGTTGCCCGCCGATGACCGCCGCGTTTCCTTCATCCACGCCGCGCTGGTCGAGCTCGATGCGGCCCTGCGCCAGCGCGGTGGCGGCCTGATCGTTCGTCACGGTGACCCGGTCGAGGAAATTCCCTGCCTGGCTGCCGAACTGGGCGTGTCATCGGTCTTTGCCGGCCGGGATTACGAGCCGGCGGCGAAGCGGCGCGATGCAGAGGTCGCCGTCCGGCTGCGCGACGCCGGGCGGCAACTCGTGCTGCTGCGTGACCAGGTGATCTTCGACGGAGACGACGTGCTGACCCAGGCGGGCAAGCCGTTCTCGGTATTCACCCCCTACCGCAATGCCTGGTTGAAGCGGCTTGACGCAAGCGGTCTCGAACGGCATGCCAGTAGCGACGGCCAGCTGGCGCCTTCCCCATTGGCCCGTGGCGTACCGGATCTTGCCGAAATCGGCTTTCAGCCGGCGGATCTGGCGACCATCGGCATCGTTCCCGGCATGTCAGGCGCGCGCAGCCGTCTCGACGACTTCCGTTCGCGCCTAATGCGCTACCGCGAGCAGCGCGATTTTCCGGCAGTCCGCGGCGTCTCCTACCTTTCCGCCCACCTCCGCTTTGGCACCATCTCGATCCGGGAGCTCGTCAGTCTGGCTTGGCAGGAGGGTGGCGAGGGCGGCAACTGCTGGTTGTCGGAACTGGTCTGGCGGGATTTCTACTTCATGATCCTCGACCGCTTCCCGCATGTCGTCGAGCGCAGTTTCCGCAGCGAATACGATCGCATCGTCTGGGATGACTGGCCGGAGGCGCTGGCTGCCTGGCAAGCCGGTCGCACCGGCTATCCGCTGGTCGACGCTGCATTGCGGCAGCTGGCGACCTCCGGCTACATGCACAACCGGCTGCGCATGGTGGCCGCCTCGTTCCTGTGCAAGGACCTCGGCATCGACTGGCGGCACGGCGAACGCTGGTTCGCGCAGCAGTTGCTGGATTTCGACTTGGCCGCGAACAATGGCGGCTGGCAGTGGGCCGCATCGAGCGGCTGCGATGCGCAGCCCTGGTTCCGCATCTTCAACCCGGTTACCCAGTCCGAAAAGTTCGATCCGGAGGGCAGGTTCATCCGTCGCTATGTGCCGGAGCTGGCTGCCGTACCGGCACGCTGGCTGCACGCACCCTGGCGGATGCCCCCGGTGGAGCAGGCTGCCTGCGGCGTCGTCATCGGCCGAGACTATCCGCAGCCGATCGTCGATCACGACACGGCACGACAGCGCACGCTGGCCCGTTACGAAGTCGTAAAAAAGGCCGGCTAGCAGCCGGCCTCGGGAGGTGCCAGCGGCTCAGTGCAGCCGCTTGGCCTGGGTGTATTCGCCGACCAGCTTGAGCAGCTCGTCTTCCTGATAGGGCTTGCCCAGGTAGTTGTTCACGCCGATCTCGAAAGCGTAGTTGCGGTGCTTGTCGGCCGTACGCGAGGTGATCATGATGATCGGCACGTGCTTCAGCTTTTCATCGCCGCGGACGTTGCGCGTCAGGTCGAAGCCGTCCATGCGCGGCATCTCGATATCGACCAGCAGCACGTCGGGGATGATGTCGAGCATCTGCTCCAGCGCATCGACGCCGTCCTTCGCCGTCAGCACCTGGTAGCCCTCGCGGGCCAGCAGCCGGCCGGTGATCTTGCGCACCGTCAGCGAGTCGTCGACCACCATCACGGTCGGCAGCGTCGTTACCTGTTCCTTGACCTCGACCGGGGCATGCAGTGCGGTTGGCACGACATCCTCGAGGTGGGCGGCACGGGCACGGGAGGCAAGCGCAACCGGGTTCAGGATGAGCACGACCTGACCGTCACCGAGCACCGTCGCGCCATCGATGCCGACGACCCGGGCGAGTTGCGGGCCGATGTTCTTGACGACGATTTCACGGTTGCCGCGCAACTCGTCGACCTGGACGGCGACGCGCTGGGCGCCCGAGCGCAGGAGCAGCACCCAGTACTGGCGCCGGGCTTCCGGCAAGGCATTGGTGTCGCCGAGAAGATGCGGCAGGAAGCGGTAGGGATACTTGTTGCCCAGCCACTCGGCCTCGCCGGCCTCGCGGATGCGGGCGAGGAAGGCTTCCTTGAGTTCAAGGACCTGCTCGATCATCGAGGACGGAATGGCGTAGGCGTGTGTGCCGGCACGGACCAGAAGCGCCTGCGTGACGGCCAGTGTCAGCGGGATGTAGAGGCGGAAGGTGGAGCCCTTGCCCGGGACGGTATTGACTTCGATCCGGCCACCCAGCTCGCCGATGTCCGTCTTGACGACGTCCATGCCGATGCCGCGACCGGCGATCTGGCTGACCTCGGTGGCTGTCGAGAAACCGGGCGTGAAGATCAGCTTGATCAGCCGCCCTTCATCGGCGGCCTCGTCGGCGGTGATCAGGCCGGCCTCGATGCCGCGCGCGCGGATGCGGTCGAAGTTGAGGCCGGCACCGTCGTCGGCCATGGCCAGGATGATTTCGTTGCCTTCCTGGGAGAGCGACAAGGTGATTTCGCCGATCTCCGTCTTGCCGGCGGCGATCCGTGTCTCCCTGGTTTCGAGACCGTGCGCGACCGCGTTGCGCAGCAGGTGTTCGAGCGGTGGTGCGATCTTGTCCAGCACCGAGCGGTCGAGTTCGACCTGGCCGCCGCGGATTTCGAGGTTGGCACGCTTGCCGAGTTCCTTCGCTGTCTGCCGCACGATACGGTAGAGGCGGTCGGCCTGGCTGGCGAACGGCACCATGCGCACGCTCATCAGTTCCTGCTGCAACTGGCGGTTCATGCGCGCCTGGGCGAGGATGGCCGCGTTGGCGTCGTCGAGGTTCTTGAGCAGGTTCTGCTGAACGGTGGCGACGTCGTTGACCGACTCGGCCATCATCCGCGTCAGTTCCTGGAAGCGGGTGAACCGGTCGAATTCGAGCGGATCGAAGCCGGCGTGGCGTTCGTCGGCCTGCGCGGTACGCGACTGCATCTGCGTTTCCGCCTGGATTTCGATGTCGCGCAGCTGCCGGCGCAGACGAATCACGTTTTCGGTCAGGTCGAGCAGCGAACTCTTCAGCCCGATCATCTCGCCCTCGATCCGGGCACGGGCGATCGACAATTCGCCCGCTTCGTTGACCAGCTGGTCGATCAGGTCGGCGCGGACGCGCAGCGTCGCCTTCTGGGCGGCAGCCTCTTCGGTACCGGCGTCCACCATCGCGGCTTCTGCAACGGCAAGCGGTTGCGCAGCCTCGACGGCGGCGATCGTGCCGCTGGCGGGGGGAGCGGTATCTGCCATTCCGCCGGCCGGCTCCTCGGCCGGCGTGACGACGGGGGCCTCCAGCGACTCGCCGCGCTGCAGTCGTTCGATGATCTGGATCACGGCGTCGAATGCCGTCTCGACGTCGTCGATCAGTTCAACCGGTGCGCTGCCGGCCTTGTCCGCCTGCTCGACGCGCGATTCGATGGCGTGGGTGATCTCGCCGAGCGTCATGGCACCGGCCATGCGGGCACTGCCCTTCAGCGTGTGGAACAGCCGGTGCAGTGCGTGCAGGGTCTCGTGGTCGGCCGGCGCCGCCCGCCAGTTACGAAGTTGCTCGTTGATCGCCGCGATCAGCTCGGTGGCTTCTTCGAGGAAGATCGGCAGCAGTTGTTCGTCGAGTTCGTCCTTGACCGTGGACAGCTCGGCCATGATGCCGCCGCCTGCGGGTGCCCTGGTCTCGGCGACGAGTTCGGCGATACCCTCGTCGGCAGGTTCGGCCGGAAGGAGTTCTTCAGCAACTGGCGTTTCGGCAGTCAGCGCCGACGGTGGCGGGTAGAGTGCCTCCAGCGCATCGAGCAGGGGCTGCGAGGGTTCCGGCGAACGCTCCTCGGCAACACAGGCAACCATTCCTTCCAGCGCAGCGATGGTCTGGCGAATCACTTCCACGCCCGAGGCGCTCTCCGGGTGATCGGTGGTTTCGCGGCGCAGCAGTGCATGTTCCAGCGTTGCCCCGAGCCGGTTGATGACGGCCAGGCCCACCGTGCCGGAGATGCCGGCAAGGGTGTGGGCGGCACGAGCCATGGCATAGGGGGTCGGCTGGGTCGGGTCGGCCGAGAACGACTCATACTCGCGATTGAGCGTGGCGATGTGCGTGTTGGCTTCTTCGAGGAAGATGTCGTAGAGCGTCGACGAAATGCCGAGGCTGGCACCGCGTTCCGGTGGCGGTGTTGCCGGCGCCGGTTCGGTGACCGATGCCTCCGTCACCCCGAAGTCGGTGACAGGCGGCAGCTCCGGTTCGGCAGGCAGCGACAAGGCTTCCTCGACCGGGGCGGTTTCGATTTCCTCGATTTCGATCGTTGGCAGTTCCAGCGGCGGTGGCTGGAGCATGACGATTTCCGCGCTTGGCGGTTCTTCGGCGGCGACCGTCGGCGCTTCCTCGACCGGAAGCGGCTCGATGTCGATGCTTTCGATGAGCGGCAGTTCGGATGCTTCAGGCGATTCCGGCGGCTGGCCAAAGTGGCCAAGCACGACCGTGGCCGTGAGATCTTCGCCGGTGGCTGCCATTTCGTCGGCATTTGCCGCACTGGCCGCGGTGTCGAGATCAAGGGAGAAATCGGCACCGAGATCGAGCGGCGCCATTTCAATCACTTCCGGTGGCGGCTCGACAGGGGCCGGGGGCTCCTCGCTCATGCCGAAATTGCCCATTACCACCGTTGCCGCGGCCCCGTCGTACATGTCCTCCTCATCCGCAGCAGGGGTGGCTGCGGACGGTGTCACGGGCTCCGGTACGGGGGGCGATGCCGCTTCCGCGGCCACCGGTGCCTCGCCGCCGATGCGCAGGGATTCGGCCAGCGCCACGAGTGCCCTTGCGTCGGGAGTCGGCAGGCTGCGCTCTTCGAGATGGGCAACCCATTCGCCGAAGACGCGATGGCCCTCGCCGACCATTTCGAATACCGGTGGCGTGAGTTCGAGTTCCTGGCGCAGCCAGAGGTTGAGAACCTGCTCGATGGCCCAGGCAACTTCGCCGAGGTCACGCAGGCCGACCATGCGCCCGGAACCCTTCAGCGTGTGGAACGAGCGGCGGATGTTGGTGAGTACTTCGGCGTTGTGCGGCTGCTCACGCAGCAGCGCGAGATTGTCGCCGATGGCCTCGAGGACTTCCTTCGCTTCCTCGATGAAGATGGCGAGGAGTTCGGCGTCCAGTTCGTCTTCGTCGGCCTGTGCCAGCTGCAGGGTTTCGGCCGAGGGTGCCGGGGCTGCCGCCGCTTGCGGGCGCAGGTTGGCGAGTGCCTGGTCGATGGCCGGTGCGGCGCCGGCATCGAGTGCCGACAGGGCTGCCTTTGCTTGCTGGCCGAGGGTCGCGTCGGCGACCAGATCGGCATCCTGTTTCAGTGTTTCGAGGTTCTGTTTCAGTTCCTGACGCAGCTGCGTATCCGCCGGCTGCTCCTTGAACGCCTGCAGCAGTGCCTGCGTTTCGCGCTTGGCCTGCTCCAGTTCGGCTTCGACACTGCCGCCGTCGGCTGCCGACTCTTCTTCCGCCTCGACGGTCGCCGACTCGCCTTTCATGGTGCGAGTGAACTCGGCGAAATCGGTTGCCCCGTGCTGCATCGCATCGATGAAGAAGCCGAGGGCGGAGAGCTTGTCGGCGACACGTTCGAAATCCGCTTCGTCCGGCGTGTAGTCGGCAGCGGCAAAGCGGTGGATTTCGGTTTCGCACTCGTGCAGCGTATCGACTGCTGCATTCTGGCCCATGATCAGCAGCGCGCCGACAATCTGGTGCAGCGGCGTTTCGAGGCCGGCGAGATCGCCGCGCTTGGCGGCATCGCGGAAGAAGCCGTCCAGCACCTGCTCGATCTGGGCCAGGTTGCTCTGGATCTCCTTGGCCACCTGGCCGATCAACAGCTTTTCCTGAGCCTGGCGGGACATCTCGTCCAGCAGCGGTACTTCGGAGCCCGGTTCCGGCGGGTTCTCGGCCAGGAATCCGTGCAGGCGCGCGACCATCACGTCGACCTGATGGGCGAAATCCGGCCCCAGACGCGTGAAGTTTTCCTGCGCATTCTGCGCAAGCAGGATGGCAGTGGCTATTTCCATCGCCAGCGCTTCGCTGTGCCGGGACGGCTTTTCAGCGAGCCAGTTGGCAGCATTGGCGATGGCCTGCGACAGGCGCCGGTAGTCGGTGTGGCCAAGCTGCTCGATGGCCTGCTGCAGTGCAGCCGCGTGGTCGCGGAAGAGCGGCAACGCCTGCGCCGTACCGGCGCAGAACTTGTTCCAGGCTTCCTCGGTGGCCGAGATCGTTTCGCGCAGGCGGCGGCGTTGCGCCTCCTGCGGCGCGGCTGCTGCGGCCTCCTGCGTCGGCAGCAGGTCCTGCAGCTGGTAGGTGTTCTTGACCTGGCGCACCAGATCGTTGTCGCTGTCGGTCTTGGCAACGTAGTAGAGCGCATCGCGCATCAGGCGCTCGGCGACGTTCTTCGAGCCTTCGATCAGGCGCCTGATCTGAAGGTCGATACGTGCGCACAGCTGCTTGATGTCCACCTCGGCCGGCAGTCGTCCCTCGGACAGGGCCGTCAGCATGCCGGTGGCTACCCACCAGAACGCCCGCGCTGCAGCCAGTTCCTGGGTTGCCTCCACCTTGCGGGTGGCGTCGAGCATCTCGGAGATGCCGCTGCGATCGTCCGCATTGCGCAGCCAGGCCAGCAAGCCCCGCTGGAAGCGGGCTCGCTGCGTGCGTAGAAGCTGCTGCAACTCGGCGCGCGACAGTTGTTGTGCCGGCGCCCGGCGCGGCGGACGCAGGGAGAGATCCGGGAAGAACAGGTCGGTCGCGGAAATCCGGGTGCGTCCGCGCGCGGCCAGCAACTCCTGATAGACCGGCATCAAGCGCAAGGGCTGGTTCGGCTCGCTGTTGACCAGATCATCCAGATAATGGCTGACGGCATCGAGTGCTCGCTGTGCCAGGGCGATGCGGTCCGCGTCGGGCGTCAGGGTCTGCTGCTCGAAGTCCTCGAGGAGTCCTTCGAGCGCATCGACGAACTGGGTGACGCCATCCAGGCCGACGATCGCCAGGGCTCCACGAACCTGGTGCAGGTGGGTGCGCGCAAACTTGATCTGCGTCGCATCGCCTCCGGCCGTGAACTGCCGAAGCGCCTCGGCGGCGCGTTCCATCGCCAGATCAATTTCGCTCTTGACCCAGGTCAGCGGGCCGACGTCAAATTCCGTCGCGGCGTTCATGCGGGCTTATCTCTCCTCTGCGGTGTGCCTGGTCGGCACGTCTCAGGCAACCTTGAAGCCGGCGACCGAGCCCTTAAGTTCCGTAGCCAGGCCGGCCAGTTCGCCGACCGCCTCGGCGGTGCGTTGCGTGCCGGCGGTCGCCTGCTCCGTGACGCGCAGGATTTCCTGCATCTTGCTGGCGACGCCCGTCGCCGACTGGGCCTGCTTCTGCGTGTCGGTGGAGATGTTCTCGATGAGGCCGGCGAGACTGCGCGAAACCTCGCCGATCTCTGCCAGCGCCTGGCCGGCAGCATCGGACAGCTTGGCTCCTTCAACCACGCCCTGCGTCGATTGTTCCATGGCGGACACGGCGTCCTGCGTATCCGTCTGAATGGTCTTCACGATCGCCGCGATCTGCTTCGTGGCCTCGGCAGAACGTTCGGCCAGCCGCTGCACTTCCTCGGCAACCACCGTAAAGCCCCGGCCCGCGTCGCCGGCGGAGGCGGCCTGGATGGCAGCGTTCAGAGCCAGCACGTTGGTCTGTTCGGTAATGTCCGAGATCAGCTCCACGATTTCGCCGATCTCCTGCGAGCTTTCGCCGAGGCGCTTGATCCGCTTCGAGGTTTCCTGGATCTGCTCCCGGATTTCGTTCATGCCCTTGATCGAGTCCTGCACGGCGACCGCACCCTTTTCGGCAGCGGTCAGCGATTGCCGCGCAACCTGGGCCGACTGGTTGGCGTTCGACGACACCTGGTTCATCGATTTGGCCATGTCCAGCGCCGAACGACCGGCGTCCTGAATTTCCACCGACTGCTTTTCGGCAGCGGCCAGCAGTTCGGCAGAGGTCTGCTGGGCGATCTCGGTAGCCTGTGTCACGCGGCCGGCGGCGTCGTTGATTCGGCCGACCAGCACGCGCAGTTCTTCAATCGTGTAGTTGATCGAGTCGGCGATGGCGCCGGTGATGTCTTCCGACACCGTTGCGGTCACGGTCAGGTCGCCGTCGGCGAGGTCGCCGAGTTCGTTCATCAGGCGCAGAATGGCGTCCTGGTTGGTGCGGTTGAGACGTTCCGTCTCCTGGCGGCTCTCTTCGGCTTCGGCCGTCCGGCGGGCCGAATCGTCGAGGTAGACCTTGGCCATCAGGCCGAGGATGGCCAGCGCCAGGCCGCCCAGCACGAGGAAGCCAAGCGTCGAACCGGCGCGTGACGAAAGTGCGCTCTGGTAGGCGTTGGCAAGGCTGTCGGTGGAGGCGAGCAGGCCTTCCGAATCGCGGAAGATGTTGGCACCGGCCTGCTTCGCGAGCACGAGGCGCTGCATCGAGCCGAGAATGCCGCCGACGGCGCCCTGGTAGTCCTTGAACGTGGCTTCCAGTTCGGTCAGTTTTGCGCGGGTGTCCGCATCGACCGTGGCGCCGATGCGCAGGGTTTCGTTACCTTTGGAAAGCGCGTTCAGCAGGTCGCGGAAGGTGTTGGTGTCCTTGCCGAGGAGGAAGGCGACTTCCGGGTCGATGGCGTCGCCGACGAGCAGCGCGGAAGCGTTCTTGGCAACCCGCTGCGTCAGCATCACCAGCTGGTTCGCGGCCACGACCTCGCGGGTGCCGCCGCCAGCCTGCAGTTTCAGGGCGGCAACCTGCTCGGCCTGTTCCAGCAACTGGGGGTTCTTGTTGTTGATGGTCGCCACGTCGTTGCCGAGGGCGATCAGGTTCTTTTCCATCTCCATCAGCTGACCAGCGTTCTTGTCGGTCTTCGTCCATTCCTCGGTCAGCTGGCGCAACTGTTCCTGAACGTTGTCGGGCGACGGCGGGACATTGACTTCGTTGATCTCGCCACCGTTGGTGAGACGTTCGATCAGCTGCGAAAAACGGTCACGGGAGTCGCGCAGCTGCTTGAATGCCGCCGGGTTGCCTTGCAGGGCGAGGCTGGAGGCCTTGGCCAGTCGCTGCGAGAGCATTCGCATTTCGCCGGATGCCGACACGTAGGCGGTGCCGTACGCCGACTCGCGGTTGTCGCGGTAGATCAGCGAACTGAGGATGACCATGGTCAGCAGCAGGGCACCGCCGAGGATCTGCAGCTGCTTGTTAACCGAATACTGGCTGAGGAAGGACAGCGTGGCCCCCTTCTTCTTTGCCCTGGCCGGCGTCGCACCGTCCATTACGGTTGCGGCCGAGATCGTCTGATCCGCTGCGCCGGGCTTCGGACCTCCTCCGAAACCAGGCAAGTTCAACTTGAAGGCCATGAATCGTCTCCCGTTATTTTCTCTGTGCGTGTCGTTGGGGTGAGTCGTGCCCGGCTGCCGCTCAGGCGCCAATCTCCATGAAACCAGGGTCTGTCAGCAGTGCGCGGACGTTGAGCTTCTTCCATTCACGGCCGTCGCCGTCGACCAGGCGTTCTGCTTCCCAGGGGTCCGCATCCGCTGCCGCCGGCACCGGGCTGAACTGTTCCGGGTTCTTCAGACCAAGCAGGCGATTCACCAGCAGTGCGGCATTGCTGCCGTGGCGCGTCCCGATGAGCAGCAGGCGCGAGGCTGAATTCGCCGGTGTCGGCTCGCCGCCGCGGAAGGCCGAAAAATCGGCGACCGCATGCAGGTTGCCGCGGATGTTGGCGATGCCGGCAAACCACGGCCGGGTCAGCGGAACCGGTGCGAGCGGCGGCAATGGCACGATCTCGCCGGAATCGGACAGGTTGAGCAGCCAGTGGTCGTTGCCGGCCTGCACGCCGAGCAGCGCCGACGTCGCCTGTCCCTTCGCGGCACTCGACAGGCGCGCCGCCAGGTGCTCCTGAAACTCCCGAAGGCTGATTTTCTTGGCCATGCCTGCGCGTGGCTCAGAGTGCCGCGATCTTGGCCAGCAGTTCTTCCGGATTGACCGGCTTCACCAGGTAATCCTGTGCGCCCTGGCGCAGGCCCCAGATCTTGTCGGTTTCCTGGCTCTTGGTCGTGCACACGAACACCGGAATGTTCTTGGTGTCGTCGTCGCGGGTCAGCGTCCGCGTCGCCTGATAGCCGTTGAGACCAGGCATGACGACGTCCATGATGACCAGATCCGGCTTCTCGGCCTTGGCCTTGGCGATACCTTCTTCGCCGCTCTCGGCAGTGACGACCTGATAGCCGTTCTTGCTCAGAAGCTCGACCATGAAGTGGCGCTCGGTGGGGGAATCGTCGACAACGAGGATTTTCTTGACGGGCATGCTGTTACTCCGAAGATTGCGTGGTGCGAGTCGCTTACTGAACCGGCTGCGGCGCGAAGCTCGCCACCGCCTGCAGCAGGCTGTCCTTGGTAAAGGGTTTGGTGAGGTACTGGTCGGAGCCGACCATGCGACCGCGGGCGCGATCGAACAGGCCGTCCTTGGAAGAAAGCATGATCACCGGAGTGGCGCGGAAGCGCGCATTCTTCTTGATCAGCGCACAGGTCTGATAACCGTCGAGCCGCGGCATCATGATGTCGCAGAAGATGATGTCGGGCTGATGGTCGGCGATTTTCGCCAGCGCATCGAACCCGTCCTCAGCGAGCAGCACCTGACACCCGGCCTGCACCAGAAAGATTTCAGCACTGCGCCGGATGGTGTTGCTGTCGTCAATCACCATGACCTTGACGCCGCGCAGATTTGCAGCAGCTTCAGCCAATTCCTTCCTCCATAGACGCCGGCTTATCTGTCTGTTTTGTCCTGATATCAGGGCCGGCGTTGAGACAATTCCTCACAACTATACCGTAAATGGCTCAAATTTCGATCATTTTGTATGGCCTCGGCATTTCCTCGGCCGAGCCCTGCCAAAGCCGGTATTCAGGCCCGTTCGGGCAGGGGTTCGAGCACTTTATCGGTTAGAATCGCCGGATTCTAGCCAAACCGCTTTTGCCGTGCCAAGCCGGCGCCACGCATGAACACCAACCCTCGACTGCTACCCCCGATCGTCCTCACCTTCGCCGCCAGCGACCCGTCCGGCGGTGCCGGCGTGCAGGCCGACCTGATGACGCTCTCCTCGATGGGCTGCCATCCGCTGTCGGTGATCACCGCCATCACCGTCCAGGACACGCTCGGTGTCGAGGCGGTGCACGCACTCGACGCCGACTGGGTCGAGGACCAGGCGCGTGCCGTGCTCGAAGACATGCCGGTGGCGGCGTTCAAGATCGGCCTCCTCGGCAGTGTCGAGAACATCTCGGTGATCGCGGAAATCCTCGCCGACTACCCGGATGTGCCGCTGGTCCTCGATCCCGTTCTGGCGTCCGGCCGGGGCGACGAGCTGTCCACCGAGGAAATGGTCGAGGCGATGCGCGAGATGCTGCTGCCGCAGACGACGGTGCTGACGCCGAACAGCATGGAAGCCCGCCGCCTGGCCGAGGAAGAAGGTGACGAAGAGTCGCCGGATCTGGCCATCTGTGCGCAGCGCCTGGTCAGCTACGGCTGCGAGTATGTGCTGGTGACCGGCACCCACGAGAACACGCCGAAGGTGATCAACACCCTCTACGGCGAGAATGGCCAGGTCCGCAGCGACCGCTGGGAACGCCTGGCCGGCAGCTACCACGGCTCGGGCTGCACGCTGGCTTCGGCCATCGCCGCCAATCTGGCGAACGGCCAGGACATCGGCGATGCCGTGCGCGACGCGCAGGAATACACCTGGCAGGCACTGGCCAACGGCTTCCGTCCGGGCATGGGCCAGCACCTCCCCGACCGCTTTTTCTGGGCTCGTGCCGACGAGCTGGAACAGGATGACTCCTGAACTTCGCGGGCTCTACGCGATCACCCCTGACGAGCCGGACGAGGTCCGGCTGCTCGCTGGTGCCCGCGCGGCGCTAGCCGGTGGCGCGGCGCTGCTGCAGCTGCGCGACAAGACCAGCGACAGCGCACGCCGCCTGCGTCTGGCAACGGCGCTGCAAGCCCTTTGCCGGGCGCACGGTGCCTGCTTCATCGTCAATGACGATCTGGAACTGGCACTGGCCGTCGGGGCCGACGGGGTGCACCTCGGGGCCGACGACGGCGATCTCGCCGCCGCCCGCCACGCGCTGCCCGCCGGCCGGCTGCTCGGTGCTTCCTGCTACGCCGACTTCGACACCGCCTGCCGTGCCGTTGCCGCCGGTGCCGACTACATTGCCTTCGGCGCGGTCTGCCCGTCGCCGACCAAGCCGGATGCCGTACGTGCACCGCTCACCCTGTTCGCCCGCGCCCGTACCGAGCTGAAGGTCCCGGTATGCGCCATCGGCGGCATCACGCTGGCCACCGCCCCCGGCATCATCGCCGCCGGCGCCGACCTGCTCGCCGTCATCACCGACCTGTTTGCTGCCCCCGACATTGCCGGGCAGGCGGCCGCCTATCAAACCCTGTTCGAGGAATCACGACATGACTTCGCGTAACCAGCAACTCTTCGCAGCCGCCCAGCGGCACATCCCCGGTGGCGTCAATTCGCCGGTGCGCGCCTTCCGCTCGGTCGGCGGCGCCCCCTGCTTCTTCAGGGAAGGCAAGGGGCCGCATGTGTGGGACGCCGACGGCAAGCGCTACACCGACTACGTCGGCTCGTGGGGTCCGCTGATCCTCGGCCACGCGCATCCCGAGGTGGTCAAGGCGGTGCAGGAATCGGCCGCGCGCGGTCTTTCCTTTGGCGCCCCGACCGAAGCCGAGATCGAGATCGCCGATCTGCTCTGCGAATTGCTGCCGAGCATGGAAATGGTGCGCCTGGTGTCGTCGGGCACCGAGGCGACGATGAGCGCGATCCGCCTCGCCCGCGGCTATACCGGCCGTGACGTGCTGATCAAGTTCGAGGGTTGCTACCACGGCCATTCCGACTCGCTGCTGGTGAAGGCCGGCTCGGGTCTCCTGACCTTCGGCAACCCGTCTTCGGGCGGCGTGCCGGCCGACCTTGCGCAGCACACGATGGTGCTCGACTACAACAATCCGCAGCAACTGGCGGAGGCCTTTGCCAAGCATCCCGATCGCATCGCTGCGGTGATCGTCGAGCCGGTGGTCGGCAACATGAACCTGATCGCGCCGACGCCCGAGTTCCTCAAGGCCATGCGCGAGCTGTGCACGCAGTACGGTGCCGTGCTGATTTTTGATGAAGTGATGACCGGCTTCCGTGTCGGCCCCCAGTGCGCGCAGGGCTACTACGGCATCACGCCGGACATGACGACGCTGGGCAAGGTCATCGGCGGCGGCATGCCGGTCGGCGCCTTCGGCGGCAAGCGCGAGATCATGGAAAAGATCGCGCCGCTCGGCCCGGTCTATCAGGCCGGCACGCTGTCGGGCAACCCGGTCGCGGTGGCTGCCGGCCTGGCCACGCTGAAGCTGGTGCAGCAGCCCGGCTTCTACGAGGCGCTGACCCAAAAGACGCTGCGCCTGACCGACGGCCTCACCGCTGCGGCGAAGAAGCGCGGCGTCGATTTCGTCGCCCAGTCGGTCGGCGGCATGTTCGGCCTCTACTTCGCCAAGGCCTGCCCGGCGACCTACGCGGCGGTGCTGGAGTGCGACAAGGAAGCCTTCAACCGCTTCTTCCACGCGATGCTCGACGCCGGCCACTACTTTGCGCCGTCGGCCTTCGAGGCCGGCTTCGTCTCGGCCGCGCACAGCGACGCCGATATCGACGAAACGATCGCTGCCGCCGACGCCTGGTTCGCCAAGCAATGACGCAGACCGCTGCCTGGCTGGTATTGCTCGTCGCCGGTCTGTGCGAGATCGGCTGGGCGGTCGGGCTGAAATACACCGAGGGTTTCTCGCGGCTGTGGCCGTCGGTCGGCACCATCGTCGCGATGGTGGCCTCGGTGGCGTTGCTGGGTCTGGCGCTGAAGATCCTGCCGCTGGGCACCGCCTACGCGGTGTGGACCGGCATCGGTGCCGTCGGCACGGCGATCCTCGGCATCTACCTGTTCAACGAACCACGCGACGCGCTGCGGCTGGCCTGCATTGCGCTGATCGTCGCCGGCATCGTCGGGCTGAAGCTGGTGACGCCGTCTGCTGATTAAAGCAGGAAGACGGTTGCCAGGCCGAGAAAGATCAGGAAGCCGCCCGAGTCGGTGAGTGCGGTGATCATCACCGAGCCGCCGATCGCCGGGTCGCCGCCGAGGCGCAGGCGCAGGATCGGGATGGCGACGCCGGCGGTGGCGGCGAGCAGCAGGTTCAGCGTCATCGCCGAGGTCATGACGAGACCGAGCGAAACGCTGTCGTAGAGCCACCACGAGACGATGCCGAGCAGGCCGCCCCAGAGCAGGCCGTTGATCAGCGCCACGCCGATCTCCTTCCTGAGCAGGCGGTTCAGCGCATCCGGCTGCACCTGGCCCATGGCGATCGCACGCACGATCATCGTGATCGTCTGGTTGCCCGAATTGCCGCCGATGCCGGCGACGATCGGCATCAGCGCCGCAAGCGCCACCAACTTCTCGATCGAGCCTTCGAAGGCGCCGATCACGCGCGAGGCGACGAAGGCCGTGACGAGGTTGACGGCCAGCCAGGCCCAGCGGTTCTTCACCGAGTCGATCACCGGCGCGAAGATGTCCTCCTCCTCGCGCAGACCGGCCTGTGCCAGCTGCTCGCTCTCGGCTTCCTCGCGGATCACGTCCACCACGGCATCGACGGTGACGCGCCCGATCAGGTGGTTGTCATCATCGACGACGGGGGCGGAGACCAGATCGTAACGTTCGAAGGCCTTCGCTGCCTCCTCGGCGAAATCGTCCGGCTGCAGGTCGACCACTTCCTTCTGCATGACGGCGCCGACCTCGATTTCCGGATCGTTCACCAGCAGCACGTTCAGCGGCAGGACACCTTTCAGATGCTCCTCCCGGTCGACGACGAAAAGCTGGTCGGTATGGTCGGGCAACTCGTCGAAGCGGCGCAGGTAGCGGAGCACGACTTCCAGCGTCACATCCTCGCGCACCGTCACCAGATCGAAATCCATGATCGCCCCGACCGAATCCTCGGGGTAGGACATCGCTGCGCGCAACTGCTCGCGCTCTTCGGCCGGCAGCGAGCGGAAGACATCCTCGATCACCGCCTGCGGCAGGTCGGGGGCGAGGTCGGCCAGCTCGTCGGTATCGAGACTTTCGGCGGCCGCCTTCAGCTCGGCCGGCGCCATCGATTCGATCAGCGACTCGCGGACGGCGTCGGAGACTTCGAGCAGGATCTCGCCGTCGCGGTCGGCGCGCACCAGATCCCAGACCAGCAGCCGGTCTTCCGGCGGCAGCGCTTCCAGGATGTAGGCGATGTCGGCCGGATGCATCTTGTCGAGGCGTGCATGCAGCTGGCCGAGATGCTGCTTGTGCACCAGATCCTCGACGAGATCGTGGCGCGGCATTTCCTGGCGGTGAACAAGATCCTCGACCAGACGATGCCGGGCGAGCAGATCCTGCACCTCGGTCAGGTGCGACTGCAGCTCTTCCGCGTCGGAATGGTGCAGCTCTTCGCTCATGCTGCCCATCCCGTGTTGCTGACGATAACGAACTTCATCACGACTCCTGTCCGGGCGCGCAGCGGCCATGGCAGCGCGCACCGGTCGGCGCGGACATCGTGCTGACGTCCGCTGTTTACATCGAATGGTCGCTTGAAGATTCCGGGAACCGGCGGTTCCCGCAGATGCGCACCATCCTGCCTGTCAGGGCAGGACGGCGGCCAGAGAGTGGCGCTATCCTGCCATGGTGCCGGCTGGCGCCGGCTTGTTGCTACAAGGGCAACTGTCCACGTGGATGACCCCGGAAATGAGATGCGGCGGAGTGTACAACGTTTGCGGCATCGCAACAATCGTGAATGCCCCTGATTGCAGGGGAATGACGGGACTGCGGACAGGCACGAGAAGCCGCTACGGGACTGCGGCCGACGGCATGCGGGCAAGGATCACATCGGCCTTCCTTGCCAGCCCCGGAGCGCCCCGGTTGCGGTCGTAGAAGCGCGGGCTCGGTACCATCGCCGCCAGCCGTGCCGCCTGCTCCGGGCCGAGCTGGCCGGCGCCGATGCCGTAGTAGTGGCGGGCAGCCGCTTCGGCGCCGAAGACGCCGTTACCCCACTCGATGACATTGAGGTAGACCTCGAAGATGCGCCGCTTGCTCCACAGCGTCTCGATCATCAGGGTGATGATCGCCTCTTCGCCCTTCCGCGCCAGCGAGCGGGTCGGCGTCAGGAACAGGTTCTTCGCCAGCTGTTGCGAGATGGTCGAGCCGCCGGCGACGGCGCGCCCCTTCTTCTCGTTCTTCTCCATCGCCCGCTGGATGCCCTCCCAGTCGAAACCTTCGTGATGCACGAACTTCGCATCCTCGGAAGCGATCAGCGCCCGCTTGAGATGAACCGATATGCGGTCGTAAGGCAGCCACTGCTTCTTCAGCGTCGCGTTCGGCTGCTTCTGGCGCAGCTCGGCGAGGCGAATCTCCATGAAGCGCGTGCTGTCCGGATTGAACCAGTTCCAGTAGGCCACCCAGCCCAGGAGCCAGAACAGATAGAGCGCAGCCAGTGCCAGCGCGGCCAGCAGCAGGCGCCGCAGCCACAGCGAAACCTGTTTCATGCGCGGCGAAGGTCGGCCAGCACCGGTGCCGTTTCCGGACGTACGCCGCGCCAGACGAAGAAGGCTTCGGCAGCCTGCTCGACCAGCATGCCGAGGCCGTCGGCCAGCCGTGTCACGCCCATTTTGCGGGCATGGGCGAGGAACGGGGTATCGCCCTTCGCGTACATCATGTCGTAGACGAGCGTGCCGGCAGAGAAAACGGCGGCAGGCAGCGGCGGAACCTCGCCGGCGAGGCTGGCCGAGGTGGCGTTGACGATGAGGTCGAAACCCTCGCCGGCCAGGTCGTCGAAACTGCCGCCGCTTGCCGGGCCCAGTGTCGAGAACTGTTCGGCCAGGGCGCTTGCCCGGGCAGCGGTCCGGTTGGCGATGACGAGCTGTGCCGGCTGCGCTTCGAGCAGGGGGCCGAGTGCGCCGCGGGCCGCACCGCCGGCACCCAGCAGCAGGATGCGGCACCCGGCCAGCGAGGTTGCCAGGTTGACGCTCAGGTCACGCACGAGGCCGGCACCATCGGTGTTGTCGCCGACGATGGCACCGTTGTCGAAGCTGAGCGTGTTGACCGCGCCGGCCAGGCGCGCGCGTGACGTCAGCTGCGTGCACAGCCGGAAGGCCTCTTCCTTGAAGGGGACCGTGACGTTGGCACCGCGACCGCCGGCGGCGACGAACTCGCGCACGCTCCCGGCAAAGCCGTCGATCGGTGCCAGGCGTGCCTCGTACACGATGTCCTCGCCGGTCTGTCGGGCGAAGGCGGCGTGGATCAGCGGCGACTTGCTGTGGCCGATCGGATTGCCGAAGACGCAGTAACGGTCGCTCATGCCGGCTCAGCGGGTCTGCAGTTCGTCGCCGCGCGTGAACGACCAGGTCCGCGTGATCTCGATGATGTCGGTGTCGCGACGGATGTCGGGGGGGAAGCTGGCGTAGGGCGAAGCCATCTGCACGATGCGGCGGGCGGCGTCGTCGAGCACCTTGTGCCCCGAACTGCGGTTGATCTCGATCTTCTGCACCGTGCCGTCGCTCTGGATGCTCACCGACAGGATCAGGCTGCCATAGAGCTTGCCCTTGGCCGCTTCCGGGTAATTCAGCGTGCCCACGCGTTCGACCTTCAGTCGCCAGTCCTCGACGTACTGGGCGAAGCGGTACTCATCGGCGCGGGTGCCGATGTTCTTCTTGCGCGGCCGCTTGTTGTATTCATCGACGTTCTTCGAGATCTCGGCTTCCAGGCGCGCCATCGCCAGCGCCGATGACGCCAGTTCCTGCCCGGAAAGTGCCGGGGTCGGCGTCGGCTGTGCCTCGCGCCGGTCCTGCGGTGCGGCGGCTGTGCGGCTGCGCGCCTGCGTGATCAACTGCTGTTGCCGTGCCTCCAGTTCCTGCACGCGGCGCTGCTTCTGCTCCAGATCGGCGCCGGTCTGCTGTCGGGCGGAAGGAGGCAGCGGCGTTTTCGCCCGACGGTTCTCATCGACATTGCCGCCACCGTCGAGGTTGGCCTGTGCCAGCGCCTGTGCGTCGGAGGGACGGCGCGCCGACTTGGCGTTGACCAGGATGATTTCCAGCGCCTTGTCCTTGACCGCGCGGGACGCATCGGGGAACTGGAAGTTGAGCGAGAGCAGCCCGCCGTGCAGCAATACCGAAGCGCCGATGGCCAGCCACAGCTTGCGGTCGACCGCGGGGTCGCGCAGTGGCGGCATCGACATTGCCCCGGCCATTTCAGTCGCCCGCCGCCGTTTCGTCGTCGGCGACGGCTTCGGCGGCGACTTCAAGGGTTTCCAGATGCCGGCAGTCGAGATCCAGCGTCAGTTCGTCCATCTCGCCGATGGCCAGGCGCACGCGCTGGCCCGGCGGCAGTTCCGGCAGCGAAGGCACGCGCTGCAGCAGCGGCAGGTGGTCGAGCTTGACCAGGGTTTCCCGGCGCACGGTCGCGCCGATCTCGGTCAGACCTTGCTGGCGCAACCAGCGCAGACACCAGTAACGCTCCATGCCGCGCTGGAATTCCGCATAGGCGGCATAGGTCAGGTCAAAGTCGCGCATCGCCGCGAACAGCGCGTCGTTGCTGGTCTTGCCCTTGCCGCCGAAATGCGGCGTTAGTTCCTGCAGATGGGCGATCAGCTGCCACTGGTTGATCAGGTCGACATAGCGGCGCAAGGGCGACGAAGACCACGCATACTGGGCAACGCCGAGGCCGTCGTGCGGCAGCGGCGAGGTTGTCATGCGCACCTTGCCGGCGGTCTGCGCGCGGTAGATGGCGGCGATTCCCTTCTCGGCGAGCAAACCGCCCCAGGTGCTGTTGGCGACGATCATCAGCTCGGCGACCAGCTTGTCGAGCGGGCTGCCGCGCT
>VFQM010001001.1_pt1 | contig 27026 bp, 34 predicted proteins | sample 3512391 | NCBI WGS metagenome assembly VFQM01 (sample SAMN10412369, study PRJNA504923) | tailings metagenome | isolation source: Replicate 1 from Balatoc abandoned mine | place: Philippines | reverse complement strand
GCGCCGATGATAGTGCGGATTCCCGTGTGAAAGTAGGTCATCGTCAGGCTCTTATGCTGCAATGCCCCGAGTTCTTCAAAGAACTCGGGGCATTGTTTTTTGATCGGCAATTCAGAGCTCGACCTTGAGGTAGTGGGCTCCCGCAATTGGGTTGTGATAGTAGGGCGCGACTTCAACGAATCCCGTCTCTTGGTACAGCGCCCTGGCCGCTTCCATGTCGGACAGTGTGTCGAGCAGCATCGTCGCATAGCCTGAAAGCCGTCCCTGCATGAGAATGCGGTCCACGAGTTGGCGGCCAAGTCCGAAGCCACGAAACGCTGGACGAACGAACAGACGTTTCATTTCACAAGCGTTGAGATGGTCACTGTTGTGCAGCGGTCGCATGGCGCAGCAACCCGCGGGAGCACCGTCGACCAGAGCCAGCAACAAGGCGCCGTCAGGTGCTGAATAGTCGCCCGGTAGGTGCTCGACCTCGTGCGCAAAACCCTGGAAGCACAGGTCCACGTCGAGCGCGGCCTGGTAGTCCAGAAACAATGCACGCACGGCTTGCAGGTCCTCGGGTGTATCGACCAACCGCAACTCGATGGTCGCGGTAACAGAGGGATCTGGCATCTTCGTCTATCGGGCAGTAACTGCCGCATTGCCGGCGAAGAGCAACTATAAGGCAGTCTGCCATCGCGAGCTTCTAGGTTGACTGGCCAAGGCCCACCACCCAACGGACGGTAAACGCGCACATGATCAGGATGCCCAGCGCCTGCAGTCGTGTGCCCGCCGTATCTTTCGACGCGCAAACGGGCTCAGGCAATGTCTTGTTGCCGCTGAACATGGTTCTGGCAATGGCCTGTCGTTTGACGACTGTGTAGAAGAAGATCGCTGCCAGATGCAGGGCGAGCAGCGACAGAATCAGCCATTTGCCGACATTCTTGTGGTAACTGGTGGCGGCCGCAGAAGTGTCACTGGACACGAGTGCCATCAGCGGGCCGAAGGTGGCGATCTGGTCGTCGCTGATGAGGCCGGTGCCCACCTGTGCGAGCAACACGGACAACATCGCAAACACCGACAGGGCTGCCAACGGACTGTGGCCCGCTCCATGAGCCGCAGGCGTCTTGCCCCTCAGGTAGTGCAGCATGGCGCTTGGGCCATAGAGAAAGTTGCCAAAACGCGACCAATGCCCACCGATGAAACCCCACACCACACGAAACAGCAGCAGCGTCATCGCGCTGTAGCCGAGCGGCAAATGCCAGTTGAGCCAGTTGCCGCCCAAGGTCCCGGTGACGATCAGCCCGACCACACAAGCGGCAAGGGCCCAGTGGAACAGGCGGGTAGGCAGATCCCATATCCGGACGATTTGCATGCAGCGTCTCCCAAAGGCTATCTCAAGCGAATCGATCGGGTAAAACCCGGGTGGTTCAGATGGAACTTCGCACATGATGCACCCTCAAGCAGGTCGCGTGTCCGACTCGGCCGCCCCCTCAGCATGGAGACCACATGAAACCGTTTGCACCGCTCGCCCTGATCTTGGTTGCCGGTTCGCTGGCCACACCCGCCGCGGCCCAGTTTCAGCGGCCCGATGACGCCGTCAAATATCGCAAAGCGGCGCTGTCCCTCATGGGTACGCATTTCAGTCGCGTGGGCGCGATGGCCAGTGGCCGCGCGCCGTTTGACGCCAAGGTGGCAGCAGACAACATGGCGATCGTGGAAACCCTGAGCAAGCTGCCATGGGAGGCCTTCGGCGCTGGAACCGACAAGGGGGACACGCGTGCGTTACCGGCTGTGTGGGCAGAACAGGCCAGGTTCAAGGCCGCCAGCGAGAAGATGCAGGCGGAAGTTGCCAAGCTCAACGCTGCCGCCAAGACGGGCAACCTGGACGCCATCAAGACCGCCTTCGGCGCCACCGCTGCCAGCTGCAAGGCCTGTCACGACGATTTCCGCAAGGATTGAAATCCTCGCTTGGGGCCAGATAAACAGGGCTGGCAAGTCACCTCGCCCCTGTTGCCTGGCTACCCCCCAGCGGGTCAGGCCGCCAGCAACTTCTCGATCAGCGCATGCAGGGCACCCATCTCGGGTTCGCCCACATAGCGTTTGACGATCTGCGCTTGCTTGTCGACCAGGTAGGTGGTGGGCGTGAGTTTGACGTCGCCCCAGGCTTTGGCGATGTTGCCGGTGTTGTCCAGCGCCACCTTGAACGGCAACTGACGCGACCGGGCGAAGTTCACCACCCAGGCGGGCGGGTCGTAGCTCATGGCGACCGCCACGGTGTCATAGCCGCGCGGAGCAAACTTCTCGTATGTGGCCACGAGCGCCGGCATTTCCTTCACGCAGGTCACGCAAGTGGTGGCCCAGAAGTTCACCAGGGTCACCTTTCCACGCAGGTCGGCGGTGCGCAACACACTGCCGTCGAGCAGTACGAAGTCCGACTCGGGGGCCGCATCGCGCCCGGTGCAGCCGACCAGGCCCAGCAGAGTGCCCGCGCCCAACATCGCGCCAGCGCCCAGCAGCGTGCGACGTCGGGGCATCATCGGGTTTGTCATTTCAGGTTTCACCATCTACATTGCCAGACAAGCCACCACAGGGAGAGCCTCCATGCAGCGCCGCCAGTTCCATATTGTTGCAGCCAGCGGTCTGGGCTGGCTGATTGTCGCCGCCCATCGGCAGGCCTGGGCCTTGTCACTGGCCGATCTCAGCGATCGAGACGCAACGGCCGGCATCCGCACCGCGCTCGAGAAGGGCGCGTTGGCCGCCGTGGCCTTGCTGGGCAAGACCGATGGATTCCTTGGCAACCCGAAAGTTCGGATCCCCTTGCCCGCCTATCTGGAAGACGCCGCCAGACTGTTGAGCTTTGCCGGGCAGGGTAAGCGGGTGGACGAACTGATCACCGGCATGAACCGTGCGGCCGAACAAGCGGTGCCGTTGGGCAAGGATTTGCTGGTGGGTGCGGTCAAGTCGATGAGCGTGACCGATGCGAAAAACATCCTGAGCGGAGGTGACGACTCGGTGACGCGCTTTTTCGCCGACAAGACCCGCGTCCCCCTGGGCGACAAATTCCTCCCGGTGGTCACACGCACCACGCAGAAAGTGGGCCTCGCGCGCAGTTACAACCGCGTGGCCGAAAAGGCGTCGGGCTTTGGCCTGGTGAAGAAGGAAGACGCCAACATCGAGCGCTACGTCACCGGCAAATCGCTCGACGGCCTCTACACCATCATCGGTGACGAGGAACGGAAAATCCGCCAGGACCCGGTGGGCACGGGAAGCGCCATCCTCAAGAAGGTGTTTGGCGTCCTGAAGTGAGCGACCGCTATTTCTTCAGGGCATTCCGGGCGGCATCCAGGCGCTGGTTCAGGTATTCGCCGTAGAAGTCGGTCGAGGACACACCCTCCAGGCGCGGCGCGCATTCGCGGCCGTCGGCAGCCACGAAGAGCAGCGTTGGGGTCAGGCCGATCTTCCAGCGCTCGGCCAGCGCTGCCGGCGTGGTGGTGTTCCCCTGGAAATCCTGGATCGGGCTTGTGCGGTCCTGCATGTCGATCTGCACGGCAAATGCTTTGCCCTCGCGCATCAGTGGATGCAGATAGCTGTTGCGCACCAGGTCGCAATAGACGCAGCCACGCAGCGTGATCATCACGATCAGCGCCTCGCCGCGTCCGGCCACGGCCTGCGCCGCCGCGCGAAGGGATTTCGGTGTGGACAGGGGCTGGTAGGACATGCCGTTCCTCAGATGGCGCCGGCCGCGCGAAGTTGCGCCACGCGCGCGGCATCGGCGCCCAACCACTCGCTCAGCACCTCGGCGGTGTGCTCGCCCAGCAAGGGCGGCGCAAGATCGTTGCGCACCGGGGTTGCACTCATCTTGATCGGGCTGGCCACCAGATCGAACGCGTCGGCCAGCGGGTGATGCCACGTGTGCACCATGCCGCGGTGCTGCACCTGCGGATCGGCAAAAACTTCTGCCAGATCATTGATCGGGCCACAAGGCACTTTGGCGGCCTCCAGTGCGCTCAGCCATTGCGCTTTGCCACGCGTTTTCATGATCGCTTCGAGCACCGGAACCAGCACATCGCGGTGGCGAACGCGGTTCTGGTTGCGCGCGAATCGCTCGTCGCGCGCAAGTTCGGGGCGGCCGGCCACCTCGCAGAACTTCGCAAACTGCCCATCGTTGCCCACCGCGAGGATGATGTGTTGCGGCTGGCCACCCGCCTCAGGTGCGACTTCGAACACCTGATAGGGAACGATGTTGGCGTGTGCGTTGCCGGCCCGGCCCGGCACCTTGCCATCGGCCCGCCCACGCACCAGGTAGTTGGCGCCCAGATTGGCCAACATCGCCACTTGCGTGTCGAGCAGCGCCATGTCGATGTGCTGGCCTTGACCGGTGCGTTCCGCGTGCCGCAGCGCTGCCTGGATCGCCACCGTGGCGTACAGCCCGGTGAACAGGTCGGCCACGGCCACGCCGACCTTCTGAGGTCCGCCGCCGGGCAGGTCGTCGCGCTCGCCCGTGACGCTCATGAGCCCCCCCATGCCCTGCACCGCGTAGTCGTAGCCCGCCCGGTCCTTGTAGGGGCCGGTCTGACCAAAGCCGGTGATCGAGCAATAGACGAGCTTCGGGTTGACCGCGCGCAGCGATTCGAAATCCAGCCCGTAGCGCGACATGTCGCCCACCTTGTAGTTCTCCACGAACACGTGGGCCTGCGACGCCAGCTCGCGGATCAGCGCCTGGCCCGCGGGCAGCGACAGGTCGCAGGTGATGGATCGTTTGTTGCGGTTGGCGCCCAGGTAGTAAGCGGCCTCGGCCGTGTCCTGACCATCGCGTCCGCGCAGGAACGGCGGGCCCCAGCCTCGCGTGTCGTCGCCCCCGGGGTGGCTGGGGCTGGGCGGGCGCTCCACCTTCACCACGTCGGCACCGAGGTCGGCCAGCGTCTGCGTGCACCAGGGCCCGGCGAGCACGCGCGAGCAGTCGAGGATGCGGATACCATCGAGAGCGTTCATGCTTCGATTGTGCGCGAGTGCATCGCGTGCGCGGTGTCTCCGCCGCGAGGCGCCGAAATCCCTGCGCAACATGCTCTCCTACCGATTCTTCGGCCACATGACGGGTTTTGTGGCTGTTTCACTGCTGCTGGCGGCCTGCACCCCCACCTTCAACTGGCGCGCCCTGCCGGCGCAGGGCGTTCCGTTTCGTGCCCTCATGCCCTGCAAGCCCGACGAAGCCGAGCGGGTGGTTCCCCTGGGTGGTCAAGCCACGCGCCTGCAGATGCGATCGTGCGACACGGGGGGACTGACGTTCGCCCTGGCCTGGGCCGACGTGGGTGATGCCGCACGCGTGGCGCCGGCGCTGGCGGGGTGGCGGCGCGCCACGCTGCTGGCCTTGCAGGCCGACCCGGCCGCGGCCGACGCGCCGCCCGAAGCCGTGGGCGTGCCCGGGGCGGGTCTGGCGCTCAAGCTGCGCGCCGAAGGCCGCGACCATCGGGGCGAAACCACGCGCATGCAGGCCATCCACGCCACGCGCGACGGCCTCATCGTGCAGGCGGCCATCTACGGGCACACCATCGACGAGCGGGTTGCGACCACTTTCTTTGAAGGTCTGGAGCTGCCATGAGTGCCTCCGCCGATCTGCTGGGCCGCCGTGCCGCCGTGCTGGTCTTCCTTGTCTTTGCCTTCACCTATTTCCTCTCGGCGTTGGTGCGCGCCATCACGGCCACGCTTTCACCCACCCTCAGCGCCGCCTTTGAACTCACCCCGGGTGATCTGGGCTTGCTTGCGGGCGGCTATTTCTTCGGTTTCGCGCTGACCCAGTTGCCATTGGGCAACTGGCTTGACCGGCACGGGCCCAAGCGCGTGGTGCTGGCCTTCCTGGGGTTGGCGGTGCTGGGCTGCATCGCCTTTGCACTCGCCGGCAACTTCACGGCGCTGCTGGCGGCGCGCGTGCTCACCGGCATGGGCCTGAGCGCCTGCCTCATGGCGCCGCTCACCGGCTACCGGCGCTGGCTCTCGCACCACACGCAGCTGCGGGCCAATGCCTGGATGTTGATGACGGGTTCGCTGGGCATGGTGGCGGCCACGCTGCCGGTGCAGTGGCTCATGCCGGTGCTGGGCTGGCGCGGCCTGTTCTGGGGGCTGGCCGTGTTGCTGGCGGTGGCGATGGCCATCATCCTGTGGTCGGTGCCGCGCTGGCGCACCGAGCCGCATGAAGCAGGGCCCGCGGAGGGCGCCGCTGTGGCGGTGGAGCCCGGCTACGCATTCATCTGGCGCCACGCCTATTTCCGCACCATGGTGCCGGTGGGACTCATCAACTACGGCGGCATGGTGGCGATGCAGACCCTGTGGGCCGGCCCATGGATGATCAAGGTCGCAGGCTACACGCCGGCCGAATCGGCCGCCGGCCTGTTCGCCATCAATCTCAGCATGCTCACTGCCTTCTGGCTCTGGGGCGTGGTCAACCCGCATCTGGCGCAACGCGGTTTGCGCCCGGAGGTGCTGATCGGCTGGGGCCTGCCGGTGAGCATCCTGGTCATCGCGGCCATCGTCGCGCTGGGCGAGCGCGCAGGCTGGCCCCTGTGGGCGCTGTTCTGCGTCAGCTCCACGTTCGTGGCCCTGTCGCAGCCTGCGGTGGCGCTGGCGCTGCCGCCGCAGGCGGCCGGCCGAGCGCTCTCGGCCTACAACCTGGTCATCTTCGGCGGCGTGTTCGCGCTGCAGTGGGGGATCGGCCTGGCGATCGACGCGCTGGCAGTGTTCGGCTGGAGCGAGCCCGATCGCTACCGCGGCGCGGTGGCGCTGTTCGGGCTGTGCTGCTTGCTTGCCTACGCCCTGTTCTGGCGCGGCTGGCGCCGCATCGAGCGCGAGCGCGCCGCTACACTGCGCGCATGAACGGCATCCTGCTGATCGCGCACGCGCCGCTGGCTTCGGCCCTGCGGCAATGCGTACTGCATGTGTTTCCCGACGCACAGGATGCAGTGGTCGCGCTCGACGTGCAGCCCAACGTGCCGCCCGAGGAAACGCTGGCACAGGCGCGGCTGCTGCTGTCGCAGATGGATCGTCCGCAAACGCTGGTGGTCACCGATGTCTTTGGTGCCACGCCATGCAACGTGGCGCAGCGCCTGGTGGATGGCGTGCGCAGCAAGCTGATCACGGGCGTGAACCTGCCCATGCTGCTGCGCACCGTGAGCTACCGCCACGAATCGCTGGACGCACTCATCTCGCGCGCGCTGATCGGGGCCACGCAGGGTGTGATGCAGGTCGCCGTGACCGCCCCCCAGAACCAGGCCCGACGAGCCACGCATGATCAAGACCACCGTGACCATCAGCAATAAGCTGGGCCTGCATGCGCGCGCCTCGGCCAAACTCACCAAACTGGCCGCGTCCTTCAAGAGCGATGTGTGGATGGCGCGCGGTGAGCGCCGCGTCAACGCCAAAAGCATCATGGGTGTGATGATGTTGGCCGCAGGCCTCGGCACCGCGGTCGAGGTCGAGACCGACGGCCCGGACGAGCAGGCCGCGATGGATGCCATCGTGGCGTTGATCGATGACAAGTTCGGGGAAGGCGAGTGACAAGATTCACCGCCGGGCCGCCCCAAGGGGAATCGCGCCCCCTCGTGGGGCAGCGACGCGCGCAGCGCAGGAGCGTGGGGGCATGACGTTCGCGGTGCACGGACTGGCGGTGTCCCGTGGCGTGGCCATCGGGCGCGCCGTGATCGTCGCCGCCAGCCGCGTCGATGTCGCGCACTACCTGATCGCACAGGGCGAAGCGCAGGCCGAGCTCGATCGACTGCGGCGCGCGCGCACCGTCGTGGCCGAGGACATCGCCCGCGTGCAACGCACCCTGGGTGAACTCGCCTCGAACGACGCGCATCCCGAGTTGTCTGCATTGCTCGATGTGCACCTCATGCTGCTGCAGGACGAGCAGCTCACCAGTGGCGTCAAGCACTGGGTGGTGGAGCGTCACTACAACGCCGAATGGGCGCTGACGACGCAGCTCGAGATCATCTCGCGCCAGTTCGACGAGATGGAGGACCCCTACCTGCGCGAGCGCAAGGCCGATCTCGAACAGGTGGTCGACCGCTTGCTGCGCGTGATGCGCGGCGAGTCCGCGTCCATGACCACCAGCGCCGCAGCCGATGCCGCGCGCAAGGGCAACGAAGACCCGCTGGTGCTGATCGCGCACGACCTCTCGCCGGCCGACATGCTGCAGTTCAAGCAGAGCGTCTTCGCCGGCTTCGTCACCGACGTCGGCGGCAAGACCAGCCACACCGCCATCGTCGCCCGCAGCATGGACATCCCCGCGGTGGTGGGCGCGCGCTCGGCCAGCCACCTGATCCGCCAGGACGACTGGGTCGTGATCGACGGCGATGCCGGCGTGGTGGTGGTCGACCCCTCGCCGATCGTGCTGGCCGAGTACGGGTTCAAGCAGCGCCAGGTCGAGATAGAGCGCGAGAAGTTGTCGCGTCTGAAGAACACCCCGGCGGTCACGCTTGACGGCCAGAAGATCGAGTTGCTCGCCAACATCGAACAGCCCGAGGACACCGTGGCTGCGCTCAAGGCCGGCGCCATGGGCGTGGGCCTGTTTCGCAGCGAGTTCCTGTTCATGGGCCGCAGCGGCCAGTTGCCCGACGAGGAAGAGCAGTACCAGGCCTATCGCCGCGCCGTCGAAGGCATGGATGGTCTGCCGGTCACGATCCGTACCGTGGACGTGGGGGCCGACAAGCCGCTGGACCGCGGTGCGCCGCGCAGTGACGACCACCTCAATCCTGCGCTGGGTCTGCGCGCCATCCGCTGGAGTCTGGCCGACCCGGCGATGTTTCTGGCGCAGTTGCGAGCGATCCTTCGCGCGGCCGCGCACGGGCCGGTGAACCTGCTCATTCCCATGCTCGCGCACGGCAGCGAGATCCGCCAGGCGCTGGCCCTTGTGGAGCGCGCGCGCGAACAACTGACCACGGCCGGTGTGCCCCAGGGGCCGGTCCGGCTCGGCGCCATGATCGAAGTGCCAGCCGCCGCGCTCACAATCCCGCTGTTCCTGCGCCACTTCGACTTCCTGTCGATCGGCACCAACGACCTGATCCAGTACACGCTGGCGATCGATCGCGCCGACGAGGCGGTGTCGCACCTGTACGACCCGCTGCACCCTGCGGTGCTGCATCTGGTGGCGAACACCATCACCCAGGCGCGCGCCATGGGCAAGGGTGTGAGCGTGTGTGGCGAGATGGCGGGCGACGTGACGCTGACGCGCCTGCTGCTTGGCATGGGGCTGCGCAGCTTCTCCATGCATCCCTCGCAAATCCTCGCGGTCAAGCAGCAGATCCTGCGCAGCGACACCAGCAAGCTTGCTGGGTGGGCGCAGGAGGTGCTGGCCGCCGATGAGCCGGCCGCCCGGTTGGTCGACTGAGCGTCAGCCCTTGCTGCGCGTGGCGACCACCGCCGCGCCCACGATCATCACCGCCGCCAGCACCACCGTCAGGCTCGGTCGTTCGCCGCGCAACGCGAGCAGCGTGAGCGTGGACAGCAGCGGCGTGAGAAAACTCAACACGCCGATCTGGCGCGCATCGCCGCGCTTGAGCGCCGCATCCCACAGAAAGAACGCACCGCCCAGCGGACCGAGCCCGAGTGCCGCGATCAGCGTGATGTCCTGTGCGCTCAATGCCACCGCGGGTTCCAGCATGGCGTGGCACAGCAAGGCAAGCGCGCCCGAAACCGCCGCGAAACTGCCGATGGCGGCGGTGGGAAATGCGGCCACGCGTTTCGTGAGCAGTGAGTAGCTGGCCCAGATGAAGGCCGAGCCCAGCGCGGGCAGGTAGCCCCAGGCCCAGGTGGCCTCGGCACCTTGCGCGCCACCAAGGATGGCGAGCGCCGCGCCCGCGAAGCCCACCAGCGCCGCCGCGATGTGACGCGGGGCCAGATGCACCCCGGGCAGGAACAGCGGCGCCATCACCACAATCCCCAGCGGCCAGAGGTAGTTGACCAGGTTGGCTTGCACCGGAGGCGCGTGTCGCAATGCGATGAAGAGCAGGAAATGAAACCCGAACAAGCCATAGATGCCCAGCGCCAGCGTGCCGGCCGGCACCCGCCACTGGCGCCAGTCAAAGCGTGAGAGCGGCAGGGCAATCAGGCTGCCCACCAGCAGTCCCAGGCCGGTGAGCAGGAAGGGCGGCACGTGGGCGAGCGAGACGCCCAGCGCGGCAAGTGAGGCCCACAGCGCAATCGCACCCAGGGCGTAAAGGTTGGCGGCATTCATGTGCCGATCATCGCGCGGCGCATCGTCGCGCAACGCGGGTGGTGCGTCGCGCGGTGCGGGTGATGCGCGTTCAGCGCGAGTGCCGGCGCAGCGCGGCCGCGAGCGCCCATGTCATCTGGCCAACGCTTCCAGCACCCCGTGGGCCTGCTGGTCGGCGTGATAGCTGCTGCGCACCATGGCGCCCACGGCGGCGTGGGTGAAGCCCATCTCGTACGCCTTCTCTTCAAACATCTTGAAGGTGTCGGGATGCACATAGCGGCGCACTGGCAGGTGGTGGCCGCTGGGTGAGAGGTACTGCCCGATGGTGAGCATGTCGATGCCGTGCGCGCGCATGTCCTGCATCACCTGCAGGATTTCCTCGTCCGTCTCGCCCAGGCCAACCATGAGGCCGCTCTTGGTGGGCACGTGCGGGAACAGCGCCTTGAACTTCTTGAGCAGGTTCAGGCTGAAGGCGTAGTCGGAACCCGGGCGCGCTTCCTTGTACAGCCGCGGCACGGTCTCCAGGTTGTGGTTCATCACGTCGGGCGGTGCGGCCTTGAGGATCTCCAGCGCACGGTCGTCGCGGCCGCGGAAGTCGGGCACCAGCACCTCGATGGTGGTCTCGGGCGAGAGAGCGCGCGTCTGGCGGATGCACTCCACGAAGTGACCTGCGCCGCCGTCGCGCAGATCGTCGCGGTCCACGCTGGTGATCACCACGTACTTGAGCTTGAGCTGCGCGATGGTTTTCGCCAGATTGACCGGCTCATCCGTGTCGAGTGGATCGGGGCGGCCGTGGCCGACATCGCAGAAGGGGCAGCGACGCGTGCACTTGTCGCCCATGATCATGAAGGTTGCCGTGCCCTTGCCGAAGCACTCGCCGATGTTGGGACAGCTCGCCTCCTCGCACACCGTGACGAGCTTGTTGGCGCGCAGGATGTCCTTGATCTCGTAGAAGCGCGTGGTGGGGCTGCCGGCCTTGACGCGGATCCACTCCGGCTTGCGCAGCGTTTCGGCCGGCACGATCTTGATCGGGATGCGTGCGGTCTTGGCCTGGCTCTTCTGCTTGGCAGTGGGGTCGTAAGGGGTGCTCATGGCGGCAAGGATCAGGGCGCGAGCGTGGTGGCGAGCTTCTGGCTCAGCACCTGTGCCGCTTCATCCCAGTTGGTGGAGACACCGATTGTAGAAAGATCGACCGTCTGCAACCCCGCGTAGCCGCAAGGGTTGATGCGCAGGAAGGGCTGCAGATCCATGGCCACGTTCAGGGCCACGCCGTGGTAGGTGCAGTGGCGGCTCACCTTGATGCCCAGTGCCGCGATCTTGCCCAGACCGTGGAACACGGGTTCGGGCGGTGGGCTGCCGGGCTCGCGTCGCACAGGCGCCTGCGGCAGCCGGGCGTGGGAGAACGGGTCGTCCAGGCGAACGTAGATGCCGGGCGCCCCGGCCACCCGATGGCCGGTGACGCCGAAATGGCCGAGCGTGCGGATCACGGCCTCTTCGATGCGGTACACGTACTCCTTGACGTAGTAGCCCGCGCGTTGCAGGTCGATCAGGGGGTAGGCCACCACTTGCCCCGGCCCGTGGTAGGTGACCTGGCCGCCGCGATTGGTTGCAATCACCGGAATGTCGTCGGGTGCCAGCAGGTGGTCCGGGCGCCCTGCGAGGCCTTGTGTGAACACCGGTGGGTGTTCACACACCCAGAGCTCATCGGGGGTGTCGGCGTTGCGCATGGCGGTGAAGGCCTGCATGGCCTCGTACGTGGGGACGTAGTCGACCCGGCCGAGCGCGCGCAGCATCATGGGATGTGTCGACCTGAGCCCGGACCAAGAGCCCGGTTTGGGCGCCTCACAGCACGACCTTGACCATCGGGTGCGAGGTCAACGTACGGTAGACCTCGTCGAGCTGCTCGCGGCTGGTCACGCGCACGGAAACCGTCAGACCCATGTAGTTGCCGGCTTTGCTCGGGCGCTGCTCGACGGTGGCGGCGTCGAAGTCCGGGTCGAAGTTCAGCACGATGCGCACGATGGCCTCGGCGAAGCCGTCGACGTTGGCGCCCATCACCTTGATCGGAAAGTGCGTCGGGTAAGTGATGAGCGATTGCTCGGGCGGAATGTCGCGGGGCGTGTCCATGGCCGACCTCAGATGGATTGCGCGGCGATGGCGCGCTGGTAAGCGGCATGCAGCCGGGCATACACCGGGCCCGGACGCCCGTCGCCGATGGGCCGGCCGTCGAGCGAGGTGACGGGCAGCACTTCCTTTGTGGCCGAAGACAGCAGCAGCTCGTCGGCCGCAAACACCTCGTCGCGCGGAATGCGCTGCAAGGCGAAGGGGATGCCCTCATCGCGGCAGATCGATTCGATCAGCCCATATCGAATGCCCTCGAGCACCAGATGATCGCGCGGCGGCCCCATGACGGTGCCGTTCTTCACCACCCAGACATTGCTGGCCGCGGCTTCGCTGAGAAAACCGTCACGGAACATCACGGTTTCCACCGCGCCCGCGTCGGCGCTGATCTGGCGCGCGAACACCGAGCCCAGCAGGCTGGTGCTCTTGATGTGCGCCTTGCGCCAGCGGAAGTCATCGGCCGTCACGCAGGCCACTCCGCCTGCGCGTTGCGCTGCGCTGGCGAGCTTCATCTCGCTGGCCATCACGAACACAGTGGGCTTCAGGCCCTCGGGCATCACGTGGTCACGCAAGGCCACACCGCGCGTCACCTGAAGGTAGATGAGCTGGTTGGCCACGCCCGCGGCCTGACGATCAGCAATCAGCCGCCGCGCAATGGCCAGCCACTCGTCGCGCGTGTGCGGGTTCGGAATGCGCAGCTCGCTCAGCGAGCGGTCAAGGCGGTCCATGTGCTCGCTGAAGCGGAAGATGCGTCCGCCGTATGCCGGCAGCACCTCGTAGACGCCATCGCCGAAGATGAAACCGCGGTCGAGCACGCTGATCCGCGCGTCCTTCAGCGGGCCGTAGTGGCCGTCGAGGAAGCACAGGGCGTCGGGCAGGAGGTGGGAGGTCATGGCGGAATTATCGGACCGGGCGTACAACTGGCCATCGCCCGACCTGGTGCATTGACGAGGCGCTGGGGTTTCTACGTATAATGGGCGGCTTTGCGACCCGGACCTGCCTGTCATTTGTCTGTCGAAAGACCGTTTCCCGCGATGTCGACCATGCTGCAAGCCAAGCCGACACCGCCGAGCGACGATGACGTCGAAGATGGGGCGCAAGAACCCGAATTCAAGCCGCTGACGCGCGAACAGGCGCAGCAGTGGCGCGCCAGCCAGCCAGAGCTATCGCTCTGGCGGTTGGTGGGGGTGCAGTGGCTCGTGGGGCTGCTGGCCGCGCTGGTTGCCGGGCTGCTGCTGCAGTCGGTGTCCGTGGCGGCCTCGGTCTTCTACGGCGCGGCAGCGGTGGCGCTTCCCTCGGCCTTGATGGCCTATGGATTGACCTCCAGCGCCTTGTCCCGGCTCTTGTCGGGCTTTGCGCAGGCTGCATTCGCCGGCTTCCTGTTCTGGGAGGGCGTCAAGGTTCTGCTGTCGGTGGCCATGCTGGCCGCCGCGGTCTGGATCCTGCCCGAGCCGAACTGGGTCGCGCTGCTGATCGGGCTGGTGTTGGTTCTCAAGGTCTACTGGTTCGGATTTTTCATCCAGGCCCGCAGGCCGGTTGCAAACGGTTGACGCTCCGCGCATTGGTGCACACAAATGGCTGCTGAAGGCACTCTGACCCCCGGCGAATACATCCGCCACCACCTGGTCCACCTGTCGAACAAGAAGCAGGAGTCGATCGTCGACTTCAGCGTGTTCAACGTCGACTCGATCGTGGTCAGCAGCGTGCTCGGCCTGATCATGTGCGTGGTGTTCTGGCTCTGCGCGCGCAAGGCCACGGCCGGCGTGCCCGGGCGTTTCCAGGCCGCGGTCGAGATCCTGGTCGAGATGGTCGACAACCAGGCCAAGGCCGTCATTCACAACGCCACCAGCCGCAAACTCATCGCGCCCATGGCCCTGGCCGTGTTCGTCTGGATCTTCCTGATGAACTTCATGGACATGGTTCCGGTGGATCTCCTGCCCAGCATCTGGCACGTGGCCGGCCCCGCCATGGGCTTCAAGGATTACCTGCGTGTGGTGCCCACGGCCGATCTGTCCACCACGCTTGGCCTGTCCTTCTCCGTCCTCGTGCTCTGCCTGGTCTACAACATCAAGATCAAAGGCCTGGGCGGCTGGGCGCACGAATTGGTGACCGCTCCCTTTGGCACCAGCAAGAACCCCATCTGGGCACTGTTGCTGGGCGTGGTCAACTTCCTGATGCAAATGATCGAGTTCGTGGCGAAGACGGTTTCGCACGGCATGCGGTTGTTTGGCAACATGTTCGCGGGTGAGCTGGTGTTCATGCTGATCGCGCTGCTGGGTGCCTACGCCACCCTCTCGCTTGGCGGTGGACTCTTCTTCGTCGGACACCTGATCGCCGGCACGGTGTGGACCTTGTTCCACATCCTGGTCATCACCCTGCAGGCGTTCATCTTCATGATGCTGGCCCTCATCTACCTGGGGCAGGCGCATGACGCTCACTGACGCGACCGTCCTGGACGCGCTCGGGTAATTTCGTTTCGTTTCTTTCTCAACAAACTTCCATCTCAACAGGAGTCATCATGGAAAACGTTCTGGGTCTCGTCGCTCTGGCTTGCGGCCTCATCGTCGGTCTGGGTGCCATCGGCGCTTCCATCGGTATCGCACTGATGGGCGGCAAGTTCCTCGAGTCGTCGGCGCGTCAGCCCGAACTCATGAACGACCTGCAGACCAAGATGTTCATTCTGGCCGGTCTGATCGACGCGGCCTTCCTGATCGGCGTGGCCATCGCCCTGCTGTTCGCCTTCGCCAACCCGTTCACCCTGTAAATCGGTTGGTCGGCCCCGCGCGGGCGCGGCCATCGCGGTGAGCGGGCGCATCGCCTGCCACCGCCATGGCCCGCCCACCGCGTAGCCGGCGTGTTTTCCCCTTAGTCCACACAGAAAGGCGTTGCGATGAATATCAATGCAACCCTCTTTGCGCAGGCGATCGTCTTCGCGATCCTGATCTGGTTCACGATGAAGTTCATCTGGCCGCCGATCGCCAAGGCGCTCGACGAGCGCGCGCTGAAGATCTCCGAAGGCCTGGCTGCGTCCGAGAAAGCCAAGACCGAGTTGGCCGCCGCCAACAAGCGCGTCGAGGAAGAGCTGGGCAAGTCGCGCAACGAGTCCGCCACCCGTCTGGCCGACGCCGAGCGCCGCGCCCAGGCCATCATCGAAGAGGCCAAAGCCCGCGCCGCTGAAGAGGCTGCCAAGATCGTGACCGCTGCACGCCAGGAGGCGGAGCAGCAGGTGATCAAGGCGCGCGAAACCCTGCGCGAGCAGGTGGCTGCGCTGGCCGTCAAGGGTGCCGAGCAGATCCTGCGCAAGGAAGTCAACGCCGGCGTGCACGCCGACCTGCTCAACCGCCTCAAGACCGAGCTCTGATCGAGCCACAGGAACGATCACCATGGCCGAAATCGCCACCATTGCCCGCCCGTACGCGGAAGCGCTGTTCAAGGCCTGCGGTCAGGACGCCGCAGGTGCGGCTGCCTGGCTTGATGCCCTGGCCGCCGTGGCGGCCGATGCACAGCTCCAGCAGTTCGCCGACAGCCCCAAGGTCTCGGCGCAGCAGGTGTTCGACCTGATCGCCGGCGTGCTCAAGAGCCCGTTGCCGACCGCCGGGCAGAACTTCCTGCGCACCGTCATCGACAATGGCCGGCTGGCTGCCCTGCCCGAGATTGCCACCCAGTTCCGCGCGCTCAAGAACGCGCGCCTGGGTACATCCGACGCCACGGTTTTCAGCGCGTTTCCGATCGAGCCCGCGGCGCTGGCCGACCTCTCGGCCGTGCTGGAAAAGCGCTTTGCCCGCAAACTCAATCTGCAGGTCCAGTTGCAACCCGAGCTCATCGGTGGCATTCGCGTGGTGGTCGGCGACGAGGTGCTCGACACCTCCGTCAAGGCCCGCCTGGAACAGATGAAAGTGGCCCTCACGGCCTGACAAGGCTTCCAGGCCCTGACCCGCCCGTGCCGCATACCCATTAACGAAAGAAGGAAAGAGTCATGCAACTCAATCCCGCTGAAATCTCCGAACTGATCAAGTCGCGTATCGAGGGTCTGGCTGCCAGCGCCGACGTGCGCAACCAGGGCACCGTGGTGTCGGTGACCGACGGTATCGTGCGCGTGCACGGCCTGTCCGACGTCATGCAGGGCGAAATGCTGGAGTTCCCGGCCAACAAGGACGGGGTGCCTTCCTTCGGTCTGGCCCTCAACCTCGAGCGCGATTCCGTTGGCGCCGTGGTGCTGGGTGAGTACGAACACATCTCCGAAGGCGACACCGTCAAATGCACGGGCCGCATTCTGGAAGTGCCGGTGGGTCCTGAGCTGATCGGCCGCGTGGTCAACGCACTGGGCCAACCCATCGACGGCAAGGGCCCGGTCAACGCCAAGCTCACCGACGTGATCGAAAAGGTCGCGCCGGGCGTGATTGCGCGCCAGTCGGTGGACCAACCGGTGCAGACCGGTCTGAAGTCGATCGACTCGATGGTGCCCGTCGGTCGCGGCCAGCGCGAACTGATCATCGGCGACCGCCAGACCGGCAAGACCGCAGTGGCCATCGACGCGATCATCAACCAGAAGGGTCAGAACATGACCTGCATCTACGTCGCCATCGGCCAGAAGGCGTCGTCGATCAAGAACGTGGTGCGTGCCCTGGAGCAGGCCGGCGCGATGGAATACACCATCGTCGTGGCGGCTTCGGCTTCCGAATCGGCCGCCATGCAGTACCTCTCGGCCTACTCGGGCTGCACCATGGGCGAGTACTTCCGCGACCGCGGCCAGGACGCCCTGATCGTGTACGACGATCTGTCCAAACAGGCCGTGGCCTATCGTCAAGTGTCGCTGCTGCTGCGTCGCCCGCCGGGCCGCGAAGCCTACCCTGGTGACGTGTTCTACCTGCACAGCCGCCTGCTGGAGCGTGCTGCCCGCGTGAATGCCGACTACGTCGAGGCCTTCACCAAGGGTGAGGTCAAGGGCAAGACCGGCTCGCTGACCGCGCTGCCCATCATTGAAACGCAGGCCGGCGACGTGTCCGCTTTCGTGCCGACCAACGTGATCTCCATCACCGACGGTCAGATCTTCCTGGAAACCAACCTCTTCAACGCCGGCATCCGCCCCGCCATCAACGCGGGTATCTCGGTGTCGCGAGTGGGTGGTGCGGCCCAGACCAAGCTGATCAAGAGCCTGTCCGGCGGTATCCGTACCGACCTGGCGCAGTACCGTGAACTCGCGGCCTTCGCCCAGTTCGCCTCCGACCTGGACGAGGCCACCCGCAAGCAGCTCGACCGCGGTGCGCGCGTGACCGAACTGCTCAAGCAGGCGCAATACAGCCCGCAGCCCATCAGCTTGATGGCCGCCTCGCTGTTCGCGGTGAACAAGGGCTTCCTGGACGACGTGGACGTGAAGAAAGTGCTGGCCTTCGAGTCGGCGCTGCACGCCCATCTGAAGGACAAGCACGCCGCGCTGCTGGACAAGCTGCAGAAGGACAAGGCGATGGACAAGGACGCCGAAGCCCAGCTCACGGCCGCCATCACCGAGTTCAAGAAGACCGGCACGTACTGATCGCCCCAGGGCCAACCAGGAGCAGCGATGGCAGCAGGTAAGGAAATCCGCGGCAAGATCAAATCGGTGGAAAACACCAAGAAGATCACCAAGGCCATGGAGATGGTCGCCGCCTCCAAGATGCGCAAGGCGCAGGACCGCATGCGTGCGGCCCGGCCTTACGCCGAGAAGGTGCGTCAGATCACGGGCAACCTGAGCAAGGCCAACCCCGAATACACGCACCCTTTCATGGAGACGAACGACGCCAAGACCGCTGGTTTCGTCGTCGTCACCACCGACAAGGGCCTTTGTGGGGGCCTCAACACCAACGTGTTGCGTGCGGTCACCAACGAGCTCAAGGCGCTGCAGGCCAATGGCCAGAGCGCCGAGGTCGTGGCCATCGGCAACAAGGGCCTGGGTTTCATGAACCGCATCGGCGCCAAGGTGGTCTCGCACGTCACCGGCCTCGGTGACACGCCGCACCTCGAGAAGCTGATCGGCCCCGTTAAGGTGCTGCTCGATGCCTACACCGAGGGACGCATCAAGAGCGTGCATGTCGTCTACACCCGTTTCATCAACACGATGAAGCAGGAGGCCGTGGTGCAACAACTGCTGCCGCTGAACGCCGAGACGCTGCAAGACGGCGCGGGTGGCCGCGACTGGGACTACATCTACGAACCCGACGCGCCCACGGTCATCGATGAACTGCTGCTGCGCTACATCGAGGCGCAGGTGTACCAGGCGGTTGCCGAGAACATGGCGTCCGAGCAATCGGCGCGCATGGTGGCCATGAAGGCCGCGACCGACAACGCGGGCAACGTGATCAGCGAGCTCAAGCTCGTCTACAACAAGACCCGTCAGGCCGGCATCACCAAAGAGCTGTCCGAGATCGTCGCCGGCGCCGCCGCTGTGTAAGGCCCGCGCCCCTCCGAATCCAGAGAAAACAGAAGGTAAACATCATGTCTCAAGTGCAAGGCAAGATCGTCCAGTGCATCGGCGCCGTCGTGGACGTGGAATTTCCACGCGACCAGATGCCCCGCGTGTACGACGCGCTGAAGATGGAGGGCTCGGCCCTTACGCTGGAAGTCCAGCAGCAGCTCGGTGACGGCGTGGTGCGCACCATCGCCCTGGGCTCCTCCGACGGCCTGCGCCGCGGCATGCTGGTGAGCAACACCAACGCCCCCATCACCGTGCCCGTGGGCAAGGCCACGCTGGGCCGCATCATGGACGTGCTGGGCAACCCCATCGACGAGCGCGGCCCCGTTGATCAGGCGCTGACGGCCTCCATCCACCGCAAGGCTCCCGCCTACGACGAGCTGTCGCCTTCGCAGGAGCTGCTCGAAACCGGCATCAAGGTGATCGATCTGGTTTGCCCGTTCGCCAAGGGTGGCAAGGTGGGCCTGTTCGGTGGCGCCGGTGTGGGCAAGACCGTGAACATGATGGAGCTCATCAACAACATCGCCAAGGCGCACTCGGGTCTGTCCGTGTTCGCCGGCGTGGGTGAGCGTACCCGCGAAGGCAACGACTTCTATCACGAGATGGCCGACTCCGGCGTCGTGAAGCTGGACAACCTGGCCGAATCGAAAGTGGCGATGGTGTACGGCCAGATGAACGAGCCCCCGGGCAACCGCCTGCGCGTGGCGCTGACCGGCCTGACCATCGCCGAGTCGTTCCGCGACGAAGGCCGTGACGTGCTGTTCTTCGTGGACAACATCTACCGCTACACACTGGCCGGTACCGAAGTGTCCGCGCTGCTGGGCCGTATGCCCTCCGCCGTGGGCTATCAGCCGACGCTGGCCGAGGAAATGGGCCGCCTGCAGGAGCGCATCACTTCCACCAAGGTTGGCTCGATCACCTCGATCCAGGCCGTGTACGTTCCGGCCGACGACCTGACCGACCCGTCGCCCGCCACCACCTTCGCCCACCTGGACTCCACGGTGGTGCTGTCGCGCGACATCGCCGCGCTGGGCATCTACCCCGCCGTGGACCCGCTGGACTCCACCAGCCGCCAGCTCGACCCGCTGGTGGTCGGTGACGAGCACTACTCCACCGCCCGCGCCGTGCAGGGCACGCTGCAGCGCTACAAGGAGCTGCGCGACATCATCGCCATCCTGGGCATGGACGAACTCGCCCCCGAGGACAAGCTGGCCGTGGCCCGCGCCCGCAAGATCCAGCGCTTCCTGTCGCAGCCTTTCCACGTGGCCGAGGTGTTCACCGGCTCGCCCGGCAAGTATGTGCCGCTGTCCGAGACCATTCGCGGCTTCAAGATGATCACCGCCGGTGAGTGCGACCACCTGCCCGAGCAGGCCTTCTACATGGTCGGTACCATCGACGAGGCCTTCGAGAAGGCCAAGAAGCTGGCGGCGGGCTGATCCGCCCCAGGCTGACTGAGGACACGACATGAGCACCATCCACGTCGACGTGGTCAGCGCCGAGGAGTCCATCTTCTCGGGCGAGGCCAAATTCGTCGCCCTGCCGGGCGAAGCGGGTGAGCTCGGCATCCTGCCCGGCCACATCCCGCTGATCACCCGGATCAAGCCGGGTGCCGTGCGCATCGAGAAAGCCGACGGGGGCGAGGAGTTCGTCTTTGTCGCCGGTGGCATTCTCGAGGTGCAGCCCGATGCCATCACCGTGCTGTCCGATACCGCCATCCGCGGCAAGGATCTCGATGAAGCCAAGGCCTCCGAGGCCCGCAAGCAGGCCGAAGAAGCCGTGAAGAACGCCAAGAGCGATGTCGACCTGGCCAAGGCCACGTCCGAGCTGGCGGTCATGGCGGCGCAGATTGCGGCGTTGCGCAAGTACCGCCAGAAGAAGTGATCGCGACGCGATCGAATCAGAAAAGACCGGCACCTCGCCGGTCTTTTTTTTGCCCGATGCGCTGGTCAGTCCGATAGGCCGCCACTATGATGAATGCAGACCCATCCGCCTTGCCCCATGTCATCGCTATTCGACAGCCCTGAACTCGCACCTGAAGAGGTGGCCGCCCGGCTGCTGGTGACGCCCACCGCATTGGCCGACCTCACCATCGCCGATGCCATGAAGGTGGTCGGCTACATGCGGCCCAAACTCATCAAGGCCGGCACCGTCATCATTCACGAGGGTGAGGTCAAGAGCAACGACTACATGCTCTTGCTGCTTGAAGGCGACATTGCGGTGGAGAGCGAACTGCCCGGCCTGCACGAGACCATGGTGGTCAACATCATGGGGCCGGGCCACCTCATTGGCGAGATGGGCGTGCTTGACGGCGCGCCGCGCTCGGCCACCTGCACCGCCAACACCGACATCGCCGCCGCCGTGCTCTCGCGCACAGCGCTCATGCGCCTGATGCGCGAGGACCCGCGTCTGGGCGCGCGCCTGTTGCTGGCGATCTCCAAGCGACTGGCCGACCGGTTGCGTGAGACAACCCGCAAGCTCAAGACCTTTGCGCAGATGAACAAGGCCTTGCAGCAGGAGTTGCAGGTGGTGATGAACAACCGCACCGGCATGACGCGCGGGCGCGGCTGAGCGATTTCAGACCCGCAACACTTCGTCGGGAAGTTCGTTGTGCGCGGGCAGATCCTGCCCGGCGGGGCAATGCGCCACCAGCAATGCCGAGACCTCCTCCAGCGCCTGTGTGAGCCCGTCCTCGAAGGCGCCTGCACGCAGCCGCGCGCCCAGGCGGTCAACGATGGCTTGCCAGGTGTCGGGTGCCACCTGGCGCGCCAGCCCGCGGTCGGCCACGAACTCGATGGCGTGTTCGGCCAGCAGCAGGTAAATGAGCACGCCATTGTTGTGCTCCGTGTCCCACAGCCGCAGGCGGCCGAACCAGGCCAGCGCCCGGTCACGAACAACGCCACGCAGTTGGGCGTCGCCCGTCACGCGCAGCACATAGCTGTTGGGCAGTGACGCCTCGATCAGCAGGCGCACCTCACCGGTGTGACGCGCTTCGCTCGCTCGCACACGGGCCGCCAGACGCGCTGCCATGTCGTCCGGCACGGCGCGCAGGCTGTCGCTGCGGTCCATCCAGCGGTGTCTGAACAAGCGCAACCAGCGGTTCATGAGTGCTCCTTCACCAACCGCCCGAGGCGCCGCCGCCTCCGAAATTGCCCCCGCCCCCGGAGCTGAAGCCGCCGCCCCCAAAGCCACCTCCGCCACCACGCCCGCCACCCCAGCCTCCGCCATGGTCCCACCCCCGATCGCCGCGGCCGCTCCGTGCCGACGGTAGGCCGCCCGACGGCACGAAGCGCGCCAGCACCGCCACCAGAACCCCGACCGCCGCCGCGCCTGCCGAAATCCACACCACCGAGGTGATGAACCACGCGAGCGCACCTGCGGCCGCGCCCGTGAGCGGCACAGCCAGGTGGCGGCCGAAGGCGTTGCGCATGAAACCCGCCAGCATGGGCACGGCAAACAACAGAAACACCAGCGCATCGGGCCAGTCTGCCGCGGCATCGCGTGCGGGCCCGTCCTCGGGCAGTGGGAGGGACTCGCCCCGCACCGCGGCCTCGATGCGCGTGAGCCCGGCATGGATGCCGCCCGCCCAGTCGCCCGCGCGGAACGCAGGGGCCACCGCCTGATCGAGGATGCGGCGGGCCAGCAGATCCGGAATGGCGCCTTCGAGCGTCTTGGCCGGCGCGATGCGCATGCGCCGATCATCCTTGGCGATGACGAACAGCAGGCCATCGCCGACGTCGCGCCGCCCGATCTTCCAGGCGTCGCCGAGGCGCTGGGTGTAGTCGGCGATGTCTTCTGGCGCAGTGCTGCCCAGCATCACCACAACGATCTGCGTGCCCTGGGCTTGCTCGAACGCAGCAAGGCGCGCCTCGATGCCCTGCAATGCGGCGGCGTCCAGGGTGCCGGTGAAGTCCATCGCCCGCGCACGCAGCTCGGGCACAGGCTGCAGCGCCTGAGCGAAGGCGAGCGAAGCACAGACCAGCCACAGCAGGCCGGCCAGCAGGGCCGCCCGCGCGTGGCTCATGGCTTTTGCGTGCCGAAGTCGACCTTGGGCGGGGCGCTGATGGCGGCCTCGTCGGCCACGCTGAAGTTGGCCTTGGGCGTATAGCCGAACACCATGGCGGTGAGGTTGCTGGGGAAGCTGCGTGCGAGCACGTTGTAGGCCTGCACCGCCTGGATGTAGCGGTTGCGGGCCACGGCGATGCGGTTCTCGGTGCCCTCGAGCTGTACGCGCAGATCGGAGAAGCCCTGGTTGGCCTTCAGGTTGGGGTATTGCTCCACCACCACCATCAGGCGGCTGAGTGCACTGCCCAGTTCGCCCTGGGCGGCCTGGAATTTCTGCAGCGCGGCGGGGTCGTTGAGCAACTCGGGCGTGGCCTGAATGGACGTCGCACGCGCCCGCGCATTGACCACCGCCTCCAGGGTGCCGCGCTCGAAGTTGGCCTCACCCTGCACGGTGGCCACGATGTTGGGGATCAGGTCGGCGCGGCGCTGGTACTGGTTGAGCACCTCTGCCCAGGCTGAGCGGCTTTCCTCGTCCAGGCGCTGGAAATCGTTGTAGCCACAGCCACCCAGCAAGGCGGACGTGCTGATGAGCAAGAGCAGGAGCAGGCGGCGCATTCGGTTCTCCCCGGCCATGGTGGCGAATGGCGGGCACTATACCCCCGGGTCGCGGCGCCGGCGGCACAATCCGGCCATGCCCAAGCCCAAACTTCCGCCCGGCTCGCCCGACGATACGGAGGCCGCGTTCTATGAAGCCCTGCAACTGGGCGACATCGAGCGCCTGATGGCCTGCTGGGCCGACGAAGACGACATCGTTTGCGTTCATCCCGGCGGCCCGCGCCTGCTCGGCCACGAGGCCATCCGAACCACGTTCGAGGCGATGTTCGCCAATGGCAGCGTGATGGCGACACCCGAGAAGCTGCACCGACACGACGACGGGCATTGCGCCGTGCACAGCGTGGTCGAGCGTGTGGCCGTCCTGACCGACGATGGCCCGCAGCACGCCTTCGTGCTGGCCACCAACGTCTACGTGAAGACACCTCGCGGCTGGCGCATGGTGGCGCACCACGCCAGCCCCGGCTCGCGTGTCGAGCCACCCGAAATCGCCGCGGCCAGGCCCGTCCTGCATTGAAGCCCGAACCCGCCAGCGCCGACATGCAGGCGTACCACGCGCCCTGGTGGCTGCCGGGTGGCCATGCACAGACCATCTGGCCCGCGTTGTGGGCGCGTCGCCACTTCGGCCCCGCGCCCCAATGGCAGCGCGAGCGCTGGGTCACGCCCGATGACGACTTCATCGATGTCGATCGCGCCTTGCTCGACAACCATCCGCAGGCGCCATTGCTGGTTCTCTTCCACGGCCTGGAGGGCAGCTCGGCGAGCCAGTACGCCGTGGCCTTTGCCGATTTCGCGGCCGCGCAGGGCATGGCTTTTGCCGTGCCGCACTTTCGCGGTTGCTCGGGCGAACTCAACCGCGCACCGCGCGCCTACCACTCGGGCGATTTCGAGGAAATCCACTGGATCCTGCGCCGCTTTGCCGAGATCGAACCGCAGCGTCCCCTGATCGCGGTGGGCGTCTCACTCGGTGGCAACGCCTTGCTGCGCTGGGCCGGCGAGATGGGCGGGGCGGCTGCGGCCACCGTGCGCGCGGTGGCGTCCGTGTGCTCGCCGCTGGACCTGGCCGCCGGTGGCCATGCCATCGGACGGGGGTTCAACCGGCAGGTCTACACGCGCATGTTCCTCAACACCATGAAGCCCAAGGCGCTGAGAAAGCTCGCGCAGCACCCCGGGTTGTTCGACGGTGATGCGCTGCGCGCAGCGCGCGACCTGTACCAGTTCGACAACCTGTTCACCGCTCCGCTGCATGGCTTTCGAGACACCGAGGATTATTGGGCCCGCGCCTCGGCCAAGCCGCACTTGGCACGCATTCGCGTCCCCACGCTCGCGCTCAACGCGCTCAACGATCCCTTCGTGCCCGCGAGTTCGCTTCCGCGTGCGGGCGAGGTGGGTGCGCATGTCACCCTGTGGCAGCCCGCACACGGTGGCCATGTGGGCTTTCCGGCATCGCTCGGCGCGCTTGGCCTGCCGGGCCATGTGCGCACCATGCCCGAGGCCGTGGGACACTGGCTGCTTTCGCACACCTGAGCCCGGATCCGCTGATGGACAAGATCGTCAAAGCCGCATTGGCCAAATGGCCCGACGTGCCGCACTGTCACGGTTGGCTTGGCCTCGACGCGCGCGGCCAGTGGTACATGCGCGATGACCGCGTGCAGGCCGCAGGCGCCTTTCCGTACAGCAAGGGCTCGCTGCTGCGGCACGACAAGCTGATTGCTTTCATCCACCGCAACTACCTGGCCGATGAGCACGGCCAGTGGTTCTTCCAGAACGGCCCGCAGCGCGTGTATGTGGAGCTCGAATCCACGCCCTTTGTGTGGCGGCTTCACCCCGATGGTTCGGTGCAGTCCCACACCGGTGAGTCGGTCCAGGTGCGATCGAGCTGCGTCGACGAAGCGGGCCACCTGTACCTGCTCACCGATCGCGGCTTCGGCTTGGTGCACAGCGCCGACATGCTGGACGCCGCCGGGCGCGTGGAGGCGGGCGAGTGGGTGCCCGAGGCCGTGCGCGCGGCCGAGCTGCCGCGGCGCCACGGCTACGTGCAAAGCCCCGACGCCATGAAAAAAGCCGGTCGTTGACCGGCTCTCTCAGGCGCGGGTAGCGCTTACTTGGCCACGTCCAGCAGGTACTGCACCGCCGCCTGGATCTCGGCGTCGGAGGCGCTCATGGCGCCACCCTTGGGCGGCATGGCGCCCTTGCCTTTGATCACGCTGGCGGTGAGCGCGTCCACGCCGAGCGCGGCGCGCGGAGCCCAGGCGGCCTTGTCGCCCGTCTTGGGTGCGCCGGCCACGCCCGCGGCATGGCACACGGTGCACGCCTGCTTGTATAGGGCCTCACCATTTGCGGCGGCCACCGGGGTGGGGGCCGGGGCCGGTGCGGCAGCGGCGGGTGCAGCCGCCACCGGTGCGGCAGCGACGACGGCTGCCGGTGCTGCGGGGGCGGGTGCCGCCTCTGCAGCGGGTGCGGCCTGCTGGGGTTCTTCGAACTTTGCGCCCGCGGCGTTGGCCATGTACACAACTGCGCGGCCGATTTCTGCGTCGCGATAGGCGCCACCACCTTGCGCACCCATTGCCCCCTTGCCCTTCAGGGCCGAGTTCAGCAGCGCTTCGTAACCCGTGGCGATGCGCGCGGCCCAGGCACCGGCGTCACCCATCTTGGGCGCGCCCGCCAGGCCGGCGTCGTGACAGGCGGCGCACTGCGCCTTGTACACGTCGCCACCGGCGGCCAGCGGGCGGTTGGCATCACGGATCTCGACGACGCCGACCTTCTGGATGCGTTGCGCCGTCGCCAGCTCGGCGTCCACCGTGCCCGCTGCAGGCTTGTTGGCCGCCGTGACGTAGTAGACAAGGCCGATGATGATGAAAACGGGCACCACGAACGCAAAGAAGGACGTCCACAACAACTGGGCGGGCGTCTTGATGGGGCCGGTGTGGGAATCGTGCGCGTGGTCGCTCATGGGGTCCTCAAGGGGTGACAGGCGGGCCAGTCAGTGCCTGATCGGGCCTTGCGGCAAGGCCCTGCTGGCAGTGGCGGACAGCCTGCGATTATAGCCAGCGCCCCCTGGCCGCCCGGCCGATCCCGAGCGCACCGGTAGAATGCACGCTTCAGCGCGGCTGTAGCTCAGTGGATAGAGTATCGGCCTCCGAAGGCTGTCGTCATTCGGGAACCGCGCAGTAGAACGAGTATTGGTCTTTTCCAGCCACGCGGCTGTAGCTCAGTGGATAGAGTATCGGCCTCCGAAGGTTGTCGTCATCGGAGCGCCACGCGGCAAAATGACGACAAGTCTCAATACAGCATGCGGCTGTAGCTCAGTGGATAGAGTATCGGCCTCCGAAGCCGAGGGTCGTGGGTTCGATCCCCGCCAGCCGCGCCATATCTCATCTCCTCGGTGAGTAGCCAATCACAAGTGCAGTTGATTGGTTTCGACTTCACCTTCTTGAGCAAGCTTTTTTGGGCACAGCAGGACTTTGGACCAATGGTCTGAAGGAATTGCGCGGGTATTCCTGTGCCCTGGCTGTGCCCAACCTGTGCCATGCCTGATAAGCGCAAGGCCCAGTTGCGACCCTCGGTCCCGTGCCAGGAAGATCCTCCGAGTTGGTCTACTTTGCAGCGGTTGCGGCCACTCAACTCTGCTGGCCGTACTCACGCTGTCAGCGACCA
>VFQM010000999.1_pt1 | contig 27117 bp, 26 predicted proteins | sample 3512391 | NCBI WGS metagenome assembly VFQM01 (sample SAMN10412369, study PRJNA504923) | tailings metagenome | isolation source: Replicate 1 from Balatoc abandoned mine | place: Philippines | reverse complement strand
TCGGGCTACGCCCGCCCTCCGCCGCACGCAGCGCAAGGCCATCTTCAACAAACCAACATCATATCCGAAAAGGGGTCCCTCTTCGACGCCGATCGGGGGTCCCTTTTGAACGCCGTTTGACAATGGAATTCTGAGAATTGAGAATCTAGGCGGAATAGTTCGCATTCGCGACGCTCTTCACGCACGCGTGAGAGAGAAGTATACACGCGTCGTATATCCTTACTTCAGCGAAGAGCCTACGTTATCCGAGGAAGGGGGAAGATTAGGCCTATGGGCAATGCAACAAGCATTGGATCGCTTGGACCCGAATGATATGCGCATCATCGATCCCCTCCGCAGGACGTTTTTCTCCCCGGAGACAACGCCATTGAATGGTACCGAGGAAACCATATTTCACGACAGGTACAGGTCTTTGATCGATGAATGGGAGCGCATCAAACTTGAATGAGCTCAGTCCTACATCCCTCTAGAGCGCGGCCACGTTTCCGAGCATCCGCTTTCGGGAGGTCAGCGAACGAGTTCTAGTGACCGGCATGAGGCGCAAAGCTGCCCCTAAGCATCATCCCCCATCCGCAGCGCCGCAATAAACGCCTCCTGCGGGATGTTCACATTGCCATACTCCCGCATCCGCTTTTTGCCTTCCTTCTGCTTTTCGAGCAGCTTCTTCTTGCGGGTCGCGTCGCCGCCGTAGCATTTGGCGGTGACGTCCTTGCGGAGCGCGGCGATCGTTTCGCGGGCGATCACCTTGCCGCCGATCGCGGCCTGGATCGGGATCTTGAACATGTGGCGCGGGATCAGGTCCTTCAGCCGTTCGCACATGCCGCGGCCGCGGCTTTCGGCGCTGCCGCGGTGGACGATCATCGAGAGCGCGTCGACCGGCTCGTTGTTGACGAGGATGCTCATCTTGACGAGGTCGCCGGGGCGGTGGCCGATCTGATGATAGTCGAAGCTCGCATACCCACGGGAAATGCTCTTCAGCCGGTCATAGAAATCGAACACCACCTCGTTGAGCGGCAGTTCATAGGTGATCTGCGCGCGGCCGCCGACATAGGTCAAATTCTTCTGGATGCCGCGGCGATCCTGGCACAGCTTCAGGATCGGGCCGAGATAATCGTCGGGCACATAGATCACCGCCTCGATCCACGGCTCCTCGATCTCGTCGATGCGATTCGGGTCGGGCATGTCGGCGGGGTTGTGGAGCTCGATTTCCTTCGCCGCCTCGTTCTTGGTGTGGCCGAGCTTGAGCTTGTACACCACCGACGGCGCGGTGGTGATCAGGTCGAGGTCATATTCGCGGCTCAGCCGCTCCTGGATGATCTCGAGGTGGAGCAGGCCGAGGAAGCCGCAGCGGAAGCCGAAGCCGAGCGCGGCCGAACTCTCCATCTCGAACGAGAAGCTCGCGTCGTTGAGGCGGAGCTTCTGGATGGATTCGCGCAATTTCTCGAAGTCGTTGGCGTCGGTCGGGAACATGCCGCAGAAGACGACCGGCTGGACTTCCTTGAACCCCGGCAGCGCCTGTGCCGCGGGCTTTTTCGCGTCGGTGACGGTGTCGCCGACGCGCGCCTGCGCGACGTCCTTGATCTGCGCGGTGATGAAGCCGATCTCGCCGGGGCCGAGTTCGCCGAGCTGCTCGATCTTGGGGGTGAAGCAGCCGACGCGGTCGATCAGGTGGGTGGTGCCCGCCTGCATGAACTTGATCTGCTGGCCTTTTTTCAGCACGCCGTCGACGACGCGGACAAGGATGACGACGCCCAGATAAGGGTCGTACCAGCTGTCGACGAGCATCGCGAGCAGCGGCGCCGTCGCGTCGCCTTTCGGCGGCGGGATGCGGGTGACGATCGCTTCGAGCGCTTCCTCGATGCCGATGCCGGCCTTCGCCGATGCGAGCACCGCGTCGTCGGCGGGCAGCCCGATGATATCCTCGATCTCGGCCTTCACCTTGTCGACGTCGGCCGCGGGCAGGTCGATCTTGTTGATCACCGGCACGATCTCGTGATCATGCTCGATCGACTGATAGACGTTGGCGAGCGTCTGCGCCTCGACCCCCTGCGCCGCGTCGACCACCAGCAGCGCGCCCTCGCACGCCGCGAGGCTGCGCGACACTTCATAGGCGAAGTCGACATGGCCGGGGGTGTCCATCAGGTTGAGCTGATAGGTCTCCCCGTTGTGAGCCTTATACGACAGGCGCACCGTCTGCGCCTTGATCGTGATCCCGCGCTCCTTCTCGATGTCCATGTTATCAAGGACTTGCGCCGACATCTCACGTGCGGTCAGCCCCCCGGTGAACTGGATCAGCCGGTCGGCGAGCGTGGATTTCCCGTGATCGATGTGCGCGATGATCGAAAAATTGCGAATATGCGAGAGAGGCGTGGTCATCGCGGCCCGTTAGCAGGGGTTTGCCGCGCTGTCAGCAGGCGAAGCTACAGCGCCAGCCAACGCATACAGTCGTCGCGCACGCGCCTGTCGCTGTCGCGCAGGCCACGTTCGAGAACCGAGGCCCTGCCCGTGCCATCCTCGACGGCAGCGAGCGCCGCGAAGGCATTGGCGCGAATGCGGGGAACGGGATGCGCCTTCGCGAAATGCTCAGCGACATCCTTGCCCTCGTCAGTCAGGTGAACGGCACAGCGGAGTAACATTTCAGCCTGCGTCAGCGTCGGCCGCCGGGCGATCGTGCCATGGTCAAGGTTCACGATATATTGGTCGCGCCAAGGGATATGGTCGCCTTCCTCCATGATGTTGAGGCTGACCGACAGGCTTTCCGGCGGGAGCTGGCTGTGGATGTCGCGGTGGGCGCGGTAGAGCATCATCTGGCCGGTGCCGAGCTGGCTGCGCTCGACGAATTTGAGGTTCAGCGGTTCGCCGAGGCGACCGTCGATGCTTTCCGCGTCATAATCATAATAGTCGCTGACATAACCAGGGCCCCAATAGCCCGTCGTCAGGAAGCTGAAATTATGGTCGTGCGGCAGGCCATACGCAAAGGCGGCGGGGCCGCTCGCAACATAGGCCGCGTCGCTCGCGGCGGGCCAGAGGTTGGCGCGGAGGAAATGGCCGCGCGGGCTGCGGTGAAGGAGGAAGACCTGCGCCGAATAGCGACTAAGCGCGAGCTGGTCGGCGAAGCTGGCCTTGAGCGCGGCGATCAGGCGGTCGGCGAGAAAGTCACGGTTGCGCGCGAGCCCGGCGAGAAGGGGCGCGGCGCGGGCGAGACTCGCTTCGTCGGCGAGGTCGACGCCGGTCTCGTCGAGGCGCGCGGTGACCTCTTCGAGGTCGAGCGCGGGGCCGGCGGGCGGGTCGATCAGGCGGGGCATGGTTCGGCTTTGGGGGCGGCGTAGAGCGCGAGCGTCGCGGCGGCGGCCCGGCGCACTTCGGGGTGCCGATCGTCGGCCGCCATTTCGGCAAGGCGCGGTCGCGCCGCGGCGGGATCGAGCGCAACAAGGTCGCGCATCGCGCTCCAGCGGGCGGCAAAATCTTCGCTTCGCGTCGCCTCGACGAACAGCGGCACAGCCTCGCGCCGACCCATTTCGCGGAGCAGCGCGAGCGCCATCTGTCGGAAGCTGCTGTCGCGGCGCGACGCCGAGACATGGGCAAGGCGACCGCTCGCGAGGTCATAGGCGCGCGTCGGCAGCGGCGACGCCGGCTGGACTGCAAGTTCGAGCAACAGGACGTCGCCGGTCGCGCCCGCGATGGTGAAGCTGGTTCGCGCGGTATCGCGATCGAACATCTCACCGGTGACGAGGCGACGAGGTGTTTCGCTGCGACATGGCGCGGCGAGCGATGCCGTGAAGGCGCCGGCCTCTTCGGCCCCGGTGACGGCAACATGGTGAAGCGTCAGGCCGGCACCGCCCGCCGCGAGGATGCGGATCGCGGCGCGGCCCGGCACGAAGAGCGCCGTCGCGGGCGGCGATGCTCCGGTCTCGAACGGCAGAAGCTGGAGCGACAGCCGGATCGCGCCACGTTCGGCGATGATGATGCCGCCAGGACCGCCTGCACCGCCGCCGATACGCAGCGGCGGACGCGCAAAGGGGTTCGCCGCGAGCAGAGCCAGTGCGTCGGCCAGCCGCGCATCGAGCCAATGCGTCTCGGTGAGCCATGGGCGCAGATGTGCGATGGCAGCGTCGGGATCAGCTTGCGCGACGGCATCGAGCGCCGCAGCAAGGCCGGCGGGGGCTTCATCCGCAGCGCGCCAGCGCGCTGCGAGCCCCGCCGTCGCAGCGCGGATCGCAGCGGTATGTGTGCTGGCGACGGGGGGATGATGGTCGTGGCGGGACCGGGCGGCCATGGCAGAATCGTCGAATGCGGGCGCGGCGCGGTCGCGTGCGCCCGCAACCCGATCAGTCGTAGATGATCAGCACGACGGTAACCGACACTTCGAAAACCGACGGCCCCGACGACGCCGTCGGTGCGACGAGCGAGTCGAACAACCCGACCGCAGTCTCGAGCAGAGGTATCGCGTCGATGTCGATGGATGGCAGGTTCATGTTCCCTCCCCAGGCAAATGCGGCGCAACTCGACCGCAGGCCAAGCGTGCGAAACGGGCGGGTCCAGCGCCAGTTAACTAATCGTAATATTGGCGCATTGTTGTTGGTGGAACGGCAGTTGCCGCCCCCGCGGCGCCGCCCATGATGGCGTGACATCCAGAGGAAACCGTCCAGCGCCGATTCGAAGCGGCTCTATGCCGCCGAGACCGGGCACGACATGGTCGCCGAGATCGACGTCGCGAGCGGCAAGGTGCTGCGCCGCATCGCCGGTGGCAAGAATGGCGACGGACTGGCGATCGCGCCCTAAAGCAGCGCGGCGCGAAAACGCGCCAGCCGCGTCACCGCCTCGTCGAGCGTTGCAGGGTCCTTGGCAAAGCAGAGACGCAGGATGTGACGCGGGCCGTCGCCTTCGAACAGCGCCGACACCGGGATCGACGCGACCCCGGCCTCGCGGACCGCGCGCTCGCTGAAGTCGCGGTCGGTGAGCGCGATGCCCGAGGCGGCGAGGTCGATACAGAGGAACCAGGTGGCGGCGTTGGGAAGGACGGCGAAGCCGGCGCCTTCGAGCGCGTCCGCCAGATGGCGCCGCGACGCGGCCCATGCCGCGCGCTGATCGGCGAACCAGTCGTCGGGCTTGCCCAGCCCCTCGGCGACCGCCGATTGCAGCGCGGGCGGCGTGGTGAAGGTGAGGAACTGGTGCGCACGGCCGAGCGCCTGCGCGATATCGGGCGCGGCGCAAAACCAGCCCACCTTCCACCCCGTGAGCCCGAAGATCTTGCCCGCCGAGCCGATCTTCACCGCGCGCCGCGCCATGCCGGGCATCGACAGCAGCGACCGATGTCGTACGCCATCGAAACGGACATCCTCCCACACCTCGTCGCATATCGCGGTGAGGTCGTGGCGAACGCAGAGATCGGCGATCATCGCGAGTTCGGCCTCGCTCGCCACCGTGCCCGCCGGATTGAGCGGGTCGTTGAGCATCAGCAGGCGGGTGCGCGGCGTGATCGCGGCGGCGATCGGCGCGGCCTCGTAGCGCCAGCGCGGCGGGCTCAGCGGCACCGAGACGGGCACGCCGCCGACGCGGCGCACCATCGGCGCATAGCTGTCATAGGCGGGCTGGAAGAGGAGCACCTCGTCGCCCGGCTGCACGAGCGCGAGGAGCGCGGCGGCGAGCGCCTCGGTCGCGCCCGAAGTGACGACCACCTGTTCGCGGGTCAGCGACAGGTCCTGCCGCCGCGCATAGAAACCCGCGATCGCGTCGCGCAGTTCGGGCAGGCCCGACGCCGGCGGATATTGGTTCGACCGCTCGGCGAGCGCGCGCGCCGCGGCATCGACCATGTCGGGGTGCGCCGGGCCATCGGGAAATCCCTGCCCGAGGTTGATCGCACCATGCTCGCGCGCAAGCCCCGACATATGTTCGAAGATCGTCGGCGCCATCGCCGCATAGACGGGATGAATGTCCGTCATGGCGCAGGGGGTGCGAGCCAGAGCGACAGGCCCGGCGGCGGATCGGCGGGCGGCGCGTCGGCGATATGACGCACCGCATCGGCGCGGGCACGCGCGAGGATCGCCGGCGCGATGCCGGGGGAATGAAAGACATGGTCGGCCTCGCCGAGCAGGCGCGCGGCGCCGAGCGTGAGGTCGTCGGGGTCGAAGCTGGTCAGTGTGATCGTCTCGAGCCGCGACGTTACGGACACCACGTCGGTGGCAAGCCATTCGTTCACGCGATCGGGTGCGGTCGCGTCGAGCGGGTCGAGCGCACCACCGTTCGCCAGAGCGGCGTCGATCGCGCGGCGGCGATCGGCGGCGGCGGGCCAGCGCGCCTTCATGACGTCACGTCCGGCATGAAGTGCCGCGGCGAGCGCGCCGAGGCGCGACGGCAGCAGGGCCTCGATGCGCTGGCGCACGGCCTTCGCCAGCCCCGCCGACGCCCCGCCGGTGCCGATCGCGATCGTCACCGGCGCGCGGTCGATGATCGCGGGGGTGGTGAAATCGCAGAGGTCGGGACGGTCGACGACATTGACGAGCAGGCCGCGCGCGCGGAGGTCGGCGGCGGCGGCCTCGGCGCCGTCATCGAGCGCGACGAAGGCCAGCGTCGCCCCCGCTTCCCATTGCGGCACGATGCGCCCCCCGGCGCGTTCGATCAGCCGCGCCTTGGCATCGGCAGCCTCCCCCTCCCCGACCAGCACGACCGTGCGGCCCTGCAGGTTGAGGAAGATGGGAAGCTGCTCCATCGCGTCAGTCGATCCAGTCGGGCACGCGCTCGGCGGCCATGATCGTGCTCGCGGCGATGCGGTCGGCGACCTTCGCATAGCGGTCGCCGTCGACGAGCACTTCGGGAACAAGGCTGCGGCTGTTGTAGGTCGACGCCATCGTCGCGCCATAGGCGCCCGCGGTGCGGAACACCGCGAGATCGCCGGGTTCGACAAGGTCGGTTTCGCGGTCACGCGCGAAGGTGTCGCCGGTCTCGCACACCGGGCCGACGATCGACGCGGTCATCCGTTCGCCCGACGGCTTTACCGCGGCAAAGTCGTGCCAGGCGTCGTAGAGCGCGGGGCGCGCGAGGTCGTTCATCGCGGCGTCGACGATGACGAAGGGGTTCGTCGCGCCGGGCTTGACCCACAACACCTCGGTCAGCAGCACGCCGGTGTTGCCCGCGATGACGCGGCCGGGCTCGAACATCAACGTGACGTCCCAATCGCTGGTCACGCGCGCGACCATCGCGCCATAGTCGGCCATGCTCGGCGGGTTGTCGCCCGCCTTGTAAGTGACGCCAAGCCCGCCGCCGAGGTCGACATGGGTGATGCTGTGCCCCGCCGCGCGCAGGTCGGCAACGAGCTGGCCGACGCGCTCGAAGGCCGCCTCGAGCGGCGCGAGGCTGGTCAGCTGGCTGCCGATATGGACCGCGATGCCGCGCATCTGGAGCCCCGGCAGCGCGCTGAGGCGGCCGAAGATTTCGGGCGCGGCGTCGATGCCGACGCCGAACTTGTTCTCGGCCTTGCCGGTCGAAATCTTGGCGTGCGTGCCCGCGTCGACGTCGGGATTGACGCGCAGCACGGCGGGCGCGGTCATTTCCCTGCCCAGCGCGATTTCGGAGAGCGCCACGCCTTCGGGCTCATGTTCGATGTTGAACTGGCCGATGCCGCGGTCGAGGCCGAGCGCGAGTTCGGCGCGGGTCTTGCCGACGCCCGAAAAGACGATGTCCTCGGGCGCCATGCCCGCGGCGAGCGCGCGTTCAAGTTCGCCGCCCGAGACGACGTCGGCGCCATAGCCCTGACGCGCGAGCACGCGCAGCACGCCGAGGTTGGGGTTGCACTTGATCGCAAAGGCGAGGTGCTTCTTCGGCACGTCCTTCAGCCCGTCGCGAAATTCCTGCGCATGGCGTTCGAGCATCGCGCGCGAATAGACGTAAACGGGGGTCCCCACCTCTTCGGCGATGCGCGACAGGGGGATGTCTTCGGCGTGCATCACGCCGTCACGAAGTGCAAATTGATCCATTGGAGAAAGTCCTGAACTCAGCCCGGAGGCGGTAAATCAAAATCGTCGGGTTCACGCTGTTCCGAACGTTTGAGAAGTTCGTCGCTGCGCGCGGGCCTGGCCTGCGCGTCGGGCGTCGTGAGTTCCTCCGTCGTTGGTTGTGTCTTGGCACCGACCGGCAGCGGCGGCGGGGCCTGACCCGCGACGGGCTTCAGGTCTTCCTGCTTGCCGCAGGCGCCGAGTGCCGCGACGCAGGCGGCACCGGCCGTGAGCAGAGCGAAGGCTTTCGCCGTTGCCATATCCTATTCCTCCAGCGCGGCGCGCGCCGCCGTGATCGCCTGCCTTACCCGCTCGGGCGCCGTCCCGCCATAGCTGGTGCGACTGGCGACCGACGCCTCGACGGTGAGCGCAGCGAGCGCCGCGGGGGTGACCGCGGCATGGATCGCAGCAGCTTCCTCGGGCGGCAGCGCCGACAGCTCAACGCCGAGCTCCTCGGAACGTTTCACGCAGGCGCCGACGATATGATGCGCGTCGCGGAAGGGCACCCCCGCCTCGCGTACCAGCCAGTCGGCAAGGTCGGTCGCGGTCGAGAAACCCGAAGCGGCGAGCGCGCGCATGTGGTCGGTGCGGAAGGTCAGGGTCTCGACCATGCCGGTCATCGCGGCGAGCGACAGCGCGAGCGCGTCGAAGGCGCCGAACACCGTTTCCTTGTCGTCCTGAAGGTCCTTCGAGTAAGTGAGCGGCAGCCCCTTCACGATCACCGCGAGGCGCTGGAAGGCCCCGAGCAACAGGCCCGCGCGCCCGCGTACCAGTTCGGCGGCGTCGGGGTTGCGCTTTTGCGGCATGATCGAGCTGCCGGTCGACCAGGCGTCGGGCAAGGACACGAAACCGAAGGGCTGGCTCGCCCAGATCACGACTTCCTCGGCAAGGCGCGAGAGGTGGATCGCGGCGATCGAGGACGCGGCGCAAAATTCGAGCGCGAAATCGCGGTCCGAGACCGCGTCGATGCTGTTCGCCATCGGGCGGTCGAAACCGAGCGCCGACGCGGTGGCGTCGCGATCGAGCGGGAAGCTGGTGCCTGCGAGCGCGGCGGCGCCGAGCGGCGATTCGTTGAGCCGCTTCGCGGCGTCGGCGAAACGCGAGCGGTCGCGCGCGAACATCTCGACATAGGCGAGCAGATGATGCCCGAGCGTCACCGGCTGCGCGACCTGAAGGTGCGTGAAGCCGGGCATGATGCTGTCGGCGTGCTCCTCGGCGCGGGCGAGCAGCGCCGCCTGGATCGCCTTCAGCCCGGCGTCGATGCGCGTGCAGGCGGTGCGCGTCCACAGGCGGAAATCGGTCGCGACCTGATCGTTGCGCGAGCGCGCGGTGTGCAGGCGCCCGGCGGCCTCGCCGATGATTTCCTTGAGCCGCGATTCGACGGTCATATGGATGTCTTCGAGCGCGAGGTCGACCGGCACGCCGTTCGCCGCGAACTCTTCGGCGATCTGTGCGAGGCCGGCGTCGATCTTCGCGGCATCGTCGGCGGCGATGATGCCGGCGGCGCCGATCATCGCGGCGTGCGCGCGGCTCGCCGCGATATCCTCTTCCCACAGGCGCTTATCGACGGGGATCGACGCGTTTATCTCTTGCATGATCGCCGCGGGACCGGCACCGAAGCGGCCGCCCCACATGCTGTTGCTGTTCGGAGAATCCGCCATCCGCCGCGTTCCAAGCCTTGTCCCAATGACCCTCGCCCTGATGCTGGCCGGATCGATCGCGGGCTGCGATAGGGAAAAGGCCGGCGGGGAGCAACCCGCGCCGGGCCAAGCAAATGTTTCGGACGCGCAAGCGCAGGGCGCGGGCGTCGAGCGCTTCGCGCACCAGGTCGTGCGCGAGCATAAGGGCAAGGCGGCGCCCGATGCGGCCTTCCAGGGTCCCGACGATGCGCCGGTGACGCTCGCGGCGTTCCGTGGCAAGCCCTTGCTCGTCAATCTCTGGGCGACCTGGTGTGCACCCTGCGTCGCCGAGATGCCGACGCTCGACAAGCTTGCCGCGGCGCAGGCGGGCAAGCTGACCGTCCTCGCCGTGGCGCAGGATCTGCAGGGCGCCGCGGTGGTCGACCCGTGGTTCGCCAAGGCGAAGCTCGCGGCGCTCGACCCTTATGTCGATCCCGACAACCATCTGCTCGGCGTCTATAACAGCGCGCTGCCGACCAGTATCCTCTATGATGCCGAGGGCCGCGAGGTCTGGCGCGTCGTCGGAGCGATCGACTGGCAGGGTGCGGAAGCGAAGGCGCTGCTCGCCGAAGCGGGCGTCTAGGGTCCGTGCTCGATTAGGGCGCCGTCCCGGCCAGGTCGACGAGCGCGCGGCCCAGCGCGGCGAGGTCGGCGGATTTGCGCACCCCGGCAAAGCAGCTCGCCGACAGGCAATATTCGGCGCCGCGCTGCGGGATGACGGCGGCGAGCGTGCAGATGCCGATATGGGTGAAGCCGTCGTCGATCGCGAACCCCGCCCGGCCCGCGAGTTCGACCTGCTCGCGATAATCGGCGAAGGCGATCGGCCTTTCCCAGCGCACCCCGGCGAAACGCCGCGCGATTTCCTCTTCACCCGGCGCCTGCGCCGCCGCGATCGCGCGCCCGACCGCACCGCCGCCGAGAGGCTGGCGCTGGCCCTGCGCCAAGTGGATGCGCAGCACCGCCTTGCTCTCGGCATGCGCGACGAGTTGCAGCCGGTCGCGCGAGGCGACCTGCCACAGCCCGGCGGTGACCTCATGCACCTGTGCGAAGCGCGCCATCGCCGGGCGCAGCGCGTCGACCATCCGCCGCGCGTCGCCGTCGCGCAGCAGCCCGGCGCGCGCCCAGCCGTCGGAGAGGCGATAGCGCTTGCCCGGCGCGTCGCGCACCACCGCGCCCTCGGCAACCAGGGTCCCGAGCAGGTTGAAGCAGGAGGAAGCGCCGAGCCCCAGCGACCGGCCGATATCCGACAAGGTCAGCGGCTCGCTGTCGGCGAGCAGGCGCAGCACCGTGAACGCCTGCGAAACCGACCGAACCTCACCCGCCACATGCATGTCCTTTTTCACAAATATGAAAACAATATTCTTTATATTGAATATCGCCAAAAGCTCAACTAGCCGATCGACACCAATTGAAGGGAGAGTCGCAATGGGTATGCTGGACGGCAAGGTGGTCGCGGTGACGGGCGCGGGACGCGGCGTCGGGCGCGAGATCGCGCTGCTCTGCGCCAAGGAAGGCGCGGCGGTGGTCGTCAACGATCTCGGCGGCAGCGCCGAAGGCGAAGGCGCCGACCTCTCCCCCGCGCAGGAAACCGTCAACGACATCAAGGCTGCGGGCGGCACGGCGATGGCGAACGGCGCGAGCGTTTCGGACCCCAAGGGCGCGGCGAGCATCATCGAGGATGCGGTGCAGGCTTTCGGCCGCATCGACGCGGTGGTGAACAATGCCGGCATCCTGCGCGACCGCATCTGGCACAAGATGAGCCATGAGGACTGGAACGCGGTGATCGACGTCCATCTGAATGGTTGCTTCAACGTGTCGAAGGCCGCGACCCCCTATTTCCGCGAGCAGGGTTCGGGCAGCTTCATCCATTTCACCTCGACCAGCGGGCTGATCGGCAATTTCGGCCAGACCAATTATTCGGCGGCGAAGCTGGGCATCGTCGGGCTGTCGCAGTCGATCGCGCTCGACATGGCGCGCGCCGGGGTGCGATCGAACTGCATCGCGCCCTTCGCGTGGAGCCGATTGATCGCGACGATCCCCGCGACCAACGAGGCCGAGGCGCTGCGCATCGAGCGCATGAAGACGATGACCGCCGACAAGATCGCGCCGCTCGTCGCCTTCCTCGCGAGCGACGCGTCGCAGGAAGTGTCGAACCAGGTCTTCGGCGTGCGCAAGAACGAGATCTTCCTCTTCTCGAAACCGCGCCCGATCCGTTCGATGCAGAAGAACGAAGGTTGGACCGCGCAGGCGATTGCCGACGAGATGCTCCCCGCCTTCCGCGGCAGCTTCGCCAATCCCGCCGAGCGCTCGGGCGACGTGTTCGGCTACGATCCGATCTGATGGCGATCGATCCCGACAAGCTGCTCGCGATGCCGCCGATCGTGACGCGGCAGGTGCTGACGCCGCGCGATACGGTCCTTTACGCGCTCGGTATCGGGGCCACCGAACTCGATTTCATTTACGAGGAACGGCTGAAGGCCTTGCCGATGATGGCGGTGACGCTCGGCTATCCGGGCTTCTTCTGGCGCGATCCGGCGCTCGGGTCCAATTGGCAGAAGATATTGCACGGCGAGCAGTCGACGATCCTGCATGCGCCTTTGCCCGTCGAGGGCGAGATCGTGGGATCGACGCGGATCGAGGCGCTCTATGACAAGGGCGCCGACAAGGGCGCGCTCACGATGGTGACGCGCGAGATTCACGACGGTGCGGGCACGCATCTCGCGACCTCGCGCTCGATGACCTTCCTGCGCGGCGATGGCGGCTTCGGCGGTTCGGCCGAGGGCGCGCCGGTGCCGCACGCGCTGCCCGACCGCGCGCCCGACGACGTCGTCACACTGGCGACCGCGGCGAACCAGGCGCAGATCTATCGCCTGTCGGGCGACCTGAACCCACTGCATATCGACCCTGACGTCGCAAAAGCGGGCGGCTTCGACGCGCCGATCCTGCATGGGCTCGCGACCTATGGCGTGATCGGGCGGGCGTTGCTCGCGGCACGCTGCGGCAACGAGCCGGTGCGCCTCAAGCGGCTCGACGGACGCTTTTCGTCGCCGGTCTATCCCGGCGAAACGATCGAGACCTCGATCTGGGACGAAGGGAGTGGCAAGCTCGCCTTCCGCGCCCGTGTCGTCGAGCGCGACAAGATTGTCTTTACCAACGGCTATGCGGAGACGGCATGAGCGAGTTCGGAATCCTGTCCTTCGGCGCCTATGTGCCGATCACCCGGCTGCAGCGCAGCGCAATCCATGCGACGAACTCCTGGTTTGCGGGCGGCCTGCGCGGGCTTGCCAAGGGCGAGAAGGCGGTCGCCAATTGGGACGAGGACAGCGTCACCATGGCGCTAGAAGCCGCGCGCGATGCGCTCGACAGCATCGACCGCGCGACCGTCCAGCGCGTTGCCATCGCCTCGACCACGCTGCCCTTTGCCGACCGCCAGAACGCCGGCATCGTCAAGGAAGCGCTGAACCTGCCCGACGCAGTCGGCGCAATCGACGTCGCGGGATCGCAGCGCGCGGCGACCTCGGCCTTGCTAGCCGCGCTCGGCGGCGGCGAAACGACGCTGGTGACGGCGGCAGAAATCACGACGCCCAAGCCCGCGTCCGAGCGCGAGATGACGAGCGGCGATGCCGCCGCGGCGGTGCTCGTCGGCACCGGGACGCCGATCGCAAAGCTCGTCGCGAGCCACAGCGTCACGATGGATTTCGTCGACCATTTCCGCGAGGCGGGCGAGGCGCACGACTATGACTGGGAAGCGCGCTGGGTGCGCGACGAGGGCTTCGCGCGGATCATGAACCCCGCGATCGCGGCGCTGCTGAAAAAGGCCGGCGTCGAGGGCGCGGCGATCGACCATTTCCTCGTCCCCGTCGCGGTCAAGGGCGTGCCCGAGATGCTCGCGAAGAAGGCGGGGATCGGCGAAGGCGCGGTCGCCGACACGCTGGGTGCCAGCCTCGGCCATGCGGGCGCGGCGCATGCGCTGGTAATGCTGGCAGCGGCGCTTGAAAAGGCGAAGGCGGGCGAGCGCATCCTGCTCGCGAGCTTCGGCCAGGGCTGCGACCTGCTGCTGTTCGAAGTGACCAGCGCGATCGGGTCGGTCAAGCCGCGGCTTGGGCTTTCGGGCTGGCTCGCGCGGCGAATCGAGTCGACCAATTACGCCAAATATCTCTTCCACCGCGGGCTGCTCCAGCTCGACCGCGGCGCGCGCGCCGAGCATGACAGCAAGACCGCGCTGACCGCGCTGTGGCGCAACCGCAAGGCGGTGCTCGGTCTCGTCGGCGGGCGCTGCAGCAAGACCGGGACGGTGCAATTCCCGAAGAGCGAGGTCAGCGTGAACGCCAACGACCATGCGGTCGGCACGCAGGAGGATTATCCGCTCGCCGAGGTGCCGGCGAAGGTGATGACCTGGACCGCCGACGCGCTGACCTACTCGCCCGACCCGCCGAGCTATTATGGCAATATCGACTTTGTCGGCGGCGGGCGCATGATGACCGAATTCACCGATTTCGCGGGCGAAGCGCTGGATGTGGGCGCCGATCTGCGGATGATGTTCCGCATCAAGGCGTTTGACGAGAATCGGGGGTTCCGCCGCTATTTCTGGAAAGCCGCGCCGGCTTTCTGAGAGGAGACGAGACGATGGCCAAGGGTATCCGCGACAAGGTCGCCATTTTGGGCATGGGCTGCGCCAAGTTCGGCGAACGCTGGGACAAGGACGAGGACCAGCTGATGCTCGAGGCCTATGAGGAGGCGATGACCGACGCCGGGATCGAGGCGAGCCAGATCGACGCCGCCTGGCTGGGTGCCGCGTTCGACGCGCAGAATATCGGGCCGAGCGGCATCCCGCTCGCGGTCGCGCTGCGCCTGCCCGACATCGGCGTCACCAAGGTCGAGAATTATTGCGCGAGCGGCACCGAAAGCTTTCGCGGCGCCGTCTATGCCGTCGCCTCGGGCGCGTGCGACATCGCGCTCGCCATGGGCGCCGAGAAATTGAAGGACACCGGCTATGGCGGCCTGCCCGTCCGCACGCGCGGCACGACGCACGACATGGTCGGGATCACCGGGTCGGCGCCGGGCAATTTCGCGCAGCTCGCCAGCGCCTATCGCGGCGTTCACGGCGTCGGCAAGGACGACCTCAAGCGCGCGATGGCGCATGTCTCGGTCAAGAGCCACGCCAATGGCGCGAAGAACCCCAAGGCGCATCTGCAGAAAGCGGTGACGATGGATCAGGTGCTGAACGCCCCGATGATCGCCGAGCCGCTCGGGCTGTTCGACTGCTGCGGGGTCAGCGACGGCGCGGCCTGCGCGATCGTCACCACCCCCGAGATCGCGCGCGCATTGGGCAAGACCGATATCGTGACGGTGAAGGCGCTCCAGCTCGCGACGTCGAATGGCTGGGAAATGCAGGCGCAGGGGTGGAACGGCAGCTATTTCCACACCACCCGCGTCGCCGCGACCAAGGCGTATGACGAGGCGGGGATCACCGATCCGCGGTCGCAATTGAGCCTGATCGAGGTGCATGACTGCTTCTCGGTCACCGAGCTAGTGACGATGGAGGACCTCCATATTTCGAAGGAAGGCCAGGGCTGGCGCGATGTGCTCGACGGCTTTTACGACGCCGACGGGTCGATCCCGTGCCAGATCGACGGCGGATTGAAATGCTTCGGCCACCCGATCGGCGCGTCGGGGCTGCGCATGATCTATGAAAATTATCTCCAGATTCTCGGCCGCGCGGGCGAGCGGCAGCGGCAGGACAATCCGGTGTTTGCCTTGAGCCACAATCTGGGCGGGATGCCGAACCAGAATGTGTCGTCGATCGCGATCATCGGGCGCGCAGATGCCTGATGTATAACCTCCTCCCCAATCTCTCGGTCATCGAAGCCTCTTCGTTTGTCGCGTCGCCGACCGCAGGGCTTTATCTGGCGCAGATGGGGGCGGAGGTGATCCGCGTCGACCAGATCGGCGGCGGTCCCGATTTCCGGCGCTGGCCGGTCACGGAGAATAACGACTCCCTCTATTGGGAGAATCTCAACCGCGCCAAAAAGTCGGTGGCGCTTGATCTCGGCCGGCCCGAGGGACGCGAGCTGCTGCAGGCGCTGGTGCGCGCAACCGGGCAGTTCGTCACCAACTTCCCGGTCGGCGGTTTCCTGTCGCATGAGCTACTGGCGGAAGGCCGCCCCGACCTGATCACCGTGCGCGTGATGGGCTGGGCGGACGGGTCACCCGCGCTCGACTATACGGTCAACAACAGCGTCGGCTATCCGATGCTCACCGGCAATGGCCCCGAACCGGTCAACCATGTGCTACCCGCCTGGGACCTGCTCACCGGCGCCTATGCCGCCTTCGCGCTGATGGCCGCGATCCAGCGCCGCGCCGCGACCGGCGAAGGCGGCGAGATACGCCTGCCGCTGTCCGACATCGCGATCGGTACCGTCGCCAATCTGGGCGGCATCGCCGAGGTGATGTATGGCGGCGATAACCGGCCTCGCCTCGGCAACGCGGTCTATGGCCTGTTCGGGCGCGATTTCGTCACGCGCGACGGCGAACGCACGATGATAGTCGTCGTCACGCCGCGCCAGTGGGCGAACCTGATCGCCGCGCTCGACCTCGGCGAAGCGGTCGCCGCGATCGAGGCGGCGCGCGGCGTGTCCTTCGCCAAGGACGACGGGCTGCGCTTCGATCATCGCGATGCGCTCTATCCCCTGTTCGAAAAGGCGATTGCCGCGCGCGATCATGCCGACCTCGCCGCCGCCTTCGACGCTGGCGGGATCGTCCATTCGCCCTATCGCACGATGCTCGACGCCGCGAACGATCCCGCGCTGGTCGCGGACAACCCGATTTTCGGTGCGGCGACGAACCCCAGCGGCTTTGCCTATCCCGCCGCAGGCGCCTTTGCGACGATCCCGCAAGCCGACCGCCGACCGCCCGCCCCCGCGCCGCGCAACGGTCAGCATAGCGAAGAGGTACTGGCCGAGCGGCTGTCGCTGCCGTCGACCGAGATCGCGCGGCTGGTCGACGCCGGCATCGTCGGTGTGATCTAGGATGCGATTTGCTCCTTTCCGTCACCCCGCGCTTGTCCCGGGGTACCGCTTGTTGGCAGGAGCAAATCATTCATCGGATAGCGGGACCCCGGATCAAGTCCGGGGTGACGACGAAATTTGCGTCCGATAGACTTTGACCGACACCATTCCATCCGGAGCCATGACATGACCCTTCGCCGCGCCGCCATCGTCGCCCCCATCCGCACCCCCGTCGGCAAGTTCGGCGGCGCGCTGTCGAGCATGACCGCGGGCGACCTCGGCGCGGTCATCCTGAAGGCGCTGATCGGGCGCACGAAGATCGACCCCGCGCGCGTCGACGACGTCGTCTTTTCGCAAGGCTATGGCAATGGCGAGGCGCCGTGCATCGGCCATTGGTCGTGGCTCGCCGCCGGGCTGCCGATCGAAGTGCCCGGATATCAGCTCGACCGCCGTTGCGGATCGGGGCTGCAGGCGATCGTCAACGCCGCGATGATGGTCCAGACCGGCATGTCCGACGTCGTCGTCGCGGGCGGCGTCGAAAGCATGTCGAACGTCGAGCATTACAGCACCGACATCCGCAGGGGCGTGCGCGCAGGCAACCTCACGCTCCACGACCGGCTGACGCGCGGGCGCGTGATGTCGCAGCCGGTCGAGCGTTTCGGCGTCATCACCGGCATGATCGAGACCGCCGAGAATCTGGCGAAAGATTATGGCATCAGCCGCGAGGCGTGCGACGCCTATGCGGTACGCAGCCACCAGAATGCCGCCGCCGCATGGGCGAACGGCCTGTTCGCCGACGAGCTGGTGCCGGTCGCGGTGCCGCAGAAAAAGGGCGATCCGGTCGTCTTCGACCATGACGAGGGCTATCGCGCCGACGCTACGCTCGAAAGCCTCGGTAAGCTGCGCCCGCTCGAAGGTGGCGTCGTCACCGCGGGCAATGCGAGCCAGCAGAATGACGCCGCGGCGGCGTGTTTGGTGGTCGCCGAGGACAAGCTTGAGGAACTCGGCCTCACCCCCATCGCCTGGTATCACAGCTCGGCGGCGGCGGGCTGCGACCCCAGCCGCATGGGCATCGGCCCCGTGCCGGCGGTCGAACGGTTGTTCGCACGGAATGGCCTCGGCTGGAACGACATCGACCTCGTCGAACTCAACGAGGCCTTTGCGCCGCAGGTGCTCGCGGTGCTCAAGGGCTGGGGCTGGTCGGACGACGACAGCCGCATGGCGATGCTCAACGTCAATGGTTCGGGCATCTCGCTCGGCCATCCGATCGGCGCGACCGGCGGGCGCATCCTCGCCAATCTGACGCGCGAACTGCACCGGCGCGGCGGGCGTTACGGGCTGGAGACGATGTGCATCGGCGGCGGCCAGGGCATCGCAGCGATTTTCGAGGCGGCGTGATGCAGGATTATTCGGACATCCGCGAAGAGGTCGCCAAGCTCTGCGCGCAGTTCCCGGGCCCCTATTGGCAGGCGAAGGACAAGGTCCGCGAGTATCCGTCGGAGTTCGTCGCGGCGCTGGGCGAGGCGGGCTATCTCGCCGCGCTGATCCCCGAGGAATATGGCGGCGCGGGCCTGCCGCTGTCGGCGGCCGCGGCGATCCTCGAGGAAATCCAGCGGCAGGGCTGCAACGGCGGCGCGGTGCATGCGCAAATGTATGTGATGGGCACCGTGCTGCGCCACGGGTCGGAGGAGCAGAAAGCGCGCTACCTGCCGCGCGTCGCGACCGGGGAGCTGCGGCTGCAGGCGTTCGGGGTCACCGAGCCGACGAGCGGCACCGACACGCTGAGCCTCAAGACCGTCGCCAAGCGCGCCAACGATTCTGGGGGCGACCACTATGTCGTCAACGGCCAGAAGCTGTGGACCAGCCGCGCCGAGCACAGCGACCTGATGATCCTGCTCGCGCGCACCACCCCGCGCGAAGAAGCGGCGAGCCGCACCGAGGGGCTGTCGGTGTTCCTGGTCGATATGAAGGAAGCGCTTGCCGCGGGCACGCTGTCGATCCGTCCGATCGACACGATGATGAACCATGCGACGACCGAGATTTTCTTCGACAATATGCGCATTCCCGCCGCCAATCTGATCGGCGAGGAGGGCAAGGGTTTCCGCTACATCCTCTCGGGCATGAACGCCGAACGGCTGCTGATCGCCGCCGAATGCATCGGCGATGCGAAATGGTTCATCGAGAAGGCGAGTTCATACGCCAAGGAACGCGTGCTGTTCGGCCGTCCGATCGGCCAGAACCAGGGCGTACAATTCCCGATCGCGCGCGCCTATGCGCAGATGCGCGCCGCCGAATTGCTCGTCCACGACGGCATCGCCAAATATCAAGCGGGCGAGAATGCGGGGGCCGAGGCCAATATGGCCAAGATGCTCGCCGCCGAGGCAAGCTGGGCGGCGGGCGAGGCGTGCATCCAGACGCACGGCGGTTTCGGTTTCGCCGCCGAATATGACATCGAGCGCAAGTTCCGCGAAACGCGACTTTATCAGGTCGCGCCGATCAGCACGAACATGGTCCTCTCTTATGTGGCGGAACATGTGCTGGGAATGCCGCGCAGCTATTGAGGACAAGAGAAAGGGCGGGCGCCCCATGTGACACCCGCCCTTCCCTTGCGACCCGGAAGTCTCGCTCCCGGGGAACTCGTGGCGCGGCTCAGCCGCCGACCGTCACGCGGCCGCTGCGATAGCCTTTCTTGCGCATTTCCTTGACATAATCCTTGTCGGCATCGGTCACCTCCTGGGTCCATTCGTCCCAGGCATCCCAGCGATCCTCGCGGTCGGTCGCATGGCGCAGGTCGCTGACCAGCTCCTTCTCGGCCTCCATGATGTCGGCTTTGTAATTATACCAATATTGGTTGACGACGCCGGCGATCGGCGCGGTGCGGATTTCGGGGCGCTCGAAACCCGCCGGCATCGAACCATAGGGCACAGCGGCGACCGCCGCGCTGGCGGGGAGAGCCAGAAGGATTGCGAGGGTGGTCCATTTTTTCATCGTCCATCTCCTGATTGACACGTCCCGTTGCCGGGGGTCGGAGAAGGAACGAGCCAGAACGCGATTTTCTTCCCGGCTCGACGAAGATTCGGAACGGCTCGCGGTGGAATCGCGTCAACCAGGGTGCGCTTCGTCGCCGACCGACGAGCGGAGCAGCCCGCGAAACACCTCCTGCGCGTCGCGTTTGCCCTGCGTCACGTCATAGACATCCTGCGCGATCGGCATGGCGAGGCCGTGCTTTTCGGCGAGCGCGATCACCGTCGGGGCGCTCTTCACCCCCTCGGCAACCATGTTCATGCCCGCGATGATGTCGTCGATCCTGCGCCCCTTGCCGAGTTCGACCCCGACATGGCGGTTGCGCGAGAGCGGGCTGGTGCAGGTCGCGATAAGGTCGCCCATGCCGGTGAGCCCCGCGAAGGTTTCGGCGCGTCCGCCCATCGCGACGCCGAGCCGGGTGATCTCGGCGAGCCCGCGCGTCATCAGCGCCGAGCGGGTGTTGTCGCCCGCGCCGAGCCCGTCGCCCATGCCGACAGCGATCGCGATGATATTCTTGAGCACCCCGCCGAGCTCGCAACCGAGCAGGTCGGTGTTGGTATAGACGCGGAACAGCCCCGAGTGGAACACCGGCTGCAGCGCGCGCACGACGATCTCATCTTCCATCGACAGCACGCTCGCCGCCGCCTGCCCGCTCATGATCTCGCGCGCCAGGTTCGGCCCGGTGAGCACCCCGACGGGGTGGCCGGGCAGCACCTCTTCGATCAGTTCGGTCATGCGCTTGCCCGAGGAGAGTTCGAGTCCCTTGGTCAGGCTGATGACGGGAACCCACGGGCGGAGATGCGCCTTCGCCTCCTCGAGCACCCCGCGAAAGCTGTGCGAGGGCACGCCCATGACGAGAACGTCGGCGCCCGCGACCACCGCGGCCATGTCGTTCGTCGCGCGCAGCGCCGACGGCAGGGTGATGCCCGGGAGATATTTCCTGTTCTCGCGCGCGCCGTTGATGTCCTCGACCGTCTCGGCATCGCGCGCCCACAGGGTGATCGGCGCATTGCGCGACACCACCGCCGCCACCGTCGTGCCCCAGCTTCCCCCGCCGAGCAGCCCCACCTTCAACCGCATGCACCTCTCCCGTGTTTTGGTGGAGAGTGGCGGGAGAAGGGCGGCTTGGCAAGAAGACGATCCTCCCCATGGCAAAGCCAAGGGGAGGTGGCAGCGGCGTTAGCCGCTGACGGAGGGGTAATGGCGCTGGCGTCGAAACCCCTCCACCACCGCCTGCGGCGGCGGTCCCCCTCCCCAACGCTTCGCGATGGGGAGGATCTTAATGCTGGCCGAGAAAACCCTTCATCACTTCTGCGGTCGCCTTGGGGTCCTCGATCATCGGGACATGGCCGACATGTTCGAAGATATGGCTCCGGCTCCCTGCGATCCCGGCCTCGAGCACGGGCACGCAGCTTACGTCTAGCAGCCGGTCGTGGCGCCCCCAGATGATCAGCGTCGGTACCTTGACCTCGCCGAGCCGGTCATTGAGCGGATGGTCGCGGCCCTCGGTCGCGATGATCCAGAAGATCGCGTCGAGCTGGTCGCGATATTTGAGCGCGTCGGCGTAGAAGACGGGCTTGAGCCGCTTGGGCAGATAGGGCGGCTTGTGGACGACCATCGCGACCAGCCGGTCGGCGTCCTCGAGGCTCGCCAGCACCAGCGGGTTGTAATCCTCGTTCGCGGCCTGTTTCTGAAGGTCGCTTTCGTTCGCGCCATTGATTCCGGCATTGTTTAGCAGGGTCAGCGTCGCCAGCGCGTCGGGATAGTCGAGCGCGTAACGCAGCGCGATCCAGCCGCCCATGCTGTTGCCCGCGACATGCGGACGTTCCAGCTTTAGCGCGTCGGCGAACTGCTTGAGCCGCGCGGTCTGCGCCGCGATGTCGTATGCGAGCGCGGGGTTGCGTTCATTCTGTCCAAAGCCCGGCAGGTCGGGGGCGATGACATGATAGTCGCGCGTGAGATACGGCGCGATCATCGACCAATTATCCTTGTCGCCGGCAAAGCCATGGACGAGCAGCAGCAAGGGCTTGGCGGGATCGCCGCCCTCGAGATAGGGCCAGTCGCGGCCGTCGACGGTTACATGTTTCTGCACCGTGCCGCCGCGCTTGCGCAGCGCCCAGCGCCCGAAAGCGACGAGCCGGCCGGGGAAGAGGAAATAGAGCAAGGCGAGCGAGATCAGCGGCGCGAAGATCAGGACGAGGAGGATTCTCATGCGGGCGTTCCTTGCCCGACACGCGCGTCGAACCAGCCGACCAGATCGCCCAGCACCGCAGCCTGTTCGGGCTCGTTGTAGATTTCGTGGAACAGGCCGGGATAGATTTTGAGTGTCTTGTCGGCCGACCCGACATGGTCGAACAGATATTGCGACCCTGCGACCGCGGCGAGGCTGTCCTTTTCGCCATGCTGGAGCAGGATCGGCAGCGTGATTTTCGGCGCCCCCGCCTGCGCGGCGGCCATTGCGTCCATGAACTCCTTGCCGAGCCGCGCGCCGATCTTGCCGGTGTAGACGAGCGGGTCGGCGAGATAGGCAGCCACCACCGCCGGATCGCGGCTCACCCCGTTCGCGTCGAGCGCGAGCACCCCGAGGCGCGGGAAAAAGCGCGACAGGAACCGGCTGATCCAGATTGTGAAGCGCGAGGGCGGCGCGCCGGGCACGATCGCGGGACCCGACAGCGCCGCGGCGACGAAGGCCGACTGGCGCTCGATCAGGAACAAGGTCGAGATCAGTCCGCCCATGCTGTGGCCGAGCAAAAGCCGCGGCGTGTCGCCATGATTGACCTCGACGAGGGTCAGCAGCTCGGCCAGGCCGTCGGTGAAGGCCGAAAAGCGCGGTACGAAACCCGGCCTGCCGTCCGACTTGCCATGCCCCCAATGGTCGATCGCATAGACGGCATAACCCGCATCGGTCAGCCGCTTCGCGACATGGCCATAGCGCCCCGCATGTTCGGCATAGCCATGCGCGAGCAGGACGACGGCCTTCGGCAGCCCGTCGGGCAGCCAGTGGGTGATGTGGAGCTTCGCGCCCGCGCCGGCCGATCCGGCGGGCAGGATCACGGCATCGACCACCTCAGCGCACCGCCTTTTTCAGCGCCGTGCTGCGATGCCCCGGGCCGTCGTCGCCGCCCTTGTCGAGCTTCGCCAATATGGCTTCGAGCGCGCGGCTGATCGCGGTCTGCGTCCGCACCATTTCGACCTTGGGCCAGGCGGTGCGCTGGCCAGTGTCGATCAGTTCGTCGATATCCTCCTGCGCCAGATCGGACAGAATCTTGGTCGGCGACCAGAATTTGGGCGGGCGGATGATGTTGATGTCGCCGGTATATTCCTGGTTGATCACCGAGCGCGCGAGATTGGCGACGCTGTTGAGCGGCGGGATCAGTTCGAGCGGTTTCTGGAAGATCACCATGTTCGCGTTGAGCCACGCCTTGAAGGTCGCCATCGACGCATGCTGGATCGCCTCGATCGGCGCCATCTGCTTGCGCGTGTCGGTCGCGAAGGGCAGCGCGATCGGGTTCGCCTGGCTGACGATATGATGGTTGACGCCGTACAGGCGTTCGAGCCGCTTGGTCGGGATATCATGCGTCACCGACCCGTCGACCCAGCGCCGGTCGGGCTGGTACGGTACGCGTTCGCCCTTGTCGTCGCGCGCCATCAGCATCACCGGCGGGAATACGCCGGGCACTGCGCACGACGCGAGCACGGCTTCGCGGATCAGCACATTGGGCGCGGTGATCGCGTTGAGCAGCCGTCCATTCTGGTGCTTTTCGGCAGGCGCGACCGAGACGTTGAGATGGCGTCCGCTGATCTCATAGGCCTCCTGGAAGGTCAGGTCGGGGATCAGGTCGGCGAGCCGGTCGCGCACTTCGTCGGGCGCCAGGCGGCGCGTGTCGGGGCTGCGCGCGGGATTGGCGAGGCGGTCGCTGGCGAGGAAGGCGCCGATGTCGGCATCCTTGCGCGTGCATACCACCGCGGCGACGATCGATCCGCCGCTGGCGCCCGACATGATCGCGGGCAAGACGCCCTCTTCCCACAGCGCCTTCACGACGCCGATGTGGAAGAAGAGGAAGCTGCCCGATCCCGACAAAAGCAGCGCCGAGCGGCCGTAGCAATGCTGGGCGCGGCGGAAGAAGTCGCGTTTTTCCTCGCGCGGAATGCTGCGCGATACCGCGATCTTGTCGAGCGCCGACACGACCTCGGCGATATAATCCTCGATCAGCTTTTTCGTGCCGAAGCGCGCCTTCGAATAGAGTCGTTCGTGCCCCATGCCGTCGATATTGCCGTGGATGCCCTCGTTGAGGACGAAGAGCAGCCCCTTGACGTCGCCCGCCGCCGACAGCGCGCGCAGCCGTTCGAGCCGCGCCCGGATCGCCTTATGATCGAAATGCTTGCTCTCGTCGGCGTCGCGCCATGCCTGCATCCCCGATTTCCGGTCATGCTCGCGCGCGGCTTTCGACCAGGCGGCATAGTCGGGCGCGGTCACGAGATCGCGGTCGGCGCTGAGCGTCGGAGTGAAGAGCATTCGATGATCCTGCGAGACATGGTTTATTTTTTCTGAGTCTTGCGGGTTGCGTTGCCTTTGGCAACCGGTTTCCGCGCGGGCTTGGCGGGCGATTTCGTCCCGCTTTTGGCCGCAGGCTTGGCGGCGGCCTTGGGTTTGGCCGCCGCTTTCGGCTTTGCCGTAGCGGCTTTGGGCTTCGGCGCCGGTTTTTCGGGCTTCGGCTCGGCCGCCATCAGGTCGGCGAAACTTTCGTCGATGCACGCGCGGAAAAAGGCGATGTCGGGCATGATCGCGCGCTCGCCGATGATCGAAAAGGCGATGCGGCCGTTATAGCTCGGGGTCGCGATGAACAGCCCCATATTGTTCGCAAGCGGCGCCATGCCATGCTGCTGCACGAGCTGCGCGCCCGCGAGATAGAGCGGCACCTGCGCCCCCGGCACGTTCGAGATGAAGAGGTTGGTGCCGCGCACCGCGAAACGCTCGCTGGTCAGGAGGCGCGCGACCGCCGCCATCGTCGCACCCGGAATATGCTGCGACAGGTCGGTCATGATCCGCGCGCTGACGCCCGCCTTGGCCTCCTTCGCCTCGACCGTATAGTCGCGCACCGCGGCGAGCCGGTCGAGCGGGTCGGCGATATCGGTGCGGATCGGCACGCTCATCGCCGAGACCTGGTTGCCCGGGGTCGAGGCCTTGCCCGCGCCCTTGTCCTTGCCGCGCAGGTTGATCGGCGCGACCGCGACGAGGCTCTCCTTCGGCAGTTCCTTGTGCTTCGCGAGATATTTGCGCAGCGCGCCGCCGACGGTGGTGAGCACGACGTCATTGACCGTCGCGCCCGGCACCTTCTTGCGGATCGCGGCCACATCGGACAGCGCGACAGTGGTCGCGTCGAACATCTTGTGCGGGCCGACCGGCGCGTTGAAGCGCGTCTCCGGCACCCCGGCGGTCATCCCGCCCTCGGCCATCGACTTGCGCGCCGAGGCGACGATCGCGGGCGATACTTTCAGCAGCGCGTTGACGAACTTGACCGGCGACTGCATCGACGCCGACCAGGCGCGGGTCAAAGTCTCGGCGCTCGACGGTGCGCGGCCGAGGTCTTCGGACGGCGGCGGCTCGGCAATCGCGGGTGTGCCCTGCGCATCGATATCGCTCATCGCGATGAAGGCGTGGGCGCCCGAGGCGCCATCGACCGCGGCATGATGCACGCGGTGGAGCATCGCGAAGCTGCCCTTCGGGATGCCGGGAATGCGGTCGAGCCCCTCGATGATATAAATGTCCCACAGCGGGCGGTTCATATCCATCGGCTTCGAGAAATAGCGCGCGACCGCGATGCAGAACTGCCGCCAGTCGCCGGGCTCCGGCAGGCGCGCATGGCTCATATGCGCCTCGATATCGAAATGCTCGTCCTCGACCCAATAGGGATGGTCCATGTCGAAGGGCAGCCGGTGCAGTCGGCGCTTGAACAAAGGCGAGGTGTCGACGCGGCTTTCGACGTGACGGATGATGTCCTTGAAGCGCACGAAGCCGCCCGGCGCGGTCGAGGGATCGTAGATATAGACCCCCATGATGTGCGTCAGATTGTTCGCGGTCTGGGTGTAGAGGAACTGGGCGTCCTGCGCGCTGAGCTGTTTAAGCATGTCACTCTCCCGGTGGCGGCAATCGGTCCGCGAGCGCCAAGGTGGCAAGACGCATCGATTCCATGACGTTGGCGAGGCCGCGCAGTTCCATCAGCAGCGCGCGGCGCGCGGCGAGGATCTCGGGCGTCGCGGGCTCGGCGAGGCCCATGTGGCGCATCAGCGACAGGCCATTGGCAAAGAGCAGCTTCCCGATCGCCGCCTCGCTGCTGATCCGGCGCAGCAGCCAGGCCTGCTTGCCCTCGACCAGCGCAACCGTCTCGAGCGCCTTCTCGTCGACCGCCTCGCCCACCGCCGCGCGCGACAAGATATCGGCGACGACCGAATAGGCCTCGGCAAAGGAGAGCAGCACCGCATGGCCGACGAGCGGCTGGCAGCGGCGGATGAGCTGCGCGACGCCGCGGTCGCCGCTGGCGAGGCGTTTCGTCCAGGTCGGATCGATGCGCGCGAGTTCGGCCTTGATCGCGGCGTGATGCTCGTCGCGCGGCGGATAGAAAAATTCGAATTTGAACAGGTCGCGCAAGCGGTCGACATGCGCCCAGAAGGCCGTCGTCGCATCGCCGCTGTCGGCATCGCGCAGCTGGAACAGCGCGATCTCGATCATCGCGCGGTCGAGGAAATGATGGACGATGATGTTGCGGTAATAGCTCGCCATCGGATGCTTGGCGGGGTCGATCGAATAGACATTCTCGCTGCCCGCCTCGTAGCGGGTGAGGAGTCCGCTCTCGACAAGCGTATCGACCGTCGCCGACAGCGCCCGGTCGTCGGCGCTTTCGAGTTCCTTGCTCAGCCGTACGCCGCGCGCCTCTGCCCACTCCTTCACCGCGCCGATCGTCGCGAGCAGTTCACCGGCGGTGACCCCGCGCGGCGCGGTGCCGAGCAGGATCAGGCACATCACCGACGATACCGTCAGCGGGGTGACGCGATTGGCCTCGACCGCGACCGAAAAGGCGATCTTTTCGAGCGCGCGCTTGTCCTCGGGACCCGGGGCATCGTCGATCACCACCGGCTTGCCGATGTCGAGCCGGATGCGCCCCGACGGCTTTTTCAGGTTGCGCATATAGCCGACGAACCAGCCGAGGCTTTCGGCCTTTTTCACGCGGCCGGTCTGTTCGGCGGCATATTCCTCGACGTCGAGGATCAGGTCGAAACTGGTGACAAAGGGCACGAAATGCACCCCCTTGGTCCCCGTCGCATGCGCGGCGTCGAGGACATATTTCATCAGGCCATATTTCGGCGGCATCAGCTTGCCGAGCCGCGAGCGCGTGCCCTCGAACGCCCAGCTCAAGG
>VFQM010000998.1_pt1 | contig 27119 bp, 23 predicted proteins | sample 3512391 | NCBI WGS metagenome assembly VFQM01 (sample SAMN10412369, study PRJNA504923) | tailings metagenome | isolation source: Replicate 1 from Balatoc abandoned mine | place: Philippines | reverse complement strand
TGGAAGCCGCCGGCACGAAGTGGAACTTCCTGAAGTTCAAGCCGGGCCTGGTGGGTGGCCACTGCATCGGCGTGGACCCGTACTACCTCACGCACAAGGCCGACATGATCGGCTACCACCCGCAGGTGATCCTGGCCGGCCGGCGCATCAACGACGGCATGGGCAAGTTCATTGCCGAGCAGACCATCAAGCACATGATCGCCGCGGGCTCCTACATCAAGGGCGCCAAGGTCAACGTGATGGGCCTGACCTTCAAGGAGAACTGCGGCGACCTGCGCAACAGCAAGGTCATCGACATCATCCGCGAGCTGCAGAGCTACGGCGTGGAGGTGCACGTCACCGACCCCACGGCCGACCCCGAGGAGGCCATGCACGAGTACGGGGTGGCCCTGAAGACCTGGGATGACCTGCCGCGCGCCGACGCCATCGTGGCCGCGGTGGCGCACCGCGAGTACCAGGGCATGTCGGTGGAGGACATCGGCCGCAAGCTGGTCAAGGGCGGGGCGTTCATCGACGTCAAGGCGGCGTTCGATCCGGCGGCGATCACCGGGGCCGGGTACAAGCTCTGGCGGCTGTGATCGGGGCGACCTCACGCTAGCCGGTGCTCTTCACCACCGCCACCTTCGCCTTCCTGTACCTGCCGGCCGTTCTGGCCGGCTTTTACTTGCTGGGCCGCTACTCGCAGACCTGGGCCGCAGGCTGGCTGTTCGGGGCGTCGGTGTTCTTCTATGGTTGGTGGATGCCGGAGTTCACCCTGCTGTTGCTGGGTTCGATCGCCGCCAACTTCTACGTCGGTCAGCGCATCGTCGGCGCACCAAGAGCGGGCTCAGCGTCCCGGCTCTGGCTGACTGCGGGCATCGTGTTCAACTTGGGCCTGCTGGGGTATTTCAAGTACGCCAACTTCTTCGTCGACAACCTGAACGCCATGCTCGGCATGCACTGGCGGCTGACCGAGGTCGTCCTGCCCATCGGCATCTCGTTTTACAGCTTCACGCAGATCGCGTTTCTGGTCGATGCCTGGCATGGGAAAGTCAACGAGGCGCGCCCGGTGCACTATGGCCTCTTCGTGACCTACTTTCCGCACCTGGTGGCCGGCCCGGTGCTGCATCACGCGCAGATGATGCCGCAGTTCGCGCGGGCGGAGGTCTACCGGTTCAACGGCGCGAATTTTGCCGCCGGCCTGGTGATCTTCTGCATCGGCCTCTTCAAGAAGGTGGTGCTGGCCGATGGCATCGCACCCTATGCCGACGCGGTGTTCAACCCCGCCGATGGTGGCAGCGCGCCGGGCCTGGAAGAGGCCTGGATTGGTGCATTGGCCTACACGTTCCAGCTCTATTTCGATTTCTCCGGCTACTCGGACATGGCCATCGGGCTGTCCTGGATGTTCAACGTCCGCCTGCCGTTCAACTTCGACTCGCCGTACAAGGCAACGAGCATCAGTGACTTCTGGCGACGGTGGCACATCTCGCTGTCGACCTTCCTTCGCGACTACCTTTATGTTCCCCTGGGCGGGAACAGAAAGGGGGCCACTCGCCGGTACGTCAACCTTGGGGTCACGATGGTCCTGGGCGGCCTGTGGCACGGCGCAAGCTGGTCGTTCGTACTGTGGGGTGCGCTCCACGGCGCCTACCTGATGCTCAACCACGCGTTCCGATCGCTGACCGAGCGCCTGGGTTGGCGCGCAACGCTTGACCGCAGCAAGATCTTTGTCGTGCTGGCTTGGGCGTTGACGTTCCTTTGCGCCGTCGTGGCCTGGGTCTTCTTTCGCGCGACGACGCTGGACGGTGCCCTCCTCATCCTGTTGAGCATGGCCGGCGCAGGCGCTTCAGCAGCAGACGATGGCCTGCTGCTGTGGAACGCCGGCCTGCAGCCGGCCGTGGCCTGGGGCTGGTGTCTCTTCCTGGGCGCCTGTGCTGTGCTGCTGCCCAACAGCAACCGGCTTGGCGAGGCCGTGAGGGAAAGGCTGCACGAGCGTCGCGGATGGATCCCAACCGTGGGTTCGGCGGCATTGACCTTGGTCGCCACCCTGATCATCGTGAACACGGCGCGCGACTCGGTCAGCGCCTTCATCTACTTCAACTTCTGATGCTGCGTACCAGCAGTCGGATCCTTCTGGGCGTGTTGCTCGCACTGGGCGGCATGGAGCTCCTGTTCCGTGCGCTTCCCGTCTCGACGGCCACCATGACCGGGTACCACACCGATCCGGATCTCATCACCTACCCGCCGGGGCACCAGTGGCAGGTTGCCACGGGGTGGGATCTCAGAAACCCTCAATCGCTCCGCAGCAACAATTTCGGCTTCGTGGCCGACATTGATTTCGTCCCCGATCGCAGCGCGCTGGCACTCATCGGGGACAGCTATGTCGAAGCCTCGATGCTGAATGCCGTCGACCGCCCTGGTGCCCAGTTGCAGCGCCTTGTTCCCGGACGCACTGTCTACCCCATGGGCGGCCCCGGCTCCTCACTGCTGGACTACGCGCAGCGCATCCGCTGGGCTGCGCAGACCTTGCAGGTTCAGGATTTCGTGCTGGTGCTGGAACGGTTCGACGCGCGGCAATCGCTGTGTGGGTCCGGCAATGTGCACAGCCGATGCCTGGATCCGAACACGCTTGCGCCACGCATCGAGCAGGTGCCGCCACCTGGCCTTGCCAAACGTGTGCTTCGCCATTCCGCCCTGGCCCAGTATGTCTCGGGGCAGATCCGCTTCTCGTTCAAGGGCTTGATCGGTGCCATGTTCAGCCGGACGACGCCGGAAAAAGGCATCGACTCGAGCCGACAGTCTGCCGCACCGACAGGCGCAGAAAGGGAGGCCATGGCTTCTCGGGTGGACGCTGTTGTCCAGGCCTTCTTCGAGAGTGCGGCGCCTTACCTGTCAGGCAAGTTGATCGTCGTGGTGGACGGGCGGCGCAGCACCACGGGGGAGGTCATCGAGCCGGGCTTGAATGAACTGGAGCGCGCCCACCTCATTCGACGACTGCGCGACGGCGGTGCGCTGGTCGTGGACATGGAGCCCGTCTTCGCCGAACATGCGCGCAAGTCGGCGTGGGCTCTTGAAGTCGGGCCTTATGACGGGCATCTGAACCGAAGCGGTGTGGCCCTGCTCATGCAGCAAGCTGCGGCTGCGTTGATGCAATGACTGGCGAACCGCCCCTGGTCGCCCACATCCTCCACCGCTTCGACACCGGCGGCCTGGAGAACGGCGTCGTCAACCTGATCAACCACCTGCCGGCGCAGGCCTTCCGGCACGTGGTGATCGCGCTGACCGAAGTGACCGACTTCCGCCACCGCCTGCAGCGCCCCGACGTGGAATGCATCGCGCTGCACAAGCCGCCGGGGCAGGGCGCAAAGATCTACCCCCAGGTCTGGCGCCTGCTGCGCCGGCTTCGCCCGGCCATCGTGCACTCGCGCAACCTGGCCGCGCTGGAAATGCAGCCCGCGGCCTGGGCCGCCGGCGTGCCGGTGCGCATTCACGGCGAGCATGGCCGCGACGTGGAAGACCTGGACGGCTCCAGTGTGCGCCACCAGCGCATTCGCCGGCTGTACTCCCCCTTCGTGCACCGCTACGTCGCACTGTCGCAGGATCTGGCGGGCTACTTGTCCGGCCGCGTCGGCATCGCCCCCGGACGCATCGCGCAGATCTACAACGGTGTGGACGCCGAGCGCTTCCGCCCGCGCATGGCCAACGACAGCGCACCGGACGGGTGGCCGTTCCTGGCCGAGCACGTCGTGGTCGGCACGGTGGGTCGCATGCAGACGGTCAAGCACCAGACGCTGCTGGCACGCGCTTTCGTGCATGCGCTGACGATGGCGCCAGACCTGCGCTCCCGCCTTCGGCTGGCGCTGGTGGGCGACGGCCCGCTGCGCGCGGCCTGCGCCGAGGTGCTGAACGGCGCCGGCGCGGCCGACCTGGCGTGGCTGCCCGGCGAACGCCGCGACGTGCCCGCCCTGATGCGCCACCTCGGCGTCTTTGTGCTGCCCTCGCTGGGCGAAGGCATCTCCAACACCATCCTGGAGGCCATGGCCAGCGGCGTGCCGGTGGTAGCCACCGCGGTAGGCGGCAGCCCGGAACTGGTGACCGAAGCCGTCACCGGCCACGTCGTGCCGTCGGATGACGTGGAGACCCTGGCTGCCGCGCTGGTGGCGTTGGGCAGAGACCCGACCCGCGCGGCGCTGCTGGGTCAGGCGGGCCGGGCCGACGTGGAGCGGCGCTTCAGCCTGCACGCCATGGTGGGGGCCTACCAGCGCCTGTACGAGTCGGCGCTGGCCATGAAGCACTGAACGCCCCCGCGTGGCAGATGTCATGCCGGTGCCGCCCGGTGCCACCCGTGGGAGGCTTCGGCTGCGCATCCGTCCCCTACCATCGCTGTTTGCCGCGCTGTCCCGCGTGTGCAGCCCTGAACGCGACCCGGAAGGACCCCGGCCCATGTGCGGCATCACCGGCATCTTCGACACCCGCGAGGCGCGCCCCATCGCCCACCCGGTGCTGCACCGCATGAACGAGTCGCAGACCCATCGCGGGCCCGACGAAGGCAGCCTGCACCTGGAGCCCGGCGTGGGCTTCGGCCATCGGCGGCTGAGCATCATCGACGTGGCCACCGGCCAGCAGCCGCTGTTCAACGAGGACCATTCCGTCGTCATCGTCTTCAATGGCGAGGTCTACAACTACCAGGAACTCATCCCGGAACTGCAGGCCCTGGGCCACCGTTTCCGCACCAAGAGCGACACCGAGGTCATCGTGCACGCCTGGGAGGCCTGGGGCGAGGACTGCGTGCAGCGCCTGCGCGGCATGTTCGCCTTCGCCCTCTGGGACCGCAATCGCCAGACCTTCTTCATGGCCCGCGACCGCCTGGGCGTCAAGCCGATGTACTACGCGGTGCTGGACGACGGCATGCTGCTGTTCGGCAGCGAGCTGAAGTCCCTGCTGGCCTACCGTGACGAACGCGGCGGCGGCCTGAAGCGCGACATCGACCCGCTGGCGCTGGAGGAGTACTTTGCGCTGGGCTACGTGGCCGAGCCGCGCACCGTTTTCCGCCAGGCGCTCAAGCTCGAACCCGGGCACTCGCTGTGCATCCGCCGGGGCGCGCCCATCCCGCCGCCGCGCCGCTTCTGGGACGTGCGCTTCACGCTGGACAACGCCATCAGCGAGGCCGACGCCCTGGTGGAACTGCGCGAGCGTCTGGCCGAGTCGGTGAAGCTGCGCATGATCTCCGAGGTGCCGCTGGGCGCCTTCCTGTCCGGTGGCGTGGACAGCAGCGCCGTGGTGGCCACCATGGCGGGGCTGTCGGACACGCCGGTGCAGACCTGCAGCATCGCCTTCGACGACCCGGCCTTCAACGAAAGCGCCTTCGCGCAGATGGTGGCCGACCGCTACCGGACCGACCACTACGTGGAGACGGTGCAGAGCGACGACTTCGACCTCATCGACACGCTGGCGCGCCTGTACGACGAGCCCTATGCCGACAGCAGCGCCATCCCCACCTACCGGGTCTGCCAGCTTGCACGCAAGCGCGTGACGGTGGCGCTGTCGGGGGATGGTGGCGACGAGAGCTTCGGCGGCTACCGTCGCTATCGGCTGCACCTGATGGAAGAACGCATGCGCCGTGCCATGCCGGCGGGCATCCGCCAGCCGCTGTTCGGGCTGCTGGGCCGCATGTACCCCAAGGCCGACTGGGCGCCGCGCGTGTTCCGCGCCAAGACCACCTTCGAAGGCATGGCGCGCAGTTCGGTGGAGGCCTACTTCCACAGCGTGAGCATCCTGCGCGGGCCCATGCGTGCCCAGCTCTACAGCCCGGCGTTCAAGCGGGCGCTCGCAGGCTACGACGCGCAGCAGGTGTTCGACCACCACGCCGCGCGCGCCGACACCGACGACCCGCTGGCGCTGATCCAGTACCTGGACCTCAAGACCTACCTCGTGGGCGACATCAACACCAAGGTGGACCGTGCCAGCATGGCCCACAGCCTGGAGGTGCGCGAGCCGCTGATGGACCACAAGCTGGTGGAATGGCTGGCCACCCTGCCGTCCGGCCTGAAGATCCGCGGGCAGGAGGGCAAGTACCTCTTCAAGAAGGCGATGGAGCCGAAGCTCCCCAACGACGTGCTGTACCGGCCGAAAATGGGTTTTGCGGTGCCGCTGGCGCGCTGGTTCCGCGGCCCGCTGAAGCAGCGGGTGCGAGATGCCGTGCTGGGTGAGCGCCTGGCCGACACAGGCTGGTTCGACCGCGCCTACCTGCAGCACCTGGTCCAGGCCCACCAGGACGGTAGCCGCGACTACAGCGCGCCGCTGTGGACGCTGCTGATGTTCGAGGCTTTCCTGCGCAACGTGGCCGATGCGCCCGGTGCACCGCGCCGCATGCCCCAGCCCGGCGTGGCCGTGCCCGCCTGAGACAGTCCACGCCAGCCCTCGGCCCATGCGCATCCTGCACGTCCTGGACCACTCCATCCCGCTGCACAGCGGCTACACCTTCCGCACGCTGAGCCTGCTGCGCGAACAGCGCAATCAGGGCTGGGAGACCGTTCACCTCACCAGCCCCAAGCACACTGCGCCGTCCGGCCCTGAGGAAACGGTGGACGGCTGGCACTTCTACCGCACGCTGGCGCCCGACGCACCCAAGCTGCCGGTGCTGGCCGAAAACGCCTTGATGCGCGCCACCCAGCGCCGCTTGACGCAGCTGGCCCGCGACCTGCGGCCCGACATCATCCACGCCCATTCGCCGGTGCTGAACGCCATCCCGGCGCTGCGCGTGGGCAAGGCCCTGGGCATTCCGGTGGTCTACGAGGTGAGGGCCTTCTGGGAAGATGCTGCCGTGGACCACGGCACCACCACCGAAGGCAGCCTGCGCTACCGCGCCACGCGGGCGCTGGAGACCTGGGCGCTGAAGCAGGCGGCCCACGTGTTCACCATCTGCGAAGGCCTGCGCAGCGACATCGTGGCCCGCGGCATCCCGGCCGAGAAGGTCACCGTGATCCCCAACGCGGTGGACATCCAGAACTTCGAACCCGGCGGCGAGCCCGACGCGGCCCTCAAGGCGTCGCTGGGGCTGGAGGGCGCCACGGTGCTCGGCTTCATTGGCAGCTTCTACGCCTACGAAGGGCTGGACCTCCTCCTGCAGGCGCTGCCGCAGATCTTGGCCCGGAGGCCGGAGGTGCGCGTGCTGCTGGTGGGCGGTGGCCCGCAGGATGCGGCACTGAGGGCGCAGGCCCAGTTGCTGGGCGTGGCCGACAAGGTGGTCTTCACCGGCCGCGTGCCGCACGCCGAGGTGAACCGCTACTACGACCTGGTGGACGTGCTGGCCTACCCGCGGCACAGCATTCGGCTCACGGAACTCGTGACACCACTGAAGCCGTTGGAGGCCATGGCCCAGGGCCGGCTGCTGGTGGCCAGCGACGTGGGCGGGCACCGCGAGTTGATCGAACACGGCGTGACCGGGCAGCTCTTCCGCGCTGGTGACGCCGCGGCGCTGGCGCAGGCCGTGCACTCGTTGCTGGAAAGGCGCGACGAGTGGCCGCGCATCCGTGCCGCAGGGCGCAGATTCGTGGAGCGTGAGCGCAACTGGGCCGCCAGTGCGGCCCGCTACACGGCGCCGTTCCAACGCCTGGCTCGCATCGTCGAGGCTGCAGCGTGAGCGGTGTGGCAGGGCTTCGGATCGGCATCGTCGGGCCGCTGCCACCGCCGGCCGGTGGCATGGCCATGCAGACGCGGCAACTGGCCGAACTGTTGGGCGGCGCACAGGCGCGCGTGGAACTGGTGCCCACCAACCCGCCGTACCGGCCAGCCTGGGCGGCGCGGCTGCGTGGCGCGCGCGCGCTTTTCCGACTCCTGCCGTACCTGGCGGCCTTGTGGCGCGCCGCTGGCCGGGTGGATGTGCTGCACGTGATGGCCAACTCCGGCTGGTCGTGGCACTTGTTCGCCGCCCCGGCGATCTGGGTTGCCCGGCTGCGCCGCACGCCGGTGGTGGTGAATTACCGCGGCGGCGAGGCAGGCCCCTTCCTGACGTCTTCGGCCGTTGTGGTTCGTGCTTCCATGCGCCATGCCGCACGGCTGGTGGTGCCCTCGGGCTTTCTGCGCGAGGTGTTTGCGGGACATGGCATGCCGGCGGACATCGTGCCCAACATCGTGGACCTGCGGCGCTTTCACCCGGGCGCAGAAGGCCCGGGCCCGCAGATCATCGTGGCCCGTAACCTGGAACCCATCTACGACAACGCCACCGCCATCCGCGCCTTCGCCCAGGTGCACTCGCGGCATGCCGGGGCGCGGCTGGTGCTGGCTGGCACCGGACCCGAGGAGGCCGCGCTGCGTGCGCTGGCCGCGTCGCTCGGGCTGCAGGCGGCGGTGGAGTTTGCCGGCCGGCTGGACCGCGACACCATGGCCGCACGCCTGCGTGCCAGCCGCATCGCGCTGAACCCCAGTCGCGTGGACAACATGCCCAACTCTGTGCTCGAGGCCATGGCCAGCGGCGTGCCCGTGGTCAGCACCCGCGTGGGCGGCGTGCCCTACATCGTGGAGCATGAGCGCACGGCCTTGCTGGTGCCCCCTGCAGACCCCGACGCGATGGCGCAGGCCCTGCTGGTGCTGCTCGATGACGCAGCTTTGCATCAGCGCCTGCGAACTCAGGCGCTGGCCGACGTGCAGTCCTACACCTGGGACGCGGTAGGTCCGCAATGGGCTGCCGTGTACCGCGCCGCGGCGTGCATGGCACCGCCCGCGGCCGCCGGGGTGGCGGGATGAGCGCTTACACCCGCCTGGTGTCCGGACTGGTGTTTCCGCTGCAGGAGCGGCTGAAGCACCACAGCACGGTGCGCGTGCGCCGCCAGCTGGAAGACAGCCAGTGGTGGCCGCGCGACCGTATCCTGGCCTGGCAGGCTGAGCGGCTGCGCGCGTTGCTGGTGGCCGCGGCCGAGGTGCCCTACTGGCGCGCGCTGTTCGCTGAACGCGGCTTCGACCCCCACGCCGTCACCGGCGTGGCCGACCTGGCGGCGCTGCCGCTGCTGGACAAGGCCACCATTCGCGCCCACACCGACGCGATGAAGCACCCGCAGGCCCGCGGCCTGGCCCGCTTCAACACCGGCGGCAGCAGCGGCGAGCCGCTGATCTTCTACATCGGCCACGAGCGCGTCAGCCACGACGTGGCGGCCAAATGGCGCGCCACCCGTTGGTGGGGCGTGGACATCGGCGACCCCGAGATCGTGGTCTGGGGCTCGCCCATCGAGTTGGGCAGCCAGGACCGCATCCGTGCCTGGCGCGACAGGCTCATGCGCACCGAGTTGCTGCCGGCCTTCGAGATGAGCGAAGCCAAGCTCGACGGCTTCGTGGCGCGCATCCGCCAGGCCCGCCCGCGCATGCTCTTCGGCTACCCCAGCGCGCTGAGCCACATCGCGCGCCACGCCGAGAAACGTGGCCAGCGCATGGACGACCTGGGCATCCGCGTGGCCTTCGTCACCAGCGAACGGCTTTACGACAACCAGCGCGCCGACATCGAGCGTGTGTTCGGCTGCCCGGTGGCCAACGGCTATGGCGGCCGCGATGCCGGCTTCATCGCCCACCAGTGCCCGGAAGGCGGCATGCACCTGACCGCCGAGGATGTGGTGGTGGAACTGCTGGACCGCGAGGGCCAGCCCGTGGCCGACGGCCAGCCGGGCGAGATCGTCGTCACCCACCTGGCCACGCGCGACTTCCCCTTCATCCGCTACCGCACCGGCGACGTGGCGGTGCGCGACGGCGGCACCTGCCCTTGCGGCCGCGGCCTGCCGATGCTCAAGGAGATCCAGGGGCGCACCACCGACTTCGTGGTGGCGGCCGATGGGACGGTGATGCACGGGCTGGCCCTGATCTACGTGCTGCGCGACCTGCCCTCGGTGGCCGGCTTTCGCATCGTGCAGGAATCGCTGCAGCTCACGCGCGTGCAGGTGGTACCGAGCGGGGGCTACGGGCCGCAGACCGTGCGCCAGATCGAACAGGGCCTGCAGGCCCGGCTGGGTGAAGGTGTGAGGATCGACGTGGAGTGCGTCGATGAGATCCCTGCTGAGAAGTCGGGCAAGTTCCGCTTCGTGGCCAGCAAGGTGGCGGCCTGAGGGAATGAGCCATGCGTGACATCGCCGTGGTGCTGTTCTTCATCGCCGTTTCGTTCGCAGCGTTCAGGCGGCCGTTCTATGGCGCGCTCCTATGGGTTCTCTTCGGCCTGATGAACCCTCACCGGCTGGCATACGGGTTTGCCTATTCCATGCCGTTTGCCCAGATGGCTGTGATCGTGACCGTCCTTGCCGCCGCATATCACCTGCGTGAGGTGCGCTGGCCGCGAAGCGTTCAGATGAACCTGCTCCTGGTCTTCATCGCGTGGATGGGCATCACCACCGCCGCAGCCATCGTGCGCGACCCGTCGATCACGAAGTACATCGACGTGCTGAAGGTCCTGGGCATGACGATCGTCGTGGCGACCATGATCCGCACTCGTGAAGAGATCATGGGCCTGGTCTGGGTCATGGTGGCCTCCATTGGATTCTTTGGATTCAAGGGGGGGATCTTCACGATCGCCACGGGTGGAAATTTCCGTGTGTGGGGCCCCCCCGGTAGTCTTGTGCAAGGCAACAACGAGTTGGCGGTTGCTCTGGTCATGACCATTCCACTGGCCTACTTTCTGACGACCAATCTTCAGGTGGCCCGTGACTTCTACCCTGCTTCCAGGGTGCCGATCAAGGTCCTTCGCGCAGGCGGGATTCTGACCATGTTGCTGTGCGCTGCTTCAGCGATAGGCAGCCAGTCCCGCGGTGCGTTGCTGGCCATCCTGGCTATGGGTACGGTCCTGTGGTGGCGCAGTCATTCCAAGGTCAGTATCGCCGCGGTGTTCATCGCAGCCGTGATGGTTGCGTTGCCGTTGTTGCCAGATACGTGGTTCGAGCGCATGTCGACAATCCAGACCTACGGTGAAGACCTTTCCGCCTTGCAGAGAATCAACGCCTGGGAAACCGCGATCAACATCGCTCGCGACCGCTTCACAGGTGCCGGTTTCACCACGGCCCACGCAAGCGTGTTCGCCATGTACTCGCCGAGACCCGGCGTCGAATGGATCTACGTGGCGCACAGCATCTACTTTCAGGTTCTGGGCGATCATGGCTGGATTGGCCTGTCGCTGTACCTCCTCCTTTGGGTTTCAACCTATGCGGGCGCGGGCAGGGTATACCGACTCGCCAAGAAGCACACGGAACTGGCGTGGGCTGCCAACTTGATGAGCATGTGCAAGGTGAGCCTGGTGGGCTTTGCGGTTGGCGGTGCGTTCCTGAGTCTTGCCTATTGGGACATGCCGTACTACGTGATGGTCCTGATCGTCGCCACGGGCATCCTAGTGCGCCAACATGTGCGCACTGCAGAAGCCCAGGCGGCTGCGGGAATGGTCACCGGCGGTGCGCCCTCAGCCGCCATCCGGCAGGGGTGACGGCATGTTCAGGGCAGCGATGGCATGGGCTTCATCTCGCGGCGGTGCTGAAAGGCTGTCCGTCTTCATTTATCACAGGGTCCTGCCGGAGCCGGATCCTCTGTTTCCGGGTGAAGTGGACCGCGTCCGGTTCACGCAACATCTCCGTTGGATCACCCGCTGGTTCAAGGTGCTGCCGTTGGCGCAGGCAGTGCAGATGCTCCGGGACGGCACCTTGCCTGCCGGTTCTGCAGCCATCACCTTTGACGATGGCTATGCGGACAATGTCCACCATGCAGCACCCGTCTTGCAGGACCACGGCGCGACTGCGACCTTGTTCGTGGCAACGGGGTTTCTTGACGGCGGCTGCATGTGGAACGACCGCGTCATCGAGGCGATCCGTGCAAGTCGGAAAGAACACATCCATTTGCCGAACCTGCTGTCTGCACCCGTGCCACTGACCACGATCGAGGCCCGGCAGCAGGCCATCCGACACCTGCTCGGTCGAATCAAGTATTTGCCTCACATCGAGCGATTGGAGGCCGTTGACTCCATTGTTCGGGCCGCCGGCGCGCAAGGCGACCCGCAATTGATGCTGAGCACGGCGGAGCTTCGACGCTGGTGCCAGTTGGGCAACGACGTCGGTGGCCATACGGTGACACACCCGATCCTGTCGTCATTGGACGACCACGTGGCCAGGGAAGAGATTTCCGCAGGTCGGGCTCGCCTTCAGGAGTTGCTCGATACCCGCGTCGGCCTGTTCGCATACCCGAACGGAAAACCCGGGGACGACTACCTGCCCAAGCATGTCGACATGGTGCGGGACGCAGGCTTCGACGCCGCCTTCTCGACGACGTGGGGCGCCGCCGCGCGCGGTGCCAATGCCTTCGAACTGCCCCGCTTCACGCCGTGGGACCGTGGTCGTTTGCGCTTCGGCGCGCGGTTGATGCACAACCTCCTTGCGCGCGGCGCGGCGGTTGCCAGAATGGATGCATGAGTCGATGGTCGACGCGAGTTCGGCCTGAGGTCCGCCGCCGATGCCATCCGTATCCGTGGTCGTGCCCACCTTCAACGCCGGAAGGTTGCTCGAGGAGACGCTGGACAGCGTCGAGGCACAGACGCTTCCGCCCCTGGAGATCATCGTCATCGATGACGGCTCCACGGACGACACCGTGGAGCGCGTACATCGACGTGCCCCCCGTGTGCGGCTTGTCACTCAGGCCAATCGGGGGGTCAGCAGTGCGCGCAACCGCGGCTGGATGGAGGCCCAAGGTGATCTGCTCTGCTTCCTCGACCAGGACGATGTGTGGCACCCGATGCAGTTGGAGCGGCAGGCTGCGTGCCTGCATGCCATTCCTGCCGCTGCTGCCGTTGCCACGCCGTACTGGTTCTGTCGGGCTGACGGCGCGCTGCGCTTGTCGGACCTCGTCTGGCCTGCGGATCCAGGCGGGGCGAACATGGTTGACGGGTATGAGGGCTGGACGTATCACCGCTTTCTGCTCGACTGCTGGGCGTTGACCAGCGCCACCATGATTCGAAGGCAGGCGCTAGTGTCCGTGGGGGGCTTCGATGAGTCGTTGCCGTACTCGGAAGACTGGGACCTCTGGCTGCGGCTTTCTCGGCAGGCTCCTTTCGTGCAGCTGGCGTGGCCGCCCGTGAAGTACCGTCAACATGCTGTCCAGGGCTCGCGTCAGGTTCGACAGCGCGATTACCGCTGTGAACTGCTGACCCGTACCGCACGCGAACACGGGCTGTGCAGCCCGGATGGAAAGTGCATCACGGCGGGTCAGTTCCGAGGCCAGCTTGCGCACTACAAGATGGAGTACGGCTATCACTTGGCGAGTGCAGGCCTGTCGGCACCTGCCGCCGCCGCCTTGTTCACCGCCTGGTGCATGCAGCCGAGCCAGCTGAAGTGGCTGGGCCTCTCTGCCGCGGTGGCTGTGGGATGGCGTCCACGGTGGGCGCAGGGTGATGCAGCGTAGCGACCGGTGGCTCGGGCCCTGGAGAAATCGCCGCGTCGCCGGAAGCTTCCTGGCGCCCCTCGCGGCAGTCCGGTCCAAGTACGTCCGGATCCCGTAGGCGCTGAGGGGGGGCGGTGGGCCGACGCTGTGCCCAAGGCCCACGGCGGGTCTTCGTGAACAACGGACGCGCAGGAGCTTCCGCGCGCCGCCCGCTGTGCACTATGCTTCCAGCCGTGCATGAGTTCCAGATCTTGACGCGCTTTCACCGCCTGCGTGCTTGCCTTGCGGGGGCCTTGCTGGCGGCTGGTCTTCTGGCGCCTGCCCTGGCGCAGCTCGACATTCCAAACCGGCGTGGTTCGTTCACCCCAGGCGAGCTGGCCATGCTTCCGCCGTATTGCCGCAACATGCAGGGCTTCCCGGGCTACCACGGACCGGAAGGTGACCGTTGGCGCAGCATGATGGGCAACGACTACGAGCACATCCACCACTACTGTCGTGGGCTGCGCGACGTCATCTTCGCCACCAGTGCCCTCCCCAACGCCACGCAGCGTCGGTTTCTCTGGCAGCGCGCAGTCAGCGAGTACGACTACATGATCAACAACTCTCGCAGCACCATGCCGCTGCTGCCGGAGATCCACTTCAAGCGCGGCGAAGCCCTGGTCGTGCTGGGGCGCCTTGCCGAAGCCGATGCGGCGTTTGCGCGTGCCCGGGCATTGAAGCCGGATTATTGGCCTGCATACGTCGCATGGGCAGATCAGCTCATGTCGCTGAAGCTCAACGATCGAGCGCGTGACCTCTTGCTGGAAGGTCTGCGCCATCTGCCCGAGTCGCCGGAGCTGCTGGGCCGTCTGGCGCGCCTGCCCGATGGTGCACGGCTCGTGACCGCGGCTCGGGCTGGCACGGCTGCAGCGTCGGCGGGCCAGGCCCCGGCGCCGGCCGCCTCCGCACCGGAGAGCTCTGCGTCCGCCCCGGCACCAGGCGCGGCCTCCGCGCCGGGTACCGGCGCACCGGCATCCTGACCCCGCTGCAGCCGCCTGCTTATGGCTTGGCCATTGCCCCTGAGGCTGGCGTCTTTCCGGGCGCTGGAGCGTGCAAGCCACTGGCGTCGTCCTCCGACGCCGCCGGAGTCGCACGGCGCTGCGCCAGCGGCTGGTGCCTTGTGGCTCTACGTCACCACCATCGGGGAACTCAATGCCGTGGCTCCCCTGGTGACACCACTTCGGCAATCGCTGGGCAATCCGCCGCTGGTGTTGCTGACCCACCACCGCCATTACAGCGAGGCCTATCTGCGCGCGCATCCGGACGCCCGCGTCGAAGTGCTGGACGGCTCCACCGCACAGGCTGCCGCCTTGGCGCGGCGTTGCCCGCCGCGCATGCTGGCCGTGGCCGAGATTCCCTGCCTGCTGCACGATGCCCCCTGCAGGTTCTCCTACGCCACCCTTCGGGCGGCGCGCGCTGCCGGGGCGGCCACAGTGCTGGTCAACGGCTGGCTGTACGGATACCAACCGGCCAGCCGCATGGATGCCCTGGAGTCCAGGCTCTTCGGGCGAGACTACGTGCGCGGGTTCGATCTGATGCTGGTGCAGACCGATGCGGTACGTCAGCGCCTTCTGCAGGCTGGCGCCAGCGCGGACCGAGTGCATGTCACCGGCAACCTCAAGTACGACGCCATGCAGGCGACGGTGAACACTCTCGCCCCTGGCCCGCTGGGCCAGGCGCTCGCCCGCCGCGGCGCCCAGGGGCCACTCATCGTGGCAGGCAGTGTCACCGAGACCTCCGACCAGCAGCACCTGCTGCGTGCCTTCGTCGCGGTTCAGGCGCAGGCGCCAGGCGCGCGTTTGGTGCTCGCGCCTCGACACCCGGAGAACGCATCGCGCATGAAGGCGCTCGCACAGTTGCTGCAAGACGCCGAAATCGGTCATCAGTACCGCAGCCGGGTGGCTCCTCATCACGCCCTGGATCAACCCGTGCTGGTGCTTGACACCATGGGCGAACTGCGTGACTGCTATGCGGCGGCAGATATCGCCTTCGTGGGTACCGACCACAATGTGCTGGAACCCTTGATGCACGGCACGCCAGTGTTCGTGGCGGGGCGGTGGGAGCCCACATATCCCAGCTATCCGGTGTACCAGCAGATGCTGCAGGCTGGTGCCATCGAACACCTGGGCGACATGTCGGCACTGGGCGAACGCTGGCGTGCCCACCTGTCCGGGCAGCACCGGGAGTGCGGCGGCTCCCGCGAAACGTTGCGGCTCGTTCTGCAGCAGGCGTGCGGGGCCAGTGCGCGGAAGATGGCAGCCTTGCGCGAGCATGGTCTGCTGGCCTGACACTTCCCGGGCTGCTCGCGGATTAGCGCACGCCCAGTGGCAGTGCTGCTGCCGGCGCGCCGCCGTTTGCGGTTCCAATCGCCATCTTGTGGCCCTGCTGGACAGGCGTGGGCCCTGTCATTCCCACGCTCGCATGATTCAACTGGCAAGAGACCTCCACGAGTACCGTGACCTGCTGCGCGTGCTGACGTGGAAGAACATCGTCCTGCGCTACAAGCAAAGTCACCTGGGTCTCGCCTGGGTGGTGCTTCGGCCGCTGATGCTGGTGGGCATCTTCATGGTGGTGCGCAGTTTCGTGGGCATCGACAGCGGTGCCGTGCCGTACGCGCTGCTCACGTATTGCGCCATGGTGCCTTGGATCTTCTTCCAGGAGGCGGCCAGCGACGGCGTGGGCAGTGTCGTCAACCACGCCAGCCTGATCCGCAAGATCTATTTCCCGCGCGAGATATTCCCCATCGCCAGCCTTTTGACCAAGTGCGTGGAATTGGTCGTGGGTGCGGTCATCCTCGCGCTGATGATGCTCTGGTTCCAGTGGGCACCCGGGTGGCATGCGCTGTGGGCGGTTCCCTTGCTGCTCTACACCATGCTGGTGGCCCTGACCATCAGCTTTGCTGGCGCGGCGCTGAACGTCTTCAGCCGCGACATGTCACAGGGCGTGCCCCTGCTGCTGAGCCTGGGCATGTACCTGAGCCCGGTGATGTACCCGCTGGAGCTGGTGCGCGCAGCCCTGCTGGATCGTCAGGCGGCCGGTCCGGCCAGCGACTGGCTGTACACCCTTTATACCGTGAACCCCATGACTGGTGCCATCACCGGCATCCAGGACGCCGTGCTGCGGAACCAGGCACCCGACTGGGCGGTGTTGGCGCCAGGCGCTGTGCTCGTGGCCGTGCTGCTGCCTATGAGCTACCTGTTCTTCAAGCGCGCTGAAGCCTACTTTGCCGACGTGATATGAATGTGCCGTCAACGTCCTTGCCGGACCCGGACCCGGGCCAGGTGCCTGCCAATGAGCTGCCGGTTATCGAGGTGAAGAACCTCGTCAAGGAGTACCGCCTTGGTGCGATGGAGGGGCTCCGCAGCATGGCCCGCCGCCTGCTGGGGCGGAGCGCCAACGCTCCGCGTCAGCAGTTCAGGGCACTGGACGACGTGAGCTTCAGCGTGAAGCGCGGCGAGGTGGTGGGGATCATCGGCCACAACGGCGCAGGCAAGAGCACCTTGCTGAAGCACCTGTGCCGGATCACCGCGCCCACCAGCGGGAGTGTCACGGTGCGCGGGCGCGTGGCGCCGCTCATCGAGGTTGGTGCTGGCCTCGTCGGCGAGATGACCGGCCGAGAGAACATCTATCTGAATGCCAGCATTCTGGGCCTCACCCGCGAGGAGATCGAGTCCAAGGTCGATGAGATCATTGCCTTCGCCGAACTGGAGCGTTTCATCGACACGCCGATCAAGCGTTACAGCTCTGGCATGCAGGTGAGGCTTGGCTATGCTATCGCGACCGCTGCAGATGCCGATGTGCTAATCGTCGATGAAGTTTTAGCCGTGGGTGATCTTCAGTTCCAGCGCAAAAGTATTGAGCGCATGCAGCGACTAATTGGCTGCGGAGAGCGCACGATTCTGATCGTTGGCCATAATCTCCGCCAGCTTGAACGTATCTGCTCCCGGCTGATTGTCTTAGAAAGGGGGTCCATAATCGACGACGGGAATCCTGCACAAGTCGTCAGTAGGTTCTATGAGCGTACTCAAGGCGCCGAGATTGCCAAGCGAAATCTGCTGACTGCGCAATCCGCATCCCAGGGTTGGATCGTCGAATCATCGGGGGCTATAGATGTAACGTCAGTCTCGCTTGTGGATGTACTTGAAGGTCAGCGAAAGCAGTCATTCCTGTTTGGCCAGCCTTTTGATGTCGAGATAGAAATAGCGTCAAGGATTGATGTCGCTCGTGCTGATGTGGGTGTTGCAATCCAGACCCTGGATCATCTTCCTGTGGCGATCTCGGATCTGACGAGTGCGTCAGTCGACGAGATTTGCATTCCCGTTGGTATCTCCAGGCTGCGATGCCGCATATTGATGCCAAACATAATGCCTGGCGTGTTTTCCTTGCGAATTGGAGTGAAGGATTCGTGGGGGCACTTGCTCTGGGGTGGCGACTCAATCTGCCCTTTCGAGATTAAAGCACGACCCGATGAGAATCGAGCCAGATACTCCGATTTTGCTTTCATTAAGTTGGCATCTCGATGGGAGGTGGTGGCATGAGGGTAATCCCATGGACCTCTTTGTCAGCGGTAAGACAGCTTATTTCCCGGCGCTCTCGATATCCTGGGGTTGTGTGGGGCTCAAGAGTTCAAGTGCTTTCAGGAAGCTTGGTAGACACTATAGGTCAGGGATCGCGCATTGACGACAATGCGCGAATATCTTCAATGGATGGTGGTTCCTTTCGAATTGGAAGGAGGTGCGAAATTGGTGTTGGTGTTCAAATTCTTACGTACGGCGGCGAAATCGAAATTGGGGATGATTGTAGTTTCAATCCATACTCCGTGATATATGGTCATGGGGGTCTGTCGATCGGAAACTCTGTTAGGGTGGCTGCGCATGTGGTCATCATTCCCGCGAACCATAACTTTGCAGACCTGAGTAGACCAATTCGATTGCAAGGGCTAACGTGCAGGGGGGTGCGTGTTGAGGACAACGTTTGGATCGGCGCTGGCGTGCGAATTCTCGATGGGGTTACTGTTGAGTCGGGCGCTGTTATCGCTGCAGGCGCAGTCGTAACAAAGTCTGTTGCTCGAAACTCTGTGGTGGCAGGGGTTCCTGCTCGGCGAATTGCAGTTCGTTGTTGATTACGTACTGTTGCCTTCGCGATTCAGCGTGTCGTAACTATAGACTGATGTTGGGGGTGCGGTGACCACAGCGGTAAAGGCGGCATATTGGCTTCTCTGTTCGCAACGTGCCGCGCGTGAAAAGACAAAGCGTAGCGAGAAGCTGAAGGAACTTGTTGTCGAGATTTTGGCAAACGACGCTGTGGTCGATGTGGCTGAAGCGGAGCTTGCCTTTCCTGTTTTGAGGCGGGAGTATGCCGGACCGCCAGAGTACGGGTACGGCGATCGCCCAAACTGGCTGCGTGGTGTGGAACGCTCGCGGCAGTTGATTTGTTACTGTCCATCATTTGAGCCGAGATCGCGTACATTGGAGGTCGCATGCGGCGATGGCATGACCAGTGTCTGCCTGAAGAGTTTCGGCGCAGACGTCACGTTGACGGACTTGGCCGATTGGCGTGACAGTCGTGCGCGCAGTTTGCCGTTCTTCGCCGTAGACCTGACCCATGCGACGGCATTGCCAGCCGCCGAGGTGGATCTGGTGTTCTCCTACAACGCATTTGAACATTTCCCTGATCCGGCACGTGCCCTGGAACTCATGTTGGCCTCATTGAGGCCAGGCGGACATTTGTTCGTGGAGTTCGGGCCGCTGTATGCCGGACCTTGGGGCCTGCATGCCTATCGGATGTTGCCGATGCCGTTCCCGCAGTTCCTGTTCTCGGAGAATTTCTGGCAAGACAGGTTGCGGGAGAGCGGTGGCGTCAAAGACCTCGGTCAGGATCTCGGCGATCTTCAGCCGATGAATCGTTGGACGGTGACGCAGTTCGAAGCGCTGTTCGCAGGGGCTGGATGCGATGTGCTGCTGATGGAGCGCATATCGGCGCAGGACCATTTGGACCTCGTGGTCCGCTTCCCAAGCAGCTTTCAAGGTCGTGGCCTAACGCTTGACGACCTCACGACCCATGGCCTGCGTGTCCTCCTGAAGAAGCCGGTGGTGACGTGAACTCGTCTCCATGTGTTTCGGTACTGCTGTCGGTGCACAACGGTGCGCCGCACGTGGCCGAGGCGGTGGCCAGTGTTCTCGGTCAATCGGGAGTGACTCTGGAACTGGTCGTCGTGGACGACGCGTCTACCGACGACACCCTTGGTATTCTGAGGCGGTTTGAAGACCCCCGCATGATCTTGCTCCCGTTGCAGCGCAACGTCGGATTGGTGGATGCGTTGAACCTTGCAGCCTCGCGGGCCTCAGCTCCTCTGCTGGCCCGCATCGATGCCGACGACGTCTGGCTACCGGGGAAGTTGCAGGCTCAGGTGGCGGAGTTTGCCCAGCGGCCAAGTTTGGTTCTGCTCGCCACCGCTTTTCAGTACATTGATGCCAAGGGGCGGGTATTCCGCTCAGAGGGAGTGCGCACCGACCCGAATGCGCTCAGAGAGGCACTGTGCCAAGAGGGCAATCAACTATGCCATGCAAGTGTCATGATGCGCGCTGAAGCCTTCAGAGCTGTTGGAGGGTATCGCAAGCTAGCCGGGCGTTATGCCCAAGATTACGACCTTTGGCTGAGGCTGCTGGAGAGAGGTGAAGTGGCCTGCCTGCCCGAGGTGTTGACGCAGTATCGATGCCATGAAGAGATGTTGTCGGTCACGCGATTGCCGATGCAGCGGCGAGCTGCGGAAATCTATCGGGTTCTCGCCTCCCAGCGCCGCACAGGTCGTTGTGAGGATTTGGGGCAGGCTGAGCATCAGGTAGATGCAAACCCAGGTGTCCTCAAGGATCGACTCGCCAATGACTACCTCCGTTGGATGGATCTCTTTCGGGGCATGGGACGAGAAGACTTTGCGCGAACCATGCTGTGGAGTGCGTTGCGGTCATCTGCGCTGGGCCCATCGGTGCGGAGTCGCCTGAAGGCTGCGATCGGGTGGCGATTGCAGCCTTTGCAAAGATTCTTGGGGCTGGGATCGTGAGCAGAGATTCCGGCGTGGTTGTCCCGGCCACTGGCTGTCAAGGAGAAAGACCGAAGCTGAGTGTTGTGATCCCCAGCTACAACAACGCAGACCTTTTCGAGCGCGCAATCGCTTCGGTAGCCCATCTTGGGATCGCTGGGGTCGAGATCGTGCTTGTGGACGACGGTTCAACCGATGAGACGGTGGTGCGCGGGCCGGCTGCCGCGTCGCGGCATGGGAACGTCATTTACCTTCGCAAGCCCAACGGTGGCCTCTCGTCCGCGCGCAACCATGGCATTGCACATTGCACCGGGGAGTACATCGCACTGCTGGATGCCGACGACGAGTTTTTGCCCTGCGATCTGTCCGCGGTGCTGGCGCAGGGCGCGGACATGATTCGCATTGGCGTTCAGGAAGAGGACGAATGCGGCAACGTGCGCAGGCACGTAGAGGTCGGTGACAGCGAGTCCGGCCCGGATTACCTGCGGCATCGGTTCGAGGCGCGTACTTTCTACACGCCCAGTTGGGCTTACATCTACCGCAGGGCGTGGCTGGAGGCCGCCGGTTTGAGCTTCCGGCCCGGGCTCATCCACGAGGACAACCTGTTCACGGTTCAGGCACTGCTTGCCGCTCGGACAGTGGTGGTCCATCAGGCGCTGGTATACCGGTACATACGGCGAGCGGGTTCCATCACGAAGGCGACCGACGTGGCCAAGCTGCAGGCGCGCATGTCGTCGTTGGCGCTGATCTGTCGCGAACTGACGGCCATGGCCAACCGGCAACCCGACGTGGACCTGCGCTGGTGGATTGATCAGACGGTGCACAACGCGGCAGCGCTTGCGCAGCAGATCGGTACTCGGTCGGCCAGGATCCGTGCAATCTGGATTCATCTGGCCTACATGATCCGATACCAGGGCTTCCAACGTCCTGGGTTCCGCTTCATTCAGCGGAACCGCCTCAGGACACTGCTGTTCGGATACAGGTAGCCCATGCCCGCCCCTTCACTCGAGGCCTCGCTGCCTGCCGATCCACCGGCGGTGTCGGTGGTGGTGCCAGCCTACAACCAGGCGCGCTGGTTGCGCGATACGCTGCAGAGCGTTGCATCGCAGACCTGCAACGACTGGGAGTGCATCGTCGTCAACGACGGCTCGACAGACGATACGCCTGCCATTGCGCGCGCGTTCGTTGAGCGAGACCCCCGATTCCGCCTGGTGAACCAACCCAACGGCGGCGTCTCCGCAGCGCGCAATCGCGGGCTGGAGGAGGCTCGTGGCGAGTTCGTGATGTTTCTCGATGGCGACGACTTGCTGTTGCCATTGAGACTCGAGCACGACATGGCTCGGATGCGGTCCGGTGACCATGATCTCGGAATCTCCGCGATTCGTGTGGCCTGGCTTCGTGATGAGAATCATCCGTTGAACGGGCGTATCTGGTCTGCGCCTGGCGGGATGACAGATGCGTTTGAGACGTTCTTGCGCCGCTGGGAGGTCGAGTTCGTACTGCCGCCGCTGGCATTCACTGTCCGGCGCAGTTTTCTGATGAAGACGGGCGTTCGATGGGACACCTCGCTCTACTCGCATGAGGATTGGGACTTTTGGCTGCAGGTTCTGCACCATCGTCCAAGGCTTGCCGTAGATCAGGAGGTGCTGGCGATCTATCGCGTGCATGGTGAGGGAGTGACATCCCAGCGATACCGCTGTTGGCTGGGGTATCTCATGTCTTGGAGGATTCAACGCACCCGTTATGCGAATGAACGGTATGTCGCTGCACTGGGCGAACACCGTTCGAGGATGCATCGGTCCTATCGCAGGAGCTTTCCCTTCAGGAACTGGCTGTCGCGTCGCTTGGTGGACCAGCCATGGTTCCGCCGCGCGTGTCCCTGGCCACTGCAGGCGCCGCTGCGCCGGTTCTGCGGTCTGTGAGGCCGTCCACCGCATGAATGAGCTCGCCGTTGTCATCCCCGCCTTTCGCGCGAGGTTTCTGCAGAGCGCCCTGACTTCCCTGGCGGCGCAGACCGACCGCCGATTCACGGTGTATGTGGGTGACGATGCCTCGCCCGACGATGTGCGTGGTGTGTGTCAAGCGTGGCAGGGGACCTTGGACCTGCGTTACACCCGCTTCGAACGCAATCTGGGCGGGCAGGACCTTGTCGCGCAGTGGATGCGCTGCATTGCGTTGAGCGACGAGCCCTGGGTCTGGCTGTTCAGTGACGACGATGAACTCGAGCCTGAGTGCGTGGAGGCATGGCGCGCCGCCCGCCGGCAGAATCCGAACACGCCGTTGTTTCATTTCGATGTGCGGCGCATCGATGCAGACTCCAACGTTTTGTCCGAAACGCCGCCGTTTCCCGACGGCCTGACTGCCCGTGCCTTCGTGCTGGCACGGTTGCAGGGGCGCCTGGCGAGTTTCGCGCCCGATTACGTGTTTGAACGGGCCGCGCTGGACGCTGCGGGCGGGTTCAAGTCGTTTCCCATGGCCTGGTGCAGCGACGACGCCACGTGGTTCATGCTGGCGAATGTCGGGGGCATTTGCCCTGTTCGCGGGCCGCGGGTGCGGTGGCGGCTGTCGGGCAGCAACATCAGCAGCAGTGGCAGTGGACACGGCAATGCAAAGGTGGTGGCCAGTGTGATGTACCTGGAGTGGCTTCAGCAACAACTCCGTCATGTCCCTGCAAGCGCCGGCGATCCGCACGACGCCGAGATTCTTCGGGCGGGCCGGCATTGGCTGTTCCAGCAGGCCAGGATGGGCGGTGGCAGATTCGGTTGGTCCGGCGCATTCAGGGCCGCCATGAGACTGCGCCGCGTGCCCGGTCTGGGGTGGTGGGGCACCTTGCTGCGGGCATGGCGTTCTGATCTCGAACTCATGGTTCAGCGGAGTTCATCGCGATGAACCTGGCGGCGGATGAATCGAACGGTGCGGAGGACTTGCGACGGGTGGCGTACGTACCTCGTCGCATTGGTTATCACGCAGCGCACTCCGGGTACGACGTACTGTTTTCTGCCATGGGGGTCCCTGTTGCTCGTTCAGGGGGCTGGGCTGCCCTGGGCCGGCGCCTCCCGCGCGCTCTGGCCTGGCGGCTGTGGGCGTTGCGTCCGCAGGGCACCAACGCGGACGGTCTGTCGGCGGAGATGGGTGCGATCCCGTCAGTGCGGCGCCCCGACGGCTTGACGCATTTCATCTACGGCGAAGACACGTTCTTCTACACGCCGGTGTGGAAGCGCTGGGGTCATCGACTGGTCGCCACCTACCACTTCGAGCCTGATCGACTGCTGCTGCGCGTCTCGCCGGCAGCCGTTCGCGCGCTCGACTCCGTGGTGGTGGTCGGTCGCAATCAAATGGACTACTTCCGTCGGTTCCTGCCGGAGGAGCGCATTCACTTCGTGCCCCACCATGTCGATACCGACTTCTTCCGGCCTGGCACGCCTCCTTCTGATGCCGATGGCGTACGCGTGGTGTTCGCCGGCCGTGGGAACAGAGACTTCCCTACGCTCCGGCGAGTGATCGAACTCGCACTTGCGCGTGACGCCGGGATGCGATTCGATCTGTTGCTGCCCGACCCGGCCGACCATGCCTTGTTCCAGGCCCTGCCGCGCACCAACTGCCATCGTGGTTTGTCGGATGAGCAGTTGCGGGGCCTGTACCAGGGCGCTCATCTCGGACTGATGCCGGTTCACGACTGCACCGCCAACAACTCCCTGCTCGAGATGATGGCCTGCGGCCTGGCCGTGGTGGGCACGCACATTGGGGCGATGCCTGATTACGCGGCGCCAGAAGGTACCGTGCTCACGCCTCCCCGGGATGCCGAGGCAATGTGCGATGCGCTTTTGCAGCTGGCGGGGGACCCGGTCGGCCGCGCCCGCATGGGGGCGGCCAACCGCCGCCGTGCCGAGCAGGAGTTTGCGATGGACATATCGGCGCGGCGGATGCGGGACGTCTATCGGCGCCTGTTGGCCCTCTGACGGCACACGGTGGCCCATGGCTGGCCCGAGCATGCCCTCAGTGCGCCGGTCATTGTGGATGTCCTTCGCGGGCTCCTACTACGGTGTTCTTCTGCAGCTGGGGACCACCGCCTTCGTGGCCCGCATCCTCACACCCGAACAGACGGGCATCTTCGCCGTGGCTGCAGTATTCATGGCCGTGGCGGTGGGATGGCGCGACTTCGGTGTGGCGGAGTTCCTGATCCAGAAGTCCGAGGTCACGCCAGCCGTCCTGCGCGCGTCGATGGCCGTGAACTTCGCCTCATCGTGGGCGCTGGCGCTGGCGCTCATGGCGCTGGCTTGGCCGGTAGGGCGCTTCTTCGGTGCGGAAGAGATTGGTCAAGTCATGATCATTCAGGCGCTTGGCCTGGCCATGATCCCCTTCGGCGCCGTCACGCTGGCGTGGCTGAGGCGGGAAATGGTGGCGCGGGCGCTGCTGGTGTCTCAGCTGGTAGCGCAATCGGTACAGGCCGTCGTCACCGTAGCTGGCGTTGCGGCAGGTTGGGGTGTGCTCGCGCTGGCTTGGGGCGGCGCGGCAGGCATCCTGGCCACTGTTCTGGTGGCCGAGTGCTTCAGGCCGAACTGGTTTCCTCGCAGGCCCTCCTGGCGCGGCGCCGGTGAGATTCTGCAGTTCGGCAGGCATGCAAGCGGGGTGTTCGTGGCCAACCAATTGGGTCGTGGAGCCCCGGACCTGCTGATTGGTCGGCTCGAAGGGTTGGCAGCAGCGGGAATGTTCAGCCGCGGGAACGGAGTGGTCGAGCTGTTCAACCGCTTGGTGGTTCAGGCAGTACAACCAGTGTGTCTGCCCTATCTCGCGGACGCCAAGCGACAGTGCGGCGATTTGGTCCCGGGCCTCCTGCGTGCCATGACCATCATGACCGGGGTTGGTTTACCGTCCCTGGCCCTGCTCGGGTTGGCGGCTTACCCTGCCGTACGGGTGATGTACGGGCCGCAGTGGATGCCCGCGGTGCCGGTGGCTCAACTGCTGTGCCTCGCGGCGGCGGTAGAGTTGATCTACCGCTTCACGGAGGAGGCCCTGTTTGCGGCCGGCGATGCCCGCCGAGCCCATGTACTGGTCTTGCAGGCCCATGCCGCGCGTATTCTGGGTGCGCTGATCGGCCTGATCAGCGGGCATGGGCTGATCGGTGTGGGGGTGGGTCTTTGTCTGGGCTCTTGTGCTGGCGCCGTGCTGTCGCATCGGGCTCTGGTGGCGCGGCTGGGCATTGACAATGAGCGCTTCGTCTCGGCGTTGTGGCCCAGTGTGGCGCTGACGCTCCTCACGGGGCTGCCGCTGGTCGCCATGCATCTGCTGTGGCCTGTGTCGGAGTTCAATTTTCTTGGGTGGGGCGTCTCGGCGCTTGCGGTGGGAAGTTTCGCCTGGCTCTTGGCGGCCGCGGCGCTCGCGCATCCGGTGTGGAGGGAAATCCGACGGATCTTGACCAGGACCGCGCCCTAAGCCGCCAACCGGCAGCCCGGAAGCGCTGGCGTTCGTTGCCTGTGATTTCATTCGCTATCCGCAACCGCACGAACGCTGCGCAAGAAGGCATAGTCTGCGCCTTGAGTTTTTCGAGGCCATCGGTCGGACGAGCATGTTTGAAGCGGCGCAGGCACCCGTCGAGAGTGGGGTTCGAACGGTCGACATCGTGGCCCTGGGCCGCAGGACACTCAGCATCGAGTCGGACGCGGTGGCGGAGGCTCAGCACGGGTTAGGCGACGGATTTGCGTCCGCAGTACGACTCATGCTGGCCTGCAAAGGGCGAGTGGTGGTCACGGGCATGGGCAAGAGCGGCCACGTCGGTCGCAAGATCGCCGCCACACTGGCTTCCACGGGTACGCCAGCGCTCTTCATGCATCCGGCCGAGGCCAGTCATGGCGACCTGGGCATGATCACACCGCAGGATCTGCTGCTGGCCCTGTCGAACTCCGGCGAAAGTGATGAACTCAATGTCATCCTGCCCGTGATCAAGCGGCAGGGTGTGCCACTGGTGGCCATTACGGGCCGTCCCACGTCCTCACTTGCGCGCACCGCCGACGCCGTGATCCACAGCGGTGTTCGGCAGGAGGCTTGCCCGTTGAATCTGGCCCCGACCGCGAGCACGACCGTGCAGTTGGCGCTGGGCGACGCGTTAGCCGTGGCGTTGCTCGAACTTCGAGGGTTCAGGGCGGAGGACTTTGCGCGTTCACACCCAGGTGGCGCCTTGGGGCGGCGGCTCCTTGTGCATGTGGCTGACTTGATGCGAACCGGCACCGCCATGCCGCTTGTCTCCGCGGATGCCTCATTCTCGGACGCCTTGCGAGAGATGAGTGCCAAGGGGCTCGGCTTCGTTGCAACGGTCGATGACGCTGGGTGTCCATCTGGCATCTTCACAGACGGTGATCTGCGCCGTCTCATCGAGGCGGGTCGCGATCTTCGTGGGCTGCAGGCGCGCGATGTGACGCTGTCAAACCCACGAACCGTCGCCGCGGAGGCGTTGGCGGCACACGCTGCCGCGTTGATGGAAGAGCACCGCGTGACGAGCCTGCTGGCCGTTGATGCCGAGGGTCGTCTGGTCGGTGCACTCAATACCAACGATCTGATGCGGGCGAAGGTGATCTGAGGCGCCTGCGATATGGAGCAATGACGATGCAACTCTGCGGCTTCCCTGTCGGCCTGGACCGGCCCTTCTTCCTGATCAGCGGCCCCTGCGTGGTCGAGAGCG
>VFQM010000997.1_pt1 | contig 27125 bp, 24 predicted proteins | sample 3512391 | NCBI WGS metagenome assembly VFQM01 (sample SAMN10412369, study PRJNA504923) | tailings metagenome | isolation source: Replicate 1 from Balatoc abandoned mine | place: Philippines | reverse complement strand
TACATTTTACTTTTATGTCTTAAATTCTGGCTTCTAGCTTCTAACTTCTAACTTCTATCTTCTATTTTTGCGCCTTATGGCGAATCAAGAAGACAACCTTTTTAAGAATGTTATATCCCATGCCAAAGAGTATGGATTCATTTTTCCTTCCAGCGAGATTTACGATGGCCTTAGCGCTGTTTACGACTACGGACAAAATGGTGCCGAATTAAAGAACAACATCAAGGAGTACTGGTGGAAATTTATGACACTTCTCCACGATAATATCGTGGGTATAGATTCAGCCATTTTCATGCACCCAACCATCTGGAAAGCCTCCGGCCACGTAGATGCTTTTAACGATCCGATGGTCGATAACAAAGACTCCAAGAAGCGCTACCGTGCCGATGTATTGGTGGAGGATGCCGTGGCTAAACTTCAGGATAAAATTGAAAAAGAAGTTGAGAAAGCTGCCAAGCGTTTTGAGAATTTTGACCGAGCTATGTTTATTTCAACCAATGCGCGTGTGGTTGAATATCAAAAGAAGATAGATGAAGCGAATGAGCGTCTGAAAGCAGCCATGAACAACAGCGACATGGTAGCCATGAAACAACTCATTGAAGATTTAGAAGTGACTTGTCCGGTTTCTGGTACCCGTAACTGGACGGAGGTTCGTCAGTTCAATTTGATGTTCTCTACAGAAATGGGTTCAGTAGCTGAAGACGCTAATAAAATTTATTTAAGACCAGAAACAGCCCAGGGTATATTTGTCAACTTCCTGAATGTGCAGAAAACCGGCAGGATGAAAATTCCTTTCGGTATAGCGCAGATTGGTAAGGCTTTCAGAAATGAGATTGTAGCCCGTCAGTTCATTTTCCGTATGCGCGAATTTGAGCAAATGGAAATGCAGTTCTTTGTAAAGCCAGGCGAGGAAATGAAGTGGTATGAATACTGGAAAGAGAAAAGAATGAGATGGCACAAAACGCTTGGTTTAGGTGATGCCAACTATCGCTTTCACGATCACCTGAACCTGGCTCACTATGCCAATGCTGCCTGCGATATACAATTTAATTTTCCCATGGGCTTTAAAGAATTGGAAGGGATTCACTCACGCACAGACTTCGATTTAAAGAGCCACGAAAAATACTCAGGTAAAAAATTACAGTACTTCGATACGGAAGACAATCAGAACTATATTCCGTATGTAGTAGAAACTTCCGTTGGTTTAGACCGCATGTTCTTATCTGTGCTTGCTTCTTCTTACCAGGAAGAAAAGCTGGAAGATGGTAGCGACAGGGTTGTGTTGCGCATACCGGCTTCGTTGGCACCAAATAAAGTAGCTATTTTGCCATTGACTAAAAAAGACGGTCTTCCTGAAAAAGCGATGGAGATTATGAATGAATTGAAGTTCGACCTTCGTTGCTTCTATGAAGAGAAAGATGCCATTGGTAAACGCTACCGCAGACAAGACGCCATCGGTACACCGTATTGTATAACCATCGATCATCAGACATTACAGGATAATACAGTGACCATTCGCGATAGAGATACAATGCAACAGGAACGCATTGCCATAGATGTTTTGCGAACCAAGCTTATAGATGCCTGCTCTATTAATAACTTACTCAGAAAAATATAAACTGAATGCTGACCATTTTCATTTTCGGAACGATCATCGTACTGGTGTTCAGTTTCCGAAATCAGATGGCAGAAGGTTTTGGCAGGGTGGAGATACAAACTGCAGCATTGCGCAGCAGATTAGTGCCAGTGCCTGCTTCCTATATTGAAACCCTCAATAAGTACTTTAGCTATTATCAGCAGCTTTCCGAGAAAGATAAAAGAGAGTTTGAACAGAGGATGATGCATTTTTTGATGACCAAAAAATTTATTCCACGCAACTTCGCAGCGGTAACCGATGAAATGAAGGCAACAATAGCCGCCACTGCCGTACAGCTTACTTTTGGCTTACCCTCTATTTACTTTCTTCATTTCAAAAAAATACTCATCTATCCTGACGATTACTATTCTAACATCACCAAACGATACCACCGAGGTGAAGTAAATCCGGCCTTTGGTATCATTGTATTGTCGTGGAGAAGTTTTGTTGATGGCTTTATTACACCAGACAATGCCATTAATCTTGGTCTGCATGAGATGGCACATGCACTGCGATTAGAAAACATGATCAGGAATGAGGAGTTCGGTTTTTTAGATGAAGAGGCACTTGAACATTTTAATCAATGTGCTTACGAACTCTGCAACGATCCTGTAAAAAGTTTTCAATTCTTCCGGGCTTATGCCTGCACCAATGAACATGAGTTTTTTTCGGTAGCAGTAGAAAATTTTTTCGAAAGGCCGCTTGATTTCAGAAACAATCTTCCGGACTTATACCAGACAATGGTAACCCTGTTAAAACAAGATCCAATTAAACTACTAAACCATGAATAGTGTACTTAATAAGAACGTGTTCTTTGTTAAAGAACATGTAAAAGTATTTAAGGCTTCCAATAGCTTCGACATCTTTGATCCGGAAACACGACAGATCGTTATGCAGGCACGCGAGGAACGCTTAGGTTTTTTCACCAAACTGTTTCGCTTCACAGATTATAAGCGCATGACGCCTTTTGAAATCGATATCAACACACCAACCGGTCAGCGTATCCTAACGGTGAAGCGTGGCGTTGCTTTGTTTGTGTCAACAGTGGAGGTACTGGATGAACATAACAACCTGATTGGCAAGTTTAAACAAAAGTTTTTCTCTATTGGTGGCAAATTCGAAGTACTAGATGCCAATGAACGTTCTCTTTGCTGGTTAAAGGGCAAGTGGACAAGCTGGGATTTTAAGTTTTTGAGCAATGATGGAAAAGAATTTGCGACAGTAACTAAAAAATGGAGTGGCTTTGGAAAAGAGTTTTTTACCTCTGCCGATAACTATGTTTTGCAGATTAGTTCTGAAGTGCCGGAAAATCATCCCCTGCGTCAATTAATTTTGGCTGCAGTAATGTGTATTGATTTGGTGCTGAAAGAGTAGAAGAATAAAATTTGGCTGAAAAGATAAAACCTTCCCTGACGAGAAGGTTTTATCTTTTTAACCACTCGTGTAAGTCACAGTAACGGTCTTAGAGAAAGCTTTATATTCGTTATGTAAAATCTACATTATGAATAAAATCATTTTACTCCTGCTGTTGTTAACCTATGTCGCTAAGGGTCAACAAACCCAAAAGCCTGTTTTGCACGGCAAAAACTGGATGGCCATTACCGGTAAACCACTGGCTGCTACGGCAGGTGCTATGATTTTTCAAAAAGGAGGTAATGCCGTTGATGCATCATGCGCTATGCTGGCCGCAACCTGTACCATGTGGGACGTACTCAGTTGGGGTGGAGAAACACAGGCGATTATTTACAATCCTAAAACAAAAAAGATAATAGGCATTAATGCATTAGGTGTTGCTCCTACAGGTGCCACTCCTGAATTCTTTAAAGACAAGGGTATGAATTACCCTCCACAATATGGACCATTGGCAGCAGTGACACCAGGAACACCTGGTGGACTCATGTACATCCTGGCTGAATATGGCACTATGAGTTTAAAAGATGTACTGGCACCAGCCATGCAACTAGCCGATGGTTATCCGATCGAAGCACAAACAGCCAACGCCATGGAACGAGATAAGGCACGCATTAAAGAGTGGCCTTATTCAAAAGCAGTTTTTCTACCGCATGCCGGAGAAAAACGTGAAGCACCCGTAGCGGGTGAAATTTTTCGACAAGCTGATTTATTAGCAACACTGCAAAAACTGGTGGATGCTGAACAACAAGCTTTGAAAAAAGGTAAGAATAGAAAGGAAGCGATTTACGCAGCCTACGATCGATTCTACAAAGGAGATATTGCCAAAGAATTTGTACGCGGTAGTAAAGAACAAGGTGGTTTAATTACAGAGCAAGATCTTGCTTCGTGGAAGGTATTAGAAGAAGAACCACTTCATGTAAACTATAAAGGCATTGAAGTATATAAACTTTCGCAATGGACTCAAGGACCCATGTTACTTCAATCCTTAAACATTCTTGAAAACTTTGATTTGAAAGCTATGGGCTTCAACTCTGCCCGCTACATTCATACCTTATACCAAACCATGAACCTGACTTTCGCTGACAGGGACTTCTACTATGGGGATCCTTACAAGGCACCCGAAGAACCAATCAAAGGTTTGTTGTCGAAAGAATATGCAAAAGAAAGAGCGAAGGCCATTAACCTGGAAAGCAATGATGCTAAGGCAGCACCAGGAGATCCTTATCCCTTCGAAGGAAAAATAAATCCCTATCAGGATTATTTAAAGCAATGGAATCAGGCGGCTGTAGAAAAACCCGTACTCAGTCCGTTGGATGAAGAATGGTTGAAGAATCAATTCTTAGGCACAACATCTATTGAAGCAACGGATAAAGAAGGTTGGATTGTATCGATGGTGCCAAGCGGAGGATGGTTGCCTGCCACCATTGCCGGTAAAACAGGTATTGGCATGAGTCAGCGCATGCAAAGTTTTGTAACCGATGCAAAGTTAAATCCATTCAACGTGGTAGAACCTGGTAAGCGTCCTCGTGTTACCCTCACACCGACTTTAGCCATGAAAGGTGATAAACCTTTCCTGGCCTTTGGTGTACAAGGAGGTGATACACAAGACCAGAATTTACTTCAATTCTTCTTGAATGTTGTTGAGTTTGGTATGAATGTACAGGAGGCCTGTGAAGCGCCAAACATTAACACAGATCAACTCTATTTATCTTTAGGTGCTGAAGACCGCAAGCCAAAACCCGGCTCAATATTATTGCACGATAGCACACCGCCTTATGTAAGAAGTGAGCTACAAAAAATGGGCTATCGTATGCGTTTTGATGACAGAACCTCAGGCCCGATAAATGCCATCTTTTTTGATTGGCAACATGGGAGTTTCTGGGGTGGCTCCAGTAATCATGGTGAAGATTATGGTATAGGATGGTAGGTCTTTGAGTTACCAGCTGCTAGCTACTAGGCTTTCTTGATAGTAGGATTAATATTTGCCAATCCTTGTCTCTCGAAGGGGACAAGGAGCATTAATAGTGTTTCTTTTATTTAAGCAGTGGTTCAATCCTTTCTGATAAAAATAAAATCGCCTCCTTCATCACCTGTATCCTGAATGACACCGTACTGAGGTACCGTATTTGTATTATTGATTACAGCATTGTATAAGCTGTTAAATAATTCTCGGGAAGACAAATACTTTGTGTCGTTCTCTGTAAGGCGTTTATTCAGGTATTCAAAAAACTTGCTTTGATCGGGAACGGTTTTCAGGTTTCCGCTTGTCATGGCTTTACGGCTGGAGAGCCTGTATATTTTTGCTACACCATAATCAGACAAGCCGGCTACTTCGCGGGATTTAAAAATACTTCCTCCAAAACAAGCGTCAGTAATTAATAAAGTGTGTTTGGATTTTATACCCGCTATGTAATCTTTTAAATTACTATTCGAGAGCCAGGTTGATTTCTTGTCGAACTTTGCATCAGCGGGCAGCCAGTAACCAACAAGCAATTTCTCATCCCAAAAGCCATGCCCGGCATAAAAAATTAATAGGTTATCGTTCTCTTTTATTTTTCCGGATAGTACCTCAAGTGTTTCAATAATATCACTGCGTGTCGGATTCCTTAAAAAAGTAGTGCGCTCCGGTTCAAAATGATAGTTACTCAAGGTCTTCATTAAGGCTTCGGCATCTTTTACTGGTTTATCCAGATCAACTAAATTTTGATTAGAAAATTGATATTCAGATACGCCAATAATCAAGGCATAATATTTTGGAAAAGCAGTACTGCCAATCTCTTTGCTTACGCGATTTGATTCTTCGTTGGATGTCTCTTGCTTAACAACAGTTCGGCTTTCTGAATTAACAGGGCTGGCATTTGTTTTTGCAAGGACAGCACCCGCTTTTAAATTTACATGAAGTACATTAGAGATGCCCTCATTCAATTTATACTGAACACTGACAGTATTGCTAATATTGCTTTGCGCCCACACAGTTGAGAAAAGGCAAGCAATACTAAAAAGTAAGAGTAGCTTTTTCATAACTTAAAATCGGGGAAGATTATTGAGTTGAATAGTACCCAGTGTTGTGTCAACCGTCAGACTTTGTAGCATTCTACCGGTAAGACTGGCACTATTCATTTTAGAAATCTTGAGGATCATTTCGCCATCCTTGCGCGCATTGGCAATAAACTTTCTGGTCTTGCCATTTAATACGCCAAGACTTTCAATGTCGCCTGTAGTAATCGTATATAAGTTTCCATTTTGGTCTTGTGCTGAGCAGGTGTTAAGTAAGCCTATTTCCAGTTCAGACTTAGCTTTTATTCTGAAGACGACTTTAAAACCTTCAGGTACATTGAACACGCTTACTACAGAAAAACTGAGTTGATCGGTTTCTGCAGTGGCGGAACCGGTAGTGCTATTGCTCATACCTTGATTGCTGCGAGCCGGTGAAGTGCTTACCCCTCCCTTGCCGGAGGCGATAACTTTAAATTGAAGGTCGCCTTCAAACTCACCCAAATCTTTTTTTGCAGCCCAGGTTATTACTTTACTGTTGCCCGGAGCCTCCCAACGGTTAACTGCTCCATTTACAGCGCTGGGAATAAGGGCAAAAGTTTTGCCCCCATCTTTAGAACACGTTAATTTTACCTCATAGCTTTCGCCAGCATTACCGGCAAGGTCGTAGCTAATGGTAATTTGTTCGCCTTCGGTACGCGCAATCACATTGCTAACGGACTGGCTATAGGCAAGTGTTGATAAAAGGACGAGGAAAGAACAAAAAAGGTGTTTCATAAATATTCTGATTTGGGACATATGCTAAGCGGTATGGCTGACAGACCGTATATCAAATTTAATGCAATTTTAAAGACTAAACAGGGCTCCAGTCGCCTAAACAAGATTTAATAATTAATAGAAATGTACCTTTGCAAAAAAAATAGTATGCGCCTGTTTTGTACAATCCTCCTCTCTTTACTGCTGACTAACTATAGTTATGCGCAGCGCACACCGAAGGTAACCAAAAGTCAGACTAAGCAACTTACACAGGAGCAAAGGCTGGTGCTTGAGTCAAACCGCAAGAGCAGGGGTGGTAAGAAGAAGCTGAGCATGAAAAAGCGAGTTAAAATCGATAAAAAGCAGGATAAGCGGGCGCGTAAAGTCCGACATAGCAGCGCCAGGCCTAAAGAGAAAAATCAAAGAAATTTAGCCAGCTAAACTTTATTAACGATTAAAGCATTAAGCTGTAATTATTTTAATAGCTGCATCAGCGAAGCCCTTTATAAAGCAAAAAGCCACAGTGATGTGGCTTTTTTAGTAATTTTTTAGCAAAAAAATTGTGTTGCCTAAGTTTATTGGAGTGTTTCACTGGCATCATTAAAAGAATAATCGGCTAATGAGTTTGGAGGCGACTAGTTTTAAAAAAGCAGATCTGATAAATGAAAGAGCTGTCAGATACTAAGCCCGGAAACAAACAGCGGTTAGACAGATGTCAGGTAAAGACAGGGATTAGCAGAAAAAACAAAATCAAATTAAGATTAATCTTTATATAGATCATTGATTATTATTTTATCAGGTTCATAAAGATGAGTGAAAGCTGATGATACCTTGCCTTGTTTGTCGGCCTCAGCAATGCAATAATACATTCCTGAATAATCAATATGATTGATGATGCCTAAATCAAAGTAGTGAGCATAATGATTTTCACGCTTCTCCATTCTGAACAATATATTTTCTGTTCTCTCATTAAAATTTGGCTGTTGAATAATCTTCAATAAACCGTCAATGAGGTATGTGGGATGGTACACAATGGGCTTAGCTAAACCAGTCAATAAAACTTTAGCAGTAGCAAGATCAACTTCGCTGTTATTTTCTTTATCAGTGAAAGAAACTGTATGAAGGTGTATATTGGTAAATAGTGAGTCGAGCCTTCCAACAGAAACAAAGCAGATTGATTCTTGAAAGTTTTTAGTAAAAGGAACAGACTTTTCAATCAGTAGAAAAGTTAACTGCTCACCGACTGAATCTGAACCAGTTTTTATATAAAGTGATCTCTGTACAACTAACTTTTTTCCGTGTTGACTCAGTCCTAATAGCTCAGTGATGATAAAGTGCAACTCATCATTTGAAAATGAGGCTAATTTTTTAGGGATTTGGCGCAATGTTTCAGTGATCATGATCAAATATAGTAGTTGAATACTACAGTGTTCAATCAAACAATTGTCTTCACAATAGCTTGCTCAAGGTGAAAGTAGATTTAAAACAGGCTTTTGCGCTAACACTTAAGGAGCTAAGATTAAAGCGCGGACTTAGTCAACAGGCATTGGCAGATTACTGCGGTCTCGAGCGTGTATATATTTCCAAACTGGAGAGAGGCTTATCTATGCCTTCCATTGAAACTATTTTTAAGATAGCTGAAGTGCTCGGTATGAAGCCTTCTGAGTTAGTAGAACAAGTGGAGAAGACATTGAATAAATAATTTCATGAATTCTCTGAGCACTTAAAATAGAAAATGATAAAGTAATATAGCTTTGACTGTTCTTCACGACAGGATTACTAAAAAGACTTGTAAGGCCATTCAATGTGGTAATGCAATAGATCATATCAATGAAAACGGATGAAACCTACTGGGACATCAGTTGTCAATAAATCCATATCCATGATTTGACTTAATGAACAATAAACCGGAACCTGCACTTCAGTTCGAAAGATAATTGAAAACAGATAAACAGATTTTTTTACAATCTTAACTAGGAGAATAATGAAAGAAAAGAATGTAACAATCAATAGTAGTAATACTCTTATTGATTTCAAGACTCTTTCAGCTCAATATTCTAACTTGGAACTCATTCCATACGATGCTTTGCTGCGTACAAAAGAGTGGATTGCAAAGAGAGCAGAAATTCTAAAAAGGGATGGCTATGTCTGCACAAGATGCAAAAGACGTTCAACAAAGCAGTTCAAAGCAAAAGATATCAAGCAAATGATCAAAGTCGATAAAAAGAAGATTGACTGGTTTAGAGTAGGAAATTATTTGAAACTTCCAGATTACATCGAAGACGGTCACTATTGGTTTTTCTCAATTGAGACCCTTAATAAGTCAAGCGCTTATTATAGGGATTGCAAGTATCTAAAGTACAAGGATGGCGATATTGTGTTCGCTTTGATAAAAGCCTCTAAAAGGTATTTTCTCAACATTCATCACAAACTTTATATTTTTAACAAATTGCCATGGGACTATTTGGATTCGGACCTTGAAACAATTTGCAATTGGTGCCATTGGGAATTGCACAAGACTGAGAAGGTGAAGAGCTATACTATTGTTGATGGAAAGTTCGTGCCAACAAGTTTAACACCTTGTAAGAAATGTAATGGTGCAGGATGGTTTCCCCAATATGAGCATGTTGAAGGTGGTCTATGCTTTAGATGTCTTGGCTTCAAGTTTGATGAGCTTATTCAAAGTCGGAAGTGAAAACTTTCTTCAGTTGATTATGCTTGACTCTTGGCTGGCTCAATTTTTAAATTCCTTGAAGATAATTAACTGGCCACTGCTAACACAACCATTTCCTTACTTGTTTACCGAGGCGGAGGATGGATTTGTAGCTGGTCAGGATATTCAGTATTTAATCAAACTTCTTTGGGCGAATAATCTTTCAGAGTCTTTAGACCTTGCACTATTATTAGCTCCACACCTTCAGGTATTAATCCACAAAGGTTCGCTCTGCCATACAGCTGGAAATCCGAGAGCATTTAAATCCACGTTTGGATACTTCACGAACAGAGCAGCCAACTTAGGTGTGAAATGGTGGCCAGGACTTATAACATCGAGTAGGTACTTCATGCAGCAAACATGAATATATAACGTATAGTGATCAGTTACTGGCGGAACATTCGTCAACCAGGGGGCAGGCGGCTTAGATAAAATTTTTGGTCTTCCGGGAAGGTTTTTATTCCATAGTCTACCATGGTGCGCACAAACATTTCTAATTTGTGCAATTGACTGAAGCCAACTATGCAGATAGGTATGATTTACGGTATTCAGTTCGGCCGCGATTGTGTCCTTAGATTTTATTGAAGGCTTTAAGTTACCGTATAACTTTGATAGATTCCCAAATGTCGCAATTTCAAGTGTTTTCCAAGCGGGAGGAAATCGATTGTCCGCATTGTATCTTTTCAAATGATCTTTGATAAATACATCCTTTGATATCTCGAGACTTTCTGCTATAGAATTAAGCGTCTTAACTAATTCCTGGACATTGATAAATAAGTCAGTGTTTTGAAACCACCAGGGATCAATCTCATGAGAAAGATGATAGATCAACTTGGTGCGTAATCCTATTTCAATTCGCTCTATAACATCAAAGATCAGAAGCCTTAACTCTCTATCGAAATTGTATAGAGCAATAACATCATCAAAGCGACTATTGGGTTTAAATTTATGATTAACCCTATCGGATTGCATTGGCCACCAATAGCCAGCAAGGCGGTAATAACTAATGTTGGAAAGAAAATGAGCGGCTTCATTTTCATCTCTGATGGTAAGACCTCGCAACTTTAACTGAGCAATCTGATCGGTAATTCTTGTGGCTACTTTGTTATAAATCATAGTAAGCCTAAAAATAAGAATTGGCCATCATTGTGGCCAATATGAGGAGTTAGTCCCTGAATTAGAGGACCCTGTAAAAGCAAAAGACTCGCCCTGGGACGCTGTTCTTATGGGTAGCGTGGCGAGTACTGTTATGCAAATATACGAAAATTAGTAATCGAAGGGTGGCTACAAACAATAACACAAAATAAAACAGGAATTATTTGACACCTATTTTGCCACCTATAAAATAAAAAGCCCTGAATATCAGGGCTTTAAATCACTTTTTTGTACCTCGGGCGGGACTTGAACCCGCACGACTATTACTAGCCACAGGATTTTAAGTCCTGCGTGTCTACCAATTCCACCACCAAGGCAGGTTGTGAAACCTATTAAAAATAAACCCCTCTCTGTTGAGGAGAGGGGTTTGAGCGGGAAACGAGACTCGAACTCGCGACCCCGACCTTGGCAAGGTCGTGCTCTACCAACTGAGCTACTCCCGCTTATCATCCACTAAAGCATTACTTTCAGTGAATTTTGGCCACTTCTTGTTGAAATGGGATGCAAATTTAACGCTCGTGTTTAAATTTCCAAACCTCATTCTGTTTTTTAATGCAGAAAAAAATCAAAAAATATAAACTCGAGTTTAGTTTAGTACATTCATTTCCTGTGTAAGAAAGCTCATAGATTTCAATAATCTGAGCTAAAGAGCACAATACTTTTGCTCAAAATTTAACCTATGGACAACTCAACAGAAAATGTGAAAATCTCAGCAGCCTTTATTCAGGATGTGCTGATGCTCTTTAAAGACAATGCCCAGGATTACAGCGTCTTAAAAAAAATGACCGAAGGGCATGACATCAGTTTACCTACTAACCTGGTGCCTATGAAGGTCTATAATGATATGTGTGATTGGATCGAGTCGCAAATAGGGCAGGCCAACACAAAAAAACTTGGCAGAAAGATTGGCAACACGGCTTTCAATGCCATGTACAACTTTAAAATGATTTCTGAAAAACCAAGTCCTGAAGAAGCCATGTCAGCGCTGGCAAAAGTGGCCAGCTCCATGATTCAGGATCCTAAAAAGCGAGGCTGGGAAATCCTTGAGTCTGGCAAGAAAAGCATAACCATGCGCAGAACACAGACTTTTAACAGCACCTTACAATTTGGTCTGTTAGATGAGATTATCCGCAAAACTGGTGTGGTCTCTCCCAAGGTTGAGTATCAGAAGAGCATTGCCAACGGAGATGAGTTTGATGAATACAAAATAACCTGGCTGTAAACTAAAAATCCAATGTCGTTTAGTTAAGCTTCCAAATTTATTCTCTCCTTTGGAGAGGACTGGAGGTGAGGCAAAAAAAGTCTTAACTAAACGATATAAAAAAAATCCCCTGCAATCAGGGGATTTTTAATTTTTAAGAGGCCGAGGTGTTGAGTGTTTCAAACTCTTTTTTCAACTGCGCTGCCTCGGCCTTGTTCTTGGAATATTTAATGTGTCTGGGCACTTCCTTTAAATCCCAGATTAAACCTACAGCCTGAAAAGCCTTGAGCACATAATACGTGATGTCTATCTCCCACCAGAAAAAGCCCTGTCGGGCGGCAGTTTCATAATAGTGATGATTGTTGTGCCAGCCTTCGCCCAGGGTAACCAGGGCTAACCAAATGCTATTGCGACTTTCATCATTCGATTCGTAACGCTGCGTGCCCACTTTGTGCATGATGGAGTTAATGGAAAAAGTAGCGTGATATAAAATAACAGTACTTAAGAAGAAGCCGATCAACAGCGTAGACATACCGGCAGCAGTAAACATGTCCTGAATACCATCGCCATTAACTATACCGCCCAGTGCAGCAACAAAAACAGCTAAAATAACAGGAGGCACCAGGTAGTTTTTGTTTAACCAAACGAGTTCCGGGTACTTGGCATAATCGCCAATCACTTTATAGTCTGTCTTCTTAAAATCAGGGCCTACAATCCAGCCGATGTGCGAATACCAGAAGCCATAAATTTTCATGGAATGCGGATCAGCCGGGGTGTCGCTGTGCCTATGGTGATGGCGGTGGTGAGCTGCCCACCAAAGTGCACCTTTCTGTGCTGTAGTTTGTGCCATAAAGGCTATCACAAACTGAAACCAACGCGAAGTTTTATACGATTTGTGGGCGAAATAGCGATGATAGCCGCCTGTTACCCAAAACATACGCACTACGTAGAGCACAGCACATACAATCCAATCGAATAGGGTTGCGCCCGTTATAAGGGCTAATAAAGGAAGCATATGCACTAGGGCAAAAGCAATTTCTTGTTTTAAAATAGGTTTGCTCCTGGCCTCAGGAACCATGGCATTTTCCGTCATCACAATTAATTTTTGAAAGGGCTAATTTCGCACCTAATTTCTAATAACATCCCTAAACAGTAAATAATTCTAAATAAAATGACGTTAAACACGTTGAAAAACAATTTAGTCTGCATGCACAACAAACGGTAAGCCTACTGGTTTTAAGCGTATCTTTGTATGTTAATTTTTGTATGAATCACACGCAGACCATATCACTTTATCAGCCCATGCTACACGCCATTGCCTACAACCTGGTAAGGTGTAAAGCAGATGCGGAAGATATTGTTCAGGAAACCTTTTTAAAATGGCTGAGTATAGATCAGGCAAAAATTGAAAATACCAAAGCCTACCTGATTAAAGCCGTTACCAATAACTGCCTTAATCATCTCAATTCTTTGAAGAAAAAGAAAACAGAATACCTGGACTCCATCCATATACCAGAGTTTCTGCATAAAGTGATGGAGAATAATTTCTCCAAAATGGATCTTGACGCCAATCTCAAAGCAGCATTCAAGGTGCTTAACAGTAAACTGGAGCCTTTAGAAAGAGCTGTTTTTCTGCTGAAAGAGGTTTTTGACTTTGACTATGAAGCTGTGCAGCTTACCCTCGATAAAAAGAAGGATCATTGTCGCCAATTGTTGAGCAGGGCCAAAAAGAAGTTAAACGAAGAGCGCTCTAAAATCAATTTCGAGATGCCTGATGCTACACAATTGATGGAAAGCTTCAGAAGAGCCTGTGACCTAAACAACGCCTCAGACTTCGTTTTAGCGCTGAAAAACGATCTTTAAGGTCGAACTAAAAATATCTTAAAAAAATCTCCTCCATTCTGTCACAAAACAAAAGGTCGTTTGTCTTACGAGACATTCAAGTCATTTTTAGGCTTGCTTGATTTTGTTTAACATTTAACCTTTTCCTAACAAATGGAAGTCATTCTCATCTTTTTTGCAGCGCATTGGTATTTGTCGCTGTTCTTTCAAACTTTCTTTTTGCATCGCTATGCCTCTCACAAGGCATTTACGATGAACAAGACCACCGAAAAAATCTTTTATGTACTTACCTGGATTTTTCAAGGCTCTAATTATTTAAGCCCTTATGGTTATGGTGTAATGCATCGCATGCATCATGCTTATGCTGATACTGAAAATGATCCGCACTCACCCAAATACGATGAAACTATTTGGAACATGATGTGGAAAACAAAAACGATATACTCCGACATCGCTAATAAAAAAATGATTCCGGACGCACGATTTACCGAGGGCGTTCCTAACTGGGAGGCTTTCGACAAATTCGCGCGCTCATGGCCGTCACGTATTTTCTGGGGAGCTGTATACGTTACCGTTTATGCACTCTTTGCTACTCAATGGTGGTTATGGTTGTTATTACCCTTACAGTTTTTAATGAGCCCTATCCATGGCGCAATCATTAACTGGTTTGCTCACAAGTATGGCTACAGAAATTTTGAAGTAGGCGATACGTCACGCAACTTCTTGCCTACTGACTTTTTGATGATGGGCGAAAGCTATCACAACAATCACCATAAAAATGGTTCACGTGCAAATTTTGGTGGCATCCGTTGGCATGAGATAGACCCGACTTATCAGGTAATAAAAGTATTGAATGCTTTTGGGGTAATAAAGCTTGTTAAGCATAAGGAAATAAACCTTGAGGCTGTTAAAAAAGCCGCATAACAGCCTAATTTGAGGGTATTTATGAGCAAATAGAAATATGTGGTTTATTCTGCATACCTTTGTTCATTAATTATTTTAACACAATTATCACAAATGAAACAAGGAACAGTAAAGTTCTTTAACACAACCAAGGGTTTTGGTTTTGTTAAGGAAACAGCAACAGGTGAAGAATTTTTCGTTCACGTATCAGGTCTGGTAGACGAGATCCGCGAGAACGATGCTATCACTTTTGAAGTGCAACAAGGAAAGAAAGGCTTAAATGCCGTTAAGGTTCGTTTAGCCAACTAATTTTATATTAGTAACAAAACAAAAAAGCCTCCCGACATGTCGGGAGGCTTTTGATTTTCTACCCTCCAGATATCTCCCAATGGACATCTGTGAGAAGCCACCCGGCAAAGACAGACTTGTTGAAAGCTGTTATTTTTGCTCTCCTTTTTTGATAAGGTGACTAAAGAAAAGCAGCAACCCTAAATTTTAATTTTTCAACTTTTAATCATACCGTGACATTCCACGATTTCAACTTTGACGAGCGTTTGGCTGAAGGCCTAGACTCCATGAATTACCAAAAGCCCACACCAATTCAGGAGCAGGCTATTCCTCTTATTTTACAAGGACATGATTTAATTGCCTGCGCACAAACGGGCACTGGAAAAACAGCTGCCTATATTTTACCGGTTGTACACCGCATGATACGCGGAGACCATCGCCATTTAAATACATTAATTATCGCTCCCACACGAGAGCTTGCACAGCAGATTGATCAGCAGATTGAAGGCTTTGCCTACTTCACAGGTGTAAGCTCAATTCCTGTTTATGGTGGAGGTGATGGCGCTACCTGGGAGCAGCAGAAACGAGCACTGGAGCAAGGTGCCGATATTATTATAGCTACGCCAGGTCGCTTAATTGCTTTATTGGCTTCTGGCACGATTGACCTTTCACATTTACAGCACCTGATATTAGATGAGGCCGATCGCATGCTCGATATGGGCTTCTACGATGACATTGTAAAAATCATCAGTTACCTGCCTAAGAAAAGACAAACGCTTCTTTTCTCAGCCACCATGCCGCCAAAAATCCGGCAGCTCACAAGCAAAATCCTGCACGAGCCTAAAGAAGTAAACATTGCTATTTCAAAACCAGCAGCTGGTATTTTACAGCAGGCATACGTTGTATACGATGCCCAAAAGATGCCGCTCATCAAACACATCTTAACATCCGATACGTATAACAGTGTCATTATCTTTTGCTCTACAAAAGATGGTGCCAAAGCCCTTGATCGCGCTTTTCAGAAAGAGGGTTTAAAAGCCAGTGCATTCCACTCAGACCTGGAGCAGTCGGAACGTGAAGAAATTATGCGTGCTTTTAAAAGCAAGCAGATTAATATTTTAATTGGCACAGATGTCCTTTCCAGAGGAATAGATGTAGACGGCATTGATCTTGTGATTAATGCTGATGCCCCTCCAGATCCGGAAGATTACATTCACCGTGTTGGACGTACTGCCCGCGCTGAGCGTACCGGTACAGCCATTACACTGATTAATGACAGAGATCAACGCAGGTTTTTCAGCATAGAAAACCTCATTGGTCAGGAGATTCCCAAGCTACCAATTCCGGCAGCACTTGGTGAAGGCCCGGTATATGAGCCAGAAACAAAAAAGAAAAGTACCTTCAATAAGGGAGGGAAAAAGTTTAATGGGAAACGTAAATTTGTAAAGCGTAAGTAGTTAGTAGAAATACACCATCGAAAATAATATTACTGATCGAAACTAACGTTCAATGAGTTTTAACGTTTACAGGCAAATGTATCGGTGTCTTGTTTTAGTTGCCTTGCTTAGTTGGGCCCATACCATTACTGCGCAGCCTGCTAATTTATCTCATTCTACTACATTATCTCAATCCTCTGTTTATCAATGGACCGGTGAGAATGGTTTAATTTCCAACAATATTACTTCAGCTATTCAATCAAGCGAGGGCTTTATATGGATTACAACCTATAATGGGATTATGCGCTTTGATGGCCAACGCATAGTTGTATATGATCGGGGTGTTCTTCCATTTCTGGCCACAGATGCTTTCTATCAGGTTTATGAAGATAAGCAAGGTGTATTGTGGTTTGCATCGCAAGGCAGCGGAATTGTTTTGTATAAGGATAAGCAATTTAAACTGCTCGAATTGCGTGGAGAGAAGATGCCAAAGTCGGTGCGATCCCTGCTGATTGAAGATGACGGAAGTGCCTGGATTGGATCAAACAACGAAGGTTTGTTTAAGATGACAAAGGAGGGCGAGCTTAAACGATTGGATCATGCTGTACTCAACACCTTAACCATTTTCGACATTGCCAGAGATAAAAAAGGTAAAGTTTGGATAGCTACAGATGGCGATGGGTTGTTTTCATTTAACGGAACACACCTGGAACACTACGACCATAAAGATGGACTATTGAGTAACAATGTAAACACACTTGCTCTATCCAAAGGCGATACACTTTATGTAGGCACAGCAGATGGTCTCCACATTATATATAATGGCAGAGTACGAACAGTAGGTTTTCTAAAAAACATTCCCATCAATGACATTTATGTAGATCAGGAAAACAGAAAATGGTTTGCTACAGAAAATGGACTTGCCAGAATCAGTGCTGATAATAGAGTTGAAGAATTAACAAGCAGAAAAAGAGGATTTCCTTACACAAGATTAAATTCTATCAGTCGAGACAGAGAGGGGAGTATCTGGATAAGCACAGGGCGAGATGGACTATTACAGATGCGCGAAACCGGCATTATGAACATAAGTCAGGAACAAGGTCTCTCGAACAATCGTATTAATATTGTTGTAGAAGAAGAAAACAAAACTTTTTATATAGGATCGGATGTAGGCACAGTAGATCGCTACGCTGGAGGTGAGATAAAAAACATTGCATTTAAAACTGATTTAAAGGAAGCTGGCATTCGGGATATTTGCGAAGGTTTAAACGGCACACTCTGGATAGCTTCTTACAGAGGTATACTTCGGGTGAATGGTAAGTCTGAAAAATTGCTGGGTGAGACGGAAGGATTAACCGCAATTGATATGAGGAGAATCCTCAGAGATAAAAATAATGATTTATGGTTTGCTTCGCGTTCAGGAGGTATTTTTAAATACTCTCAAAAGCTGAATAAAGTCATAAAGCATTACAATAAAGGTGAAGGCTTAGAGTCGAACTATATTTTATCCTTAGAAGAAAATAGTTTAGGTGATGTGTACATTGGCACACACAGTGGAGGATTAACTATTGTAAAGCACGATGGCAGTGTGAACACGTATCACATTACAAAGGATGATGCGGGTGTTTTAATTTTTAATATTCATTTAGATGAAAATGATAATGTTTGGGTAGTAAGCAACCTTGGGTTGTACCTGTTTGAAAATAATGTTTTTAAAAAAATTAAACTTCAGGTAATAAATAAGGGTGAAACTTATTTTGATTGGCTGGAGGACAACGAACATAATGTCTGGATTACTACTAACCTTGGCGTTTTAAAAATCGAGCATCAGGATATTCTTAACTTTTTTGAAGGTAAGGATAGCGTAGTGCACACTAAACTTTATGACAATCATGATGGCATGAAAAATAAAGAGTGCACAGGTGCCACCCGCTCTCTTGTTTCAAGCAAGGGTGAACTATGGATACCAACACTAGGCGGTGTGGCAGTTTTCTCTCCCCAAAAAATCATTAAGAATGAACTTCCGCCTCCTGTGTACATAACAGATTTAATTACTGATAACGAAACCTATGAATCAGACACCATAATTGTAGAGCCTGGCAACCTTCGTTATATTTTTAACTATACAGCATTGAGTTTTTTGGCTCCAACAAAAATTAAGTTCAGGTACAGGTTGGAACCAGTCAATAAATCATGGGTGGAGTCTGAGGTAAAGCGTGAGGTAGAGTATACAAACTTATCGCCAGGCACCTATACATTCAGGGTAATGGCCTCTAATAACGATGATTTGTGGAATACAACAGGAGACAGCAAGGTGCTTATTGTAAAGCCCTTCTTCTATCAAACAGTTTGGTTTTATATTCTTTGCTTTTTAGCAGTGCTAATTTTACTGTATACTATCTATCAGTGGAGAATTTATGTTGTTGAAAAAAGAAACAAAGAATTAAGGAAATTGAATTCTGAGCTGGACCGATTTGTTTACAGTGCCTCTCATGATTTAAGGGCACCCCTGGCCTCAATACTGGGACTGATTGCTGTTGCACGGCTTGACAAATCGAATAACGTGGAGGAGTACCTCAATTTGATTGAGAAAAGCATCAACAAATTAGATGGCTTTATTCGTGACATCATTGACTTTTCGCGTAACTCCAGATTAGAATTGGCAACAGAGTCCATCAGATTCGAATCAATGATTCATGAAATAATTGATGAACTCAAGTACATGGATGAGCGAGGACTGATCAGAAAAATTGTGGAGGTGAATGGAACCGGGGATTTCTATACAGATAAAAAACGACTAGCCATTATACTTCGCAATCTGATTTCGAACGCGTATAAGTACCACAACCCTTATGCAGAAGATAATTTTGTTCAGGTAACAGTTAAGTATTCAGCGCAGGAAGCGGTTATAACGGTAGCGGATAGTGGCATTGGTATTGCCGAGGAACACTTATCTAACATTTTTAAAATGTTTTATCGTGCCAATGAAAATAACAATGGTTCTGGTCTGGGCTTATACATTGTGAAAGAGACTGTTGAAAAATTGAAAGGAAGTATAACTGTTAAATCAGTACCTAATCAAGGGAGTACTTTTGAATTAAAATTGGTGAGCATAAAACCTGCTCCATAGTCCGACACCTTGTTCGGTGGGATACGATTTTCTATTTTTGATTCCCCATGGAAAATCAAACCTATGTTATTTTATTTTATGGCGTTGTTGGCTTTTTAATGCTACTCGTTGTTATCAGCGCTGTTATTTTTTTTCTGATACGGAGACATTACAAGGCACGTTTTTTCATTTTAGCACAACGCCTCACAGCAGCCAGCTATCAAAAAGAAGTTGATCTGGCCATTACAAAAGAACACGATCGAATATCACAGGTCATTCACGATGAGGTAGGAAATAAACTCATTGCATTACTCTACGAATTTGAACGACACTTTCAACAAGGCACCTTTGGTGAAAATGGCTCAGACATGTTATGGCAGCTTACCAGGGAATTAAAAGACCGTATCAGGGATACGCGTGCATTAGTCAGGGCCTTTTCAAGTTCTGAATTAAACAGCAGTGGTATCGTTACAGACCTGGATCATTTTTGTAAGAATAAAGACGGTTATCAGGGAGTTACAGTTACCCTGGCGGGTGTTTCAGGGGCAAGACGTTTTGAGTTAAAGCGTGAAAAGGAATTAGTGGCGATGGTAAAAGAACTTGTGTACAACAGCTTGAAATATAGTGGCTGCTGGCATATCGATGTTGCCCTTACCTGGACTAAAGACAGTCTTATTGTTGAGGTAAGTGACGATGGCTATGGCTTGTCTAAGCCGGGCAGCAGAGATTATAAAATATCAGGACTAGTAGGCATGCGTGAACGTTGCATGGCCATTGATGCCATATTTAAAGTTGAGCACCCTGAGCGAGGATCACGAGTATTGATTACACTACCGATCTGATCAGAGAATTCCGTTTTTCTGCACGTACGCGATTAATTCAATAGTAGTTTGTGTTCTGGTGAGCTCCATCATATCGCTTTTGTAAGAGTTCACGGTATTTACACTCATGCTCAGTTTTTCTGCAATCTCCTTAGGCGATTTTCCCTTTACCAATAACTCAAGCACTTGCTTGTGCCTGGGCGCTACATTTATATCAGGTAGTTGCACAGTTTTTTGCGGATTAGCATTAATTACCCGCAGTACTGATGGAGCAAAATAAGGAACACCACTCATGACTGTTTGTAAGGCTAATTCAAGTTGGGCAGGCTCAGTATCTTTTAATAGAAAACCATGGATACCAAGTCGGTAAAGTGTTAGAATGAGAGCATCGCCATCATGGTTAGTCAACATGACAATGCGGATATTAGGTTTGGTTTTAAGCACAACCTGCGCAACAGAAATGCCATTGCGAATAGGCATGTTTACGTCAAGCAACAAAAGTTCGTAATTATTTTTCTCCAACATCACGAGTGCTTCTTCACCGTTAGCAGCAGTATCTATTGCATCTACCCACGACCATTTGCGCATCAGCTCCGCAAGTGTGGTACGTAAAAGCTTTTCATCTTCACACAATAATATCGAGGCACGGTTAGGCATTACTTATTTTATTTGGCATAAATCTAATGCAAAATACAAGAGTAAGTATACCTTAAAATTAAGGTACACCCATAATTAGTTTTTCATGTTTTTCATTTTCTTGTAAAAACACTAGGCCTTAATTATAAGGTAATTGTTTAACGGTATTGTTAAATAAGTGAATTGCCATTATCGTTGCTGCAGGTTGCTGGCCGGCACATATTTTAATTCATCATTAATTTAATCGTATGAGAAAAATTATTTTATCACTCGTTGTTTTATTTTTCGTTTCATGTGAAGACAGCTTCAATTTTGATGGCGATACTTGTATTGATTGTGGTACGGAAATACCGCTTCCACCGACTAAAGGAGGAGGCACACCACCACCACCGCCACCCCCTCCACCACAAAGCAGATATGATTTGGGTTACAGTACTGGAATCAGTGATGCCATCATGTTATTTAATTCTACTTTCATGGAGGTGCCTTGCACAGTAGGAGCTCCAGGTGAAGACTGGGAATTTGATGATGATTATGAACAGTACTATTCTCAGATTACTTATTCGACAAGCAGAAAATGTTATGCAACAACCAATAGTCAGAAGCAGGCATTCAATGATTTTATTGTTCAATACAGAGCGAATCTTCAAGCAAAAATTAATGCAGGCAATGATGTGTCTTTTAACCAAGGTCTGCTTGATGGATTCAACTATAAGTTGCTTGAATACAGTGTAAATTTTGGCATTAACATGCCTTAGCGTTTTTAAAAGATTAAGCTGCTAACCCGCATCTTTATGTAAAATCCATCTGACCGCTGTTTGCTTCTGCTTTCAGCGGTCAGAAGGAAGATCTTTCTATCAAAGCTCTACTGTTTTTGAAACCAGCGGTATGCAGACATGCAGAAACAATAAAGGCGATTAAAACTCGCCTTTATTTTTTTGATATTACATTTTAATCTTATTTCTCTTTAGAAGCAGCCTTGGCCTTTCTCGTTGTAATCGAAAGCACCTCTGCTTTGTCTTCATAGTCGGCAACAATTACTCCGCCTTCTTCGATTTCGCCTTTCAGAATTTCCTCTGCCACCGGATCTTCCAAATACTTCTGGATCGCCCTGTGCAGCGGTCTTGCTCCGAATTGATGATCATAACCTTTCTCAGCCAGGAAGTCTTTCGCCTTGTCAGTTAATTCAACATGGTAACCGATTTGCGTGATGCGATCGAAAACCTTTTTGAGGATGATATCGATGATTTTATGAATATGCTCACGTTGCAGTGAGTTAAATACAATTACGTCATCTAAGCGATTCAAAAATTCAGGGCTGAAGGCACGCTTCAAGGCATTCTGAATAGTTGATTTCATTGCTTCTTCTTCGTTTTCACGCTTGGCTGCAGTGGCAAATCCAATTCCTGAACCGAAGTCTTTCAAATCGCGCACACCAATGTTGGAGGTCATGATGATAATCGTATTACGGAAATCGACCCTGCGACCCAAACCATCTGTTAAGATGCCATCATCTAACACTTGTAATAGGATATTAAATACATCCGGGTGCGCTTTTTCAATTTCATCGAGTAACACGACTGAATAAGGTTTGCGTCTTACCTTTTCAGTAAGCTGTCCGCCTTCTTCATAACCTACATAGCCCGGAGGTGCTCCAACCAAACGAGACACAGAGAATTTCTCCATGTACTCACTCATATCAATTCTGATCAAAGAATCTTCTTTGTCGAATAGATAAGTGGCCAATACTTTAGCCAATTCAGTTTTACCTACACCTGTTGGACCTAAGAATACAAAAGAACCAATAGGCTTTTTAGGATCCTTTAAACCAACTCTTGTGCGTTGTATTGCTTTGGTTAACTTTTTAATAGCCTGATCCTGACCAATCACTTTACCGGAAAGCTCCTCACCCATGTTGAGTAATTTATTGCTTTCTTTTTGTGCAATACGTTTGGTAGGTATGCCCGTCATCATGGCGATTACGTCTGCCACGTTATCTTCATTAACGGTATACTTTTCAGTTTTAGTTTTCTCTTCCCACTTGGTTTTAGCAATATCTAATTGCTCAAGTAGTTTTTTCTCTTTGTCGCGAAGTTGTGCAGCTTCCTCGTACTTCTGGCTCTTTACAACACGGTTCTTCTCCTTCTTAATTTCTTCAACCGCCTCTTCCAACTTCACTATCTCTTCCGGTACGTGTATGTTGTTAATGTGCACACGGGCACCAGCTTCATCCAGTACGTCAATCGCTTTGTCTGGTAAATAACGGTCGCTGATGTAGCGATCAGAAAGTTTCACACAGGCATCAATGGCTTCTTTGGTATAGACCACATGGTGATGCTCTTCATATTTTTCTTTGATGTTATCCAAAATCTGAATAGTCTCTTCCACAGTAGTAGAATCAACCATCACCATCTGGAAACGTCTTGCCAGGGCACCATCTTTTTCAATGTACTGGCGGTACTCATCTAAAGTGGTAGCACCAATGCATTGTATTTCTCCACGTGCCAAGGCAGGTTTAAACATGTTGGAGGCATCTAGCGAGCCTGAAGCACCACCGGCACCAACAATGGTATGCAGTTCATCAATGAAGAGAATTACATCCGGAGATTTTTCTAACTCATTCATTACTGCTTTCATACGCTCTTCAAACTGGCCGCGGTATTTAGTGCCGGCAACAAGTGAAGCGAGGTCAAGTGTTACCACACGCTTACCAAAAAGTACACGCGATACCTTCTTTTGTATAATGCGCAAAGCCAGACCTTCTGCAATAGCAGTTTTACCCACACCGGGTTCACCAATAAGGATAGGGTTGTTTTTCTTCCTGCGTGAAAGAATCTGGGCTACGCGTTCAATTTCTTTTTCACGGCCAACGATAGGATCGAGCTTACCGTCTTCTGCAAGCCTGGTTAGGTCACGACCGAAGTTATCAAGCACAGGTGTGCGTGATTTTTCTGTTCCCTTCTTTTCGCCACCACGTTGTGCGCCTTGTCCGCCAGCACCAAAAATCTTAGATGAATCATCATCCGGATCGTCAGTGTCTTGCGAAGCTGTTGGGCCGTCTGCCTGATACTCAAGCATTTCTTTCACCGTTTCGTACACAACATCGTAACGACTTAATAACTGCGATGCGAGGTTATCCTTGTCGCGAAGTATAGAGAGCAATAAGTGCTCTGTACCAATTAACTGTGCCTTAAATATTTTTGCTTCGAGGTAAGTTATTTTCAACACCTTTTCAGAAGCTTTTGTTAAAGGGATGTTAGTCAGGTTTTTTACGTCAGGGGCTTGTGAGGCTGTACCTTTAGAAATCTTTTCGATTTCTGCACGCAAATCATCAAGGGGCACCCCAAGCTTTTTGAGGACGCCTACTGCTACGCCTTCACCTTCGCGAATGAGACCTAACAATAAATGTTCTGTACCTATGTAATCGTGTCCGAGTCTGAGTGCTTCTTCTCTGCTGAGGGAGATAACCTCTTTAACGCGGTTAGAGAATTTTGCTTCCATATTAGATTGGAGTGGATGTTACTGTAAATGTAAACTTTTGCTTTAATTTTTAATGAAGATCGTGTTGTTTATTGATTACCGATGCAACTTAACAACTCTAAACGCAGGCGCTTTATTAAATGTTCATTCGACTTCCTGAAGATATGTAAGCGACTGAGGTCCTGTGCAAAAAATCAGATCGATAATGCTGAGGTTATTGACAAAAGCATTGCCAAAAACCTGCGTATAGGGCTTAAAGTGGGGCTCAACTTTACTTAAACCCTTATTTTTCGCTGAAATTGCATTTCTTAGATCAAGAACCCCAGAGCCCGCTTCTTTCTCGTACGCCAAACTTTCTTGTATTTGGATATCGAGTTTCAACCACTTAAGACACAATGTCAGCAAGCTCCAATTTAGTTCATACAAATGGGGGTATTGCTTAAACAAAACAGCATGAAGGGCATCGGCATAATATTCAAAAAAAGGAGCCTTGGCATAGGCTGCTTGTATACTGCGCCAGTGATTGTTAAGCCATTTTTGTGAATAATCGATTTGTACATCAGTAATCAGGCTTTTACTATAACCATTAGCCCCAGCGTTGTGCTTGCCACTGAGGGGTACAATTAAAGTTTTAGGACCTTGTGAGGTGTTGATCAAGCACCGGCTACGATAACTTTGTTTAACAAAATGCTCATGTCGCTCAATTGTAATTACCTGATACTTTGCAAGGGTGGCAAAGTATTGTACCGATGGGAGGTAGTGGAGTTCGATAAGACATGAAGACATAGGTAATTTTAAATTTTAAATTTAAAATTTACGTATAAAGTTTTAGCGTATTAACTCTCCTAAGCCCTGACGTATAATATGAGGTTCAGCTTGGGTAAGGTCTACAAAAGTAGAAGGTACATTGCCTCCGGCTCCTCCATCAATCACCAGGTCGACTACATTTTTAAAATCCTCATAAATTTCTTCCGGGTCGGTTGTGTATTCTTTGATGAGGTCATCGTCTTTTATAGAGGAGGTAATTAAGGGGTTACCCAACTCAGCCACAATCATGCGTGGAATGTTGTGATCAGGAATGCGAATGCCCACTGTCTTTTTATTAACATCTAATATTTTGGGCACTTTGTTACTGGCCTCCAATAAAAAGGTAAAACCACCAGGCAAGTTCTTCTTTAGTATTTTAAAGGTAGGGGTCTCCAGGTTTTTTACATATTCAGAAATGTGACTTAGATCATTACAGATGAAGGACAAGTCTAACTTCTGTGGTTTAATATCTAAGATTTTACAGAGACGTTCAACGGCCTTTCTATTGGTAAGGTCACAACCGATACCATAAATAGTATCGGTAGGGTAAACAATGATGCCGCCTTCGCGCAGTATCTGCACAGCTCGCGCAATCTTTCGCCCCTCAGGGTTTTGCGGATGTATTTTTAAGAGTTCGGCAGGCATCTTGTTTAATTACTAAGCTATTTTTCTTGACTATTTGAATACACTTTTAGTAAGCCAGTCTATTGCTCCGACCTGCGCGCGCCAAATGGGCTGCGCAAAGGTGCAATAGTTTACTGCTTCATTTTTATCACCTATACCAAAGTATTCAGGTAGCATAGGCAGGGCTTTGCGAGAAGGGAGCATGTGGAATACGTGTTTGTTGTATTGCTTGGCTGCGTTCAAAGCATTGCGGGCTTCTTCGCTGTTGCCCTGTTGTATAAAAAGAAAAAGTGCCTGGTTATAAAAATGAAAAGCGCTAAGATCATCCGGGTATTGGTCATGTAGTTTTTTGTATCTCTCCCATTGCGCCAATTCAATACTGTACAATCCAGCAAAATCGCGTACTCCTTGGTTATCATTTGGGTTTAGTTCCAACAGTTGAAAATAAACATCTAAGGCTAAATCTTTTTGCCCTAATATGTATAAACACTCTGCATAACTTTTAAAGCAGCGCATGTACGGCCGGGTTTCATGGATTCCCCAGAAATTCCCTTTATTTTCCTGAAAGAATTTTTCGCCTAGTTTTTTTTCGGCCAACACACAAGCATTTTTAAAGAACATTAAGGAATTCATGGGACTGCCAGCCATATCGCCCATGTATTCGAAAGCTTCTACACATTCCGGGTCGTGCTGAAGTGCTGAAAAAATGAGTTTATCGGCTTCAATAAGATCGTCATTATCCATTGCCTGGTAGACAAGGTCTTGCGCATATTCTTCCGGGGTGAGTGCTTCTTTATCGAAGGATGGAATTTTTTGGCCTAAAATGTTTTGCTGGAGGAAGGCCTCCATTTCTTCGGGTGTTTTAAAGTTTTGTGTTTTGAGTAGCCGCTGCAAATCGAGCATGGCTTTTTCGTGATTCTTGTCCATGTAAACTCTTTTTGGTTTCTTAACCAAGCTACATCAATTATACAAGATTTTTGATGCAATAATTTCTTATTTCTTCAAAGCACTCAGTACCTCGTTTAACTTCAGCAAGGCTTCTACAGGGCTCATGGTGTTGATATCAATTTTCTGAAGGATTTCTTCAACAGCTTTGTGGCGAGGATCTAATTCGAATAAACTGATCTGGTTGGTTGACTTGGGCAATTCCTCCAGCTTTTTTCTGGGTTCGTTTTTATGCTTGTCTTTTTCCAGAAAGTGAAGAATTTCATTGGCACGGAGCACAATCTTGTTAGGCATACCTGCGATTTGTGCTACATGTATACCAAAGCTATGTTCGCTGCCACCCGGTTTCAGCTTGCGCATGAAAAT
>VFQM010000996.1_pt1 | contig 27126 bp, 24 predicted proteins | sample 3512391 | NCBI WGS metagenome assembly VFQM01 (sample SAMN10412369, study PRJNA504923) | tailings metagenome | isolation source: Replicate 1 from Balatoc abandoned mine | place: Philippines | reverse complement strand
CCAGCTTCTTGCCGCGGATTTCGAAGGAGTTGGCCGCCGACTTGATCCAGCCGCCACGGTGGCAGGAGGCGTTTTTCTCGGGGATGCCGCGCAGCAGCAGGATGGCCTGGCCCAGCACCAGCTCGGCTACCGAACGGGTGTTCGAGTAGGGCGCGTTGAATACGGCGATGCCCCGCTCGCGAGCCGCATTCAGGTCAACCTGGTTGGTACCGATGCAGAAGCAGCCCACCGCAACCAGCTTTTTGGCGCAGTCGAAGACCTCGGCGGTCAGCTGAGTGCGCGAACGGATACCGATGAAATGGGCATCGGCGATCTTTTCTTTCAGTTCGTCACCGGACAGCGCGCCCTTGAGGTACTCGATATTGCTGTAACCGGCCGCCTTCAGGGTGTCGACGGCGTTCTGGTGTACGCCTTCGAGGAGAAGGAACTTGATCTTGCTCTTGTCGAGAGAGGTCTTGCTCATCGGGATACCTGTGGTCGCGCTGGAAGTGAGTCTGGGCAGGCGCTGGCAGGCGTCTGCGACCCGCCGATATCGGCCTGCTGGCGTGATTCGCGGGGGGCGTATGCTAGCATAGGAGCCCTCCGAAATACCCAGCCTTGGCCGATGAAGCGTGCTCAGGGTGACCATGAATCCTTTGAGAGTTCCCTAGATGACCGACAACGCCCTGATCGAAGCGCTGAAGAGCCTGGTTGAACCGGGCAAGGTGCTGACCGACACCGATTCCCTGCAGGCTTATGGCAAGGACTGGACCAAGCACTTCGCGCCGGCGCCGCTGGCCATCGTGTTTCCCAAGAGCATCGAGCAGGTGCAGGCCATCGTGCGCTGGGCCAACCAGCACAAGGTCGCCCTGGTGCCGTCCGGCGGGCGTACCGGGCTGTCTGCCGGCGCGGTGGCGGCCAACGGTGAAGTGGTGGTGTCCTTCGACTACATGAACCAGATTCTTGCCTTCAACGAGTACGACCGTACGGTGGTCTGCCAGCCAGGCGTGGTGACCAAGCAGCTGCAGCAGTTCGCCGAGGACAAGGGTCTGTACTACCCGGTGGACTTTGCTTCCAGCGGTTCCAGCCAGATTGGCGGCAATATCGGCACCAATGCCGGCGGGATCAAGGTGATCCGCTACGGCATGACCCGCAACTGGGTGGCCGGCCTCAAGGTCGTCACCGGCACTGGCGATCTGCTGGAACTGAACCGCGACCTGATCAAGAACGCCACCGGCTACGACATGCGCCAGCTATTCATCGGCGCCGAAGGCACCCTGGGCTTTGTTGTCGAGGCGACCATGCGTCTGGAGCGGGCGCCGAAGAACCTTACTGCCATGGTGCTCGGTACCCCGGACTTCGATTCGATCATGCCGGTGCTGCATGCCTTCCAGAACAAGCTGGACCTGACCGCCTTCGAGTTCTTCTCCGACAAAGCCCTGGCCAAGGTGCTGGCGCGCGGCGATGTGCCGCCGGCCTTTGAGACCGATTGTCCGTTCTACGCACTGTTGGAGTTCGAGGCCAGCAGCGAAGAGGTCGCCAACGCGGCACTGGCCACCTTCGAACACTGCGTCGAGCAGGGCTGGGTACTCGATGGCGTGATGAGCCAGAGCGAGCAGCAGCTGCAGAACCTGTGGAAGCTGCGCGAGTACATCTCGGAAACCATCAGCCACTGGACGCCGTACAAGAACGACATCTCGGTGACTGTCAGCCAGGTGCCGGCGTTCCTCCACGATATCGACCGCATCGTTGAGGAAAACTACCCGGACTTCGAAGTGGTGTGGTTCGGCCATATCGGCGACGGCAACCTGCATCTGAACATTCTCAAGCCGGAGAGCCTGTCCAAGGACGAGTTCTTCGCCAAGTGCGCGACGGTCAATAAGTGGGTGTTCGAGACCGTGCAGAAGTACAACGGCTCGATCAGCGCGGAACACGGCGTGGGCATGACCAAGCGCGACTACCTGCACTACAGCCGTTCCGAGGCGGAAATCGCCTACATGAAGGCGGTCAAGGCGGTGTTCGATCCGAACGGCATCATGAACCCCGGCAAGATCTTCCCGGTTTAAAGCTGCTGCGGGCTTACGCGCACCAGGCGTTGTTGGCGCAACTGGGAAAAATGCTCATTGGCTACAGCCAACTGCGCTTTTTCCCGCTTACGCCGCCTAGCCTGGCCTTCGCTCGCGACGCTTTAAACAGCTCCCAGTAATGGAGAAGCCGCAATGAGCTACCAGCACCACTACACCGACGGCACGCCGATCCACTTTCCGCTGGGCAAGGTGGTTTGCGTCGGGCGTAACTACGCCGAGCACGCCGCCGAGTTGAACAACCCGATCCCCAGCGAGCCGCTGCTGTTCATCAAGCCGGGCAGTTGCACCGTGCCCATGGATGACAGCTTTGCCATCCCGCAGGAGCGCGGCGCCGTGCACTTCGAGGCGGAGATCGCCGTGCTGATCGGCAAGCCGCTGTCGAAAAAGCCGAGCGAAGAAGAGGTGCGTGATGCCATCTCCGGCTACGCCCCGGCACTGGACCTGACCCTGCGTGACGTACAGGCCAAACTGAAGGAAAAGGGCCTGCCCTGGGAGCTGGCCAAGAGCTTCGACGGCGCCTACGTGCTGGCACCCTTCGTGGCGGCCGATGCCGTGGAGGATGTCACGGACATCGGCATTCGCTTATCCGTCGATGGTCAGCTACGCCAGGACGGCAACAGTCGCGACATGCTCAACCCGATTATCCCGCTGATCCAGCACATCGCTGCTCACTTCAGCCTGCAAGCCGGCGACGTGGTGTCCACCGGCACGCCGGCCGGGGTTGGCCCGTTACACAGTGGCGAGCAACTGCATATTGAGTTGCCCGGGCTCAGTGGATTTACCTGTCGCGTCCGCTAGGTGTTGCGTAGTGCCAGGGAACCAGCGCCTCTCCCGGTGGGTCTGAAACGCTCTGTAGCCTGAACGGGTGGTTGGATGTTTCCTGTATTACGTCGCTATCGCGGGCGTTTGCTGCTGCTGTTGTCGTTGCTGGGTGGTGCGGCACTGATCGACTACATGCACTGGGATGACCGTGGCCTGTTTTGGCTGCAGCAGCAGCGCAGTACCCCGGCCGAGCGGGCTGCCGCGATCTGGTTGCCGGATTACCATGCGGTAATCGATGGCAAACCGTTGCAGGGCCTGGAGGAGGATGAGACCTCGGGGCTGACCTATCATCCGGCTACCGGCACCCTGTTCACCGTGACCGGACGTAATCCGCTGCTGGTCGAACTGTCCCGCCAGGGTGATGTGCTGCGCCGTATTAGGTTGCGCGGCTTTGCCGACCCGGAAGCGGTCGAGGTGCTGGGTGCCAATCGCCTGGGCATCGTCGATGAACGGCGGCGCCAGCTGGTGGTCTTCGAGCTATCCGCCGCCACCCGGGAAATTGATGCTGCCGACTGGCCGGGCTATGACCTGGGCTTTGCTTCGGCTGGCAACAAGGGCTTCGAGGGCATGGCCTGGAATCCGCGTACGCAAAGCCTGCTGCTGGCCAAGGAGCGTGAGCCACTGGGCCTGTTCAGCCTGCCCTTTCCAGGTGAGGACGGTGCGCCCGGGGCCTTGCAGCCGTTGCATGCTGGGCATCTGTTCGTGCGTGATCTGTCATCGCTGACCTACGACCTGCGTACCGGCCACACCCTGGTGTTATCCGACGAGTCGCGCCTGCTGCTGGAACTCGACGCCGCGGGACAGCCGGTCAGCTTCATCAGCTTGCTGGGCGGCCAGCGCGGCTTGAAGTTCAGCATTGGCCAGGCCGAGGGCGTGGCCATGGACGAGGACGGCACCATCTATCTGGTCAGTGAGCCAAACCTGTTCTATGTGCTGCGCAAGCGCTGATTCAGTTTCGCTTCAGCTGCGTCCGCTATAACGCTTGGCGGATGACCAGCCTGGAGCTCTACCCCACCATGAATAAGCCGATTCGCCTGGTCGTTCTGCTCGGCCTGAGCCTGCTGCTGGTGGGGCTTGCCCAGCATTACCGGTTGTTCGAGCGGGCCTGGTTCAGTGTGCAGGAGTGGCGCAATGCCGCGCAGTGGCGGGAGCGTTCACTGTGGCTGGGTGACTATCAGGTGGTTATCGAGGCGCTGCCGGTAGCAGGGCTCAGCGACCTGTCGGCGCTGACCTACGATCCGCAGCGGCGCAGCCTGTTCAGCGTGACCAACAAGCCGGCGCGGGTGGTCGAACTGAGCCTGGATGGCCAGCTCAAACGGATTATCGAGTTACGTGGCTTTGGTGATCCGGAAGCCATCGAGTACATCCAGCCGGGTATTTTCGTGATTGCCGATGAGCGTGAGCAGCGCCTGGTCAAGGTGTTTATCGATGAACATACCCGCCTGCTCGATGCCAACGGCCTGCAACAGCTGGCGCTGGGATTGGGGCGCAACGGCAACAAGGGCTTCGAGGGGCTGGCCTGGAACAGTAGCAGCGAGCGCCTGTGGGTAGCCAAGGAGCGGGATCCGGTGCGGATCTTCGAAATCGTCGGTTTTCCCCATGTGCAGCGTGAGTTGCCGCTGAGCCTGGAGGTCAACAGTGACCCGCGCCGCGATGCCGGGCTGTTCCTGCGCGACCTGTCGAGTCTTGATCATGACCGCAGTACCGGGCACTTGCTGGTGCTGTCGGACGAGTCGCGGCTGATTCTTGAGCTGGATAGCCAGGGCAAGCCGGTCAGTAGTCTGTCCCTGTTGCGCGGCCGTCATGGTCTGCAGCGCAGTGTGCCGCAGGCCGAGGGGCTGGCCAGCGACGAGCAGGGCAACCTGTATCTGGTCAGCGAACCCAACCTGTTCTACCGCTTCAGCAAGCCTGAGCAGGCTACGGCGAACTGAGGCGCCTGGGATAAAAAAGCCCGGCACATGGCCGGGCTGGAGAACAGCGTCGCACGCGCGGCGCGTGGCTTCAGTTCATACCCAGCAGCGCGGGCAGGCCCAGGGACACCGCGGGAATGTAGGTGATGATCAGCAGGAAGCTGAGCAGCAGCATCAGCCATGGCCAGGCGGCGCGAATCACCGAGGTCAGGGGCATGCCGGTGACGGCCGAGGTGACGAACAGGTTGAGCCCCACGGGCGGGGTAATCAGGCCGATTTCCATGTTCACCACCATGATGATGCCCAGGTGGATGGGGTCGATGCCCAGCTGCACGGCGATGGGGAACAGGATCGGCGCGAGGATCAGGATGATCGCCGACGGTTCCATGAATGCGCCGGCCAGCAGCAGCACGATGTTCACCACCAGCAGGAACTGCCAGGGCTGCAGGCCCAGTTCGACGACCCAGGCGGTGATTTGCTGGGGGATCTGCTCGGTGGTCAGCACGTGGGCGAACAGCATGGCGTTGGCGATGATGAACATCAGCATGATGGTCAGCTTGCCGGACTCCAGCAGCACGCGCGGGGTTTCCCGCAGGCGCATGTCCTTGTAGACGAAAATGGCTACGAAGGCGGCATAGACCGCCGCCACGGCGGCTGCTTCGGTGGGGGTGAACATGCCGGTGTAGATGCCGCCGAGGATGATCACCATCAGCAGCAAGCCCCAGATCGCCTTGCGTGCTGCGCTCAGCCATTCACGCAGGGTGGCACGCGGCAGTGCCGGCAGCTTCTTGACCCGGGCGACTATATAGATCGCCAGCATCAGTGCCACACCGAGCAGGATCCCGGGAATGACCCCGGCCATGAACAGCTTGCCCACCGACTGCTCGGTGGCGGCGGCGTACACCACCATGACGATCGATGGCGGGATGAGAATGCCCAGGGTGCCGGCATTGCAGACGATGCCGGCGCCGAACGCCTGCGGATAACCGGAACGCACCATGCCCGCGATGGCAATCGAGCCCACCGCGGCCACGGTGGCCGGCGATGAGCCGGACAGGGCGGCGAACAGCATGCAGGCCAGCACCGCGCCAATCGCCAGGCCGCCACGGATATGTCCGACACAGGCGTTGGCGAAGTCGATCAGGCGCTTGGCCACGCCGCCAGTGGTCATGAAGGCACCAGACAGCAGGAAGAATGGAATGGCCAGCAGGGTGTAGTGCTCACTGGTCTCGAACAGCTTGATGGCCAGCGAACGGACCGAGTCGGGGCTGAACAGCATGATGGTGATCGAGCCGGCCAGCCCCAGGGAGGCAGCGATCGGCACGCCGATGAACATCAGCAGGAATAGCAGGAGGAACAAGAACAGCACGGTCATGGCTTGGCCTCCTCGTGCTCGTTGATTTTCAACGCATCGGCGGCTTCGTCAGCCAGGCCCAGGCCGGTCTGCTGGTTACGCAGGATGCGCACGAGGATTTCGCAGAAGCGCACAAACACCATGGCGTAACCGAAGGGCACGATCAACGCGATCTGCCACTGCATGACGCCAAAGTGGCCAAGGTCTTCGGCACCGATGCCGGCGATAAACAGGGTGCGCACCCAGTCATAGCTGCCCAGGGCAATCAGCCCGGCATAGCCCAGGCAGCACAGGCAGGCCAGCACCCCGATGCAGCGCTGTATGCCGCGCGGGGCCAGCTTGACCAGCGCGTCCACGCCGATGTGTCCGGCGGTGCGTACGCCATAGGCCAGGCCGAAGAAGATCAGCCAGCCAAACAGGGCCTTGGTCAGCGCGTTGCTCCAGGTCATGGCCTGTGCCAGGTCGAGAATGAAATCGCCGATGGCCAGCAGCGCTTCATGGCCGCCAAAGTAGTCACCCAGCCAGTAGAACAGGGTGTAGAAGTTGTTGAGGATCACGTAGGCGAAGGTGATCAGCGTCATGGTCGCCAGGAGAAAGGCGATGAAGCCTTCCTCGAAGTGCTCCCAGGCGCGCCGCAAGGCGTTCATGGTCGGTTCTCCGCAATGCAGGGACGGGCAGGGCAGGCCGGCACTCGGCCTGCCCCGTCGATTGGCCGCAAGGCCTGCGTGTTACTGGTTGGCGTCCTGCGCCGCCTTGATCAGCTCGGCACCGATCTCGCCCTCGAATTTCTTCCACACCGGCTGCATGGCGTTGCGCCATTGCGCGCGCTGCTCGGCGCTGAGGGTGATGATTTCGGTGTTGCCGGCGGCGAGGATGCGCTGCTTGTCGCCTTCGTTGAGTGCGTCGGCCTGGCGGTTCACCTCGACAGTCACCTCGGCCATGATCTGCTTCAGCTCGTTACGCACGTCCTCCGGCAGGCCGTCCCAGAAGGTACTGTTGGCAATCACCATGTAATCGAGCAGGCCGTGGTTGGACTCGGTGATGTACTTCTGCACTTCGTGCATCTTCTGGCTGTAGATATTCGAGTAGGGGTTCTCGGCACCGTTGACCACGCCAGTCTGCAGGCCCTGGTAGACCTCGGCGAAGCTCATCTTGCGCGGGTTGGCGCGTACTGCCTTGAACTGCTCTTCGAGCACGGCCGAGGCCTGCACGCGGAACTTCAGGCCGCGCGCGTCCTTGGGCTCACGCAGCGGCTTGTTGGCCGACAGCTGCTTGAGACCGTTATGCCAGTAGGCCAGACCGGTGATGTTCTTATCCTTCATCGAGGTCAACAGGCTTTGCCCGGCGGGGCTCTTCTGGAAACGGTCGACGGCCGCCATGTCGTCGAACAGGAACGGCAGGTCGAAGATCTGGATCTGCTTGGTGTAGTGCTCGAATTTGGCCAGCGATGGGGCGATCAGTTGTACGTCGCCGAGCAGCAGCGCCTCCATTTCCTTGCCATCACCGAACAGCGAGGAGTTCGGGTAGACCTCGACGCGTACCTTGTCGCCCAGGCGCTCTTCGGCCAGTTGCTTGAACAGCAGGGCACCCTGGCCCTTGGGTGTGTGTTCGGCGACGACGTGGGAGAACTTGATGACGATGGGGGCGGATTCGGCGGCCTGGCCGAGGCCGGCAACACCGAGGGACAGGGCGCAGAGCAGCGCCTTGGCAGAGAACTTGAACATGCGAGAGCTTCCTCTTGTTGTGATTGTGCCGGCAGGTCGCAGCGGCTGGGGCGGTGCCGAACCTGTGCAACGGTGCGGCAGCAGAGCAAGAGCAAGGGCTGTGCCAGTGAGTTTATGGGTGGCTATTTGCAGATAAAAAGCGACTCATTGCAGCTAACGTGCGGGAAATTGGCTTTTCTGCATGAGCCATGACGGGCTGGTGGCGTGAGCGCTTGGCGAATCTTCGCCAGTTGCTCCGGGTGGGTTGGCGGAAATCCGCCAGCGCGCTGGGTGGGGCTAACCAGGCAGGTGCAGACGCGTTTCGCCCAGCGCCTGACCCAGTGGGCCAAAGCGTCGCTCGCGCAGTTGCTGGCGACCATCGGCAAACTGGCGCAGCAGGGTGCTGGCGCGTGTGCCGTAGTGTGCGCTGTGGATGAAGATGCTCGACAGCAGACGCTCGCTGGCCTGGCCGATACCGGTATCCGGCAGTTCGGCGTCCGTGGCCGGCTGGCGGTCGGCGAGCAGCTCCAGCAGGCGCTCGTCATCGGCGTCGAGGTGCTCCGCCAGGCCCTGGCGCAGGCGCAGCAACTTGGGCCAGGGGCTGTCCAGGTCGGCATTGCTCAGGGCGTACAGGCCGGGTGCCAGGACGCGCGCCTGGCCGCTACGGGCGTTGAGGTGGCAAAGCTGCTGGCCGTCGCCGAGCAGCAGGTTGAAGCCGGCATAGCGTGGCAGTTGCGCCTGCAGGCGCGCCAGGTAGTCGGTGATCGACAGTTCGCCCTGCAGGAAGTCGCGTGGCAGCGCGCCGCGCGAGTGCTGGCCGGGTGGCTGGCGCGGGTCGCGGATGTTGGTCAGCGCCGCGAAACGTCCCCGTCGGTCAACGCCCAGCCAGGTGCCGCCGGCTTGCAGATCGCGGCCGGCGAACAGCCCGGGGTTGTCCGGCCATTCGCTCAGCGCCTGGCTGGGGCGGGCATAGAATTCGTCGCGATTGGCCAGCACCAGCAGGGGCTGGGGCTGGCCGGGTCGCCAGGCAAAGGCCAGCAGGCACATGGTAGAGCTCCGGGCGAGTGCGCCGGGTGGCGCGGCTGATGGCCGACAGTAGGCGATGGCCGGGCAGCTTGTCCATGCACAGACCGAGCAACGTGCTTTAGCTCGGCCCGCCGAGCAGTTACCATGCCGCTTCGCGTACGGGGGTGTCATGGAATTTCTGCTCTACATGCTGCTGGGGGCTGCCGCCGGCGTGCTGGCCGGGCTGTTCGGTGTCGGTGGCGGGTTGATCATCGTGCCGGTGCTGGTGTTCAGTTTCACTGCCCAGGGCTTTGCCCCCGAGGTACTGACCCACCTGGCCGTGGGCACCTCGCTGGCCACCATCATCTTCACCTCGATCAACTCGGTGCTCGAGCACCAGCGCAAGGGCGCGGTGCGCTGGCCGATCTTTGCCTGGATGGCCCTGGGTATCCTCCTTGGCACCGGCCTGGGCAGCCTGACGGCCGCTTCCCTGCAGGGCCCCCTGTTGCAGAAAGTCATCGGCAGCTTTGCCATTCTGATCGCCATCCAGATGGCCCTGGATCTCAAGCCGCGGGCCAGTCGCGCCGTGCCCGGGCGGCTGGGGTTGACGGCTGCCGGTGGCGTCATCGGCTGGGCCTCGGCGATCTTTGGTATCGGTGGTGGTTCGCTGACCGTGCCGTTCCTGACCTGGCGCAGTGTGGTAATGCAGCAGGCCGTAGCGACCTCGGCAGCCTGCGGGTTGCCGATAGCCCTGGCCGGTGCGCTGAGCTTCATGCTGATCGGTTGGGAGCGCCCGGCGCTGCCGGCGTGGAGCCTGGGCTTTGTCTACCTGCCGGCGCTGCTCGGCATTGCCCTGACCTCGATGTATTTCGCCCGCTTGGGGGCGCGTCTGGCCCATCGCCTGTCGCCGCGCCTGCTCAAGCGCCTGTTCGCCCTGCTGCTGTTCTGTGTTGGCAGCAGCTTTCTGCTCTGAGGCTCGACCATGCTGGCTTATCCTGCGATCAACCCGGTAGCCCTTGACCTGGGCTTTGTACAAATCCACTGGTACGGCCTGATGTACCTGATCGGCATTGGCGGCGCCTGGTGGCTGGCCGCGCGCCGGCTGGCGGCCTTCGACCCGCGCTGGACGCGTGACACGCTGTCGGATCTGGTGTTCTGGGTGGCCATGGGGGTGATCCTCGGCGGGAGACTGGGTTACGTGCTGTTCTATGACCTGTCCAGCTACCTGGCCAACCCGGCGCTGATCCTCCAGGTATGGAAGGGCGGCATGTCCTTCCACGGCGGCTTCATCGGCGTGTTGCTGGCCACCGCCTGGTTTGCCCGTCGGCAGGGCAAGACCTTCTTCGAGCTGATGGATTTTATCGCCCCGCTGGTGCCGATCGGCCTGGGTGCCGGGCGTATCGGCAACTTCATCAATGCCGAGTTGTGGGGCAAGGCCAGCGACTTGCCCTGGGCCATGGTGTTTCCCACCGACCCGCAGCGGCTGCCCCGTCATCCCTCGCAGCTTTACCAGTTCGCCCTGGAAGGCCTGGCGCTGTTCGTCATCCTCTGGCTGTATACCCGCAAGCCGCGCCCGACCATGGCGGTGTCCGGGCTGTTCGCCATCTGCTATGGCAGCTTCCGTATCCTCGTCGAGTTCGTACGCGTGCCGGATGCCCAGTTGGGCTACCTGGCGTTTGGCTGGCTGACCATGGGGCAGTTGCTTAGCCTGCCGATGATTGCCGTTGGTGTGCTGCTGATGGTCTTGGCGTATCGCCGCCAGGCGGCTGCCTGAAGCCCGGCTGATTTGGATACACTGGCTACTTTGCCCGGGCGCCTGAGCAGGCACCCGCGACCTGTCCCGCGGAGCTGAGATGAAACAGTACCTCGACCTGATGCGCCACGTGCGCGAGCACGGCACCTTCAAGGAAGACCGCACCGGCACCGGCACCTATTCGGTGTTTGGCTACCAGATGCGCTTCGACCTGGCCGAGGGCTTTCCCCTGGTGACCACCAAGAAGTGCCACCTCAAGTCGATCATTCACGAGCTGCTGTGGTTCCTCAAGGGCGAGACCAACATCCGCTACCTGAAGGAAAACGGCGTGAGTATCTGGGACGAATGGGCCGACCAGAACGGCGAACTGGGGCCGGTCTATGGCTACCAGTGGCGCAGCTGGCCGGCGCCGAATGGCGAGTCGATCGACCAGATCAGCAAGCTGATCGAGATGATCAAAGCCAATCCCGATTCGCGCCGGCTGATCGTTTCCGCCTGGAACCCCGCATTGGTCGAGCAGATGGCGCTGCCGCCCTGCCATGCGTTGTTCCAGTTCTATGTGGCGGACGGCAAGCTGAGCTGCCAGCTTTACCAGCGCTCAGCGGACATCTTCCTCGGTGTGCCCTTCAACATCGCCAGCTATGCGCTGCTGACCCTGATGGTGGCGCAGGTCTGCGACCTGCAGCCGGGTGAGTTCATCTGGACCGGCGGTGACTGTCACCTCTACGCCAACCACCTGGAACAGGCCGATCTGCAGCTGGGCCGCGAGCCGCTGCCGCTGCCGACCATGCAGCTCAATCCGCAGGTGAAGGACCTGTTCGCCTTCCGTTTTGATGATTTCGAGTTGCTTGGCTATCAGGCGCACCCGCACATCAAGGCGCCTGTGGCGGTATAAGCGTCGGCGGTTGCTCGGGGCGTGCCCGGGCTAGGCGCTGTGGCGGTGTGACGTACGCTGCTGCAGGGCCTGGCCGTCATCCCAGCCGGCCTCCCAGGCCGCGGCGGGAATGGCCGCCTGGTAGGGCTGGCGGGTCAGTGGCTGGCCGGTCATGCCGGCCATGTAGCCTTGCTGGTAGGCCTTGTTGAGGCTTTCCAGACTCCAGTGTTGTTCGGCATCCGCAGCGTCCATGACAGCCACCCGATGAGGGAATCGATCTGCGACCATCCTAGCGGCTGTCTGGCGTGCGGGCCTGGCCGGTCGTCTGCGTACACCGGCAGCTGGTCAGATCTGTGCACTGCTGCACAATGTTGAACGATCGGTCAGCCAGCCTGGCTACAGACTGGCCTGGAACGCCGCGACGTAGGCGGCAAAATCCTCCTGCGGCTGGGCTTCCAGCGTGGCCTGGTCGGCCAGCGACTGCTCGGCCAGGGCCGTGAAACGTGCCTGCGCGTCAGCGGACAGGGCGTTCTCGCGCAGTGCCTGCCTGTGCTGGCGGCTCAGTTGCAGGGCCAGCTCGCGGAAGCTCTGGCCGCTGTTGCGCAGATCATCAAGCAGGCGTGCCGAGGGCGTCAGGCTGACATCGGCGAGCTTGTCGCGCTGGCTGGCCAGGGCGCGGGTATGTCGGTCATCGCCATGTGCCTGGTCGAGCAGGGCGGCACACTCGGCGATGCCGTCGAGCAGTTCGCCAGCCCAGCTGCGCAAGTCGATGGCCTGGCCTTGGCGCTGCAGTTGCAGGCCGGGCTGGCGGCCCTGTTTGACCACGCGCTGGAAGTTGTCCTGGCAGGCCGGGCACTCGTTGCCGGTCAGCGCCGGGCTGTCGCTCAGGCTGCAATAGAGCAGGAAGGCATCGAGGAAATGCGCCTGGGCCAGGTCGATGCCCAGCGGCAGGTAGGGATTGATGTCCAGGCAGCGCACTTCCACATACTGCACGCCGCGTGCGGCCAGTGCCTGCAGTGGGCGTTCGCCGGGCAGGGTGACGCGTTTCGGGCGAATGCTCGAGTAGTACTCGTTTTCAATCTGCAACAGGTTGGTGTTGAGCTGCAGCCACTCGCCGTCACGCTGCGTGCCGATGGCCTCGTAGGGCGGGTAGGGCGTCGAGACGGCCTGGCGCAGGCTGGCAATGTAGCTGTCCAGGCTGTTGTAGCAAGGTGTCAGGCTGGACTGGGCATTGTTCTGGTAGCCCAGGTCGCTCATGCGCAGGCTGGTCGCCCAGGGCAGGTAGGCGGTATCCGCGTCGAGGCTTTGCAGGTCGTTTGCAGCGCCGCGCAGGAAGCTCTTGTCCAGCGCCGGTGAGGCGCCGAACAGGTACATGAGCAGCCAGCTGTAGCGGCGGAAATTGCGGATCAGGGCGATATAGCCCAGGGAGCTGGCGGCCGCTTCCTGCTCGCCATAGAGCAGCGCCCAGAGCGCCGGCGGCAGGCTGAAGTTGTAGTGAATGCCGGCGATGCACTGCATGGTCTTGCCGTAGCGCACGGCCAGGCCCTGGCGGTAGACGTACTTGAGGCGGCCCTGGTTGGACTGGCCGTAGCGGGCAATGGGGATCTGTGCCTCGTCGGGCAGCAGGCCGGGCATCGACGGGCTCCACAGCAGCTCGTCGTGCAGCTGGCTGGCGGTGAAGGCATGGATGTCGCGCAGTTCGTCGAGGGTATGCGCAACGTCGCGGTGCGTGGCAGTGATGAACTCCAGCAGCGCTTCCGAGTAGTCGGTAGTGATTTGCGCGTGGGCCAGCGCCGAGCCGAGCGCACGCGGGTGCGCGGTTTGCGCCAGTTGTCCCTGTGCGTCGACGCGCAGGCCTTCACGCTCGATGCCGTGCAGGCACTGGGTGAGCAGCGACAGGTGATCGCCCTGGCCGAGAAGCGCCAGGCGGCGGGAAAGTAGAGTGCTCAACGGCGGGATTCCTTACACGGGTATCGCGCCAATATGGGGGCGCTCGGGACACTCTGCAAGGGGGCGGGGCATGCCGCCCCGCCTGCCGGGCGCTTACTTCTTCTTCAGGCTGCGGGCATTGGCGAACAGGTTGGCCATGGCGCCGTTGGCCGGGGCCGGCTTGTCCTGGCTACTGTGACGCTCGCTGCGTGGCGTGTTGCCGCCGCGCGGCTGGCCGCCACGGCCCTGGCCACGGGCGGGGCCATCGACTTTCTCGCCCGGGGTGTCGCTCATGCGCATGGACAGGCCGACGCGGTTGCGCGGGATGTCCACTTCCATGACCTTGACCTTGACGATATCGCCGGCTTTCACCACCTCGTAGGGGTCCTTGACGAACTTTTCCGACAGCGCGCTGATGTGCACCAGGCCGTCCTGATGGACGCCAATGTCGACGAAGGCGCCGAAGTTGGTGACGTTGGTTACCACACCTTCGAGGATCATCCCCGGTTGCAGGTCCTTGAGGCTCTCCACGCCGTCCTGGAAAGCGGCGGTCTTGAACTCCGGGCGCGGGTCGCGGCCGGGCTTGTCCAGTTCCTTGAGGATGTCGGTGACGGTCGGCAGGCCGAAGCGTTCGTCGGTGAAACGTGCCGGGTCCAGCTGGCGCAGGAAGCTGGAGTCGCCGATCAGTGTGCGGATATCGCGCCCGGTATCCTGGGCGATGCGCTGCACCAGCGGGTAGGTTTCCGGGTGCACCGCGGAGGCGTCCAGCGGGTTGTCGCCATTCATGACGCGCAGGAAGCCGGCGGCCTGCTCGAAGGTCTTCTCGCCCAGGCGCGGCACTTTCTTCAGCTCGGCACGGCTGCGGAACGCGCCGTGGGCATCGCGGAAACTGACGATATTGCTGGCCAGGGTCGTGTTGAGTCCGGAAATGCGTGCCAGCAGGGCGGCCGAGGCGGTGTTCAGGTCGACGCCAACGGCGTTCACGCAGTCCTCGACCACCGCGTCCAGCGAGCGTGCCAGCTGCAACTGCGAGACATCGTGCTGGTACTGGCCGACTCCGATGGATTTCGGCTCGATCTTCACCAGTTCGGCCAGCGGGTCCTGCAGGCGGCGGGCGATGGATACCGCGCCACGCAGCGAGACATCCAGCTCGGGGAATTCGCGCGCAGCCAGTTCGGAGGCCGAGTACACCGAGGCGCCGGCCTCGCTGACCATGATCTTGGTCATGCGCAGTTCCGGCAGCAGCTTGACCAGCTCGCCGGCCAGCTTGTCGGTCTCGCGGCTGGCCGTGCCGTTGCCGATGGCGATCAGCTCGACGCGGTGCTTGGCGCACAGCTTGCCCAGCGTCGCCAGGGTGCCGTTCCAGTCATCGCGCGGCGCGTGCGGGTAGACGGTGGCGGTATCCAGCAGCTTGCCGGTGGCATCCACCACCGCGACCTTGCAGCCGGTACGCAGGCCGGGGTCGAGCGCCAGGGTCACCTTGGCGCCGGCCGGGGCGGCCAGCAGCAGATCGTGCAGGTTGCGCGCGAATACGCTGATCGCCTCGCTTTCCGCCTTTTCGCGCAGCTCGCCGAACAGATCGGTTTCCAGGTGGCTGTACAGCTTGACCTTCCAGGTCCAGCGCACCACTTCGGCCAGCCATTTGTCGGCGGCGCGACCCTGGTTGCTGATGGCGAAGCGCTCGCTGATCATCAGCTCGCAGGGGTGCAGGCTGCCTGGTTGCTCCTCGCCCACGGTCAGGCTGGCGCTGAGGATACCTTCGTTGCGTCCGCGGAAGATCGCCAGGGCGCGGTGCGAGGGCACGCTGTGCAGGGCTTCGTCATGCGCGAAGTAGTCGCTGAACTTGGCGCCTTCGCTTTCCTTGCCGGGCACCACGCGGGCGCTCAGGCTGGCCTCGCTCTTCAGGAAGCTGCGCAGGCGTTCGAGCAGGCTGGCGTCTTCGGCGAAGCGCTCCATGAGGATGTACTTGGCGCCGTCGAGCACGGCCTTCACATCGGCGAAGCCTTTTTCCGCGTCAACGAAACGCTTGGCCTGCTCCTGCGGGTTCAGCGTCGGATCGGCGAACAGGGCATCGGCCAGTGCGCCAATACCCGCTTCCAGGGCGATCTGTCCCTTGGTGCGGCGTTTCTGCTTGTACGGCAGATAGAGGTCTTCCAGGCGCGTCTTGGTATCGGCCAGGTTGATTTCGCGGGCCAGTTCGGCGGTCAGTTTGCCCTGTTCCTCGATGCTGGCGAGGATGCTGGCGCGGCGCTCGTCCAGTTCGCGCAGGTAGCGCAGGCGCTCTTCCAGGTGGCGCAGCTGGGTATCGTCCAGGCTGCCGGTGACTTCCTTGCGGTAGCGGGCGATGAACGGCACGGTGGAGCCTTCATCGAGCAGGCTTACCGCGGCGGCGACCTGTTGCGGGCGTACGCCCAGTTCTTCGGCAATCCGTTGATTGATGCTGTGCATGAAACTACCTGAGTCGGTGGGGCAGGCAGGCCGTAGCCTGGGCAAAGGCGGGGATTATAAGAGCAAAGCCGGGCAGGCCAAGAGGCAGGCGCCGGCAGGCGCAAAATCTGCTAACAATGCCCGACACGCCGGTTGCGGCGTGGCTGCGCCATAATGCGCACACCTGTCTGGGAGAGCTGCAATGACCACTGCCGTGCCGAACGAAGGCGAGAAGATCCTTTTGGTTGACGATGACCCCGGCCTGCGCCGTCTGCTGGAGCGCTTCCTCAGCGAACAGGGCTATCGCGTGCGTACCGTGGAGAATGTCGAGCAGATGGACCGCCTGCTGGCCCGCGAGCTGTTCAACCTGCTGGTTCTCGACCTGATGCTGCCAGGCGAGGATGGCCTCTCTGCCTGCCGGCGCCTGCGCGAAGCCGGCAACCAGATGCCGATCATCATGCTTACCGCCAAGGGTGACGAAAGCAGCCGTATCCAGGGGCTGGAGCTGGGTGCTGACGATTACCTGGGCAAGCCGTTCAACCCGCGTGAGCTGCTGGCGCGCATCAAGGCGGTGCTGCGCCGCCAGGCACCGGTAGTGCCGGGTGCGCCGGCCAGCGACGATGAGGTGGTCAGCTTTGGCGATTATCGCCTGTCGCTGGGTACCCGCGAGCTGACCCGCGGCGATCAGGTGCACATGCTCACCACCGGCGAGTTCGCCGTGCTCAAGGCCCTTGTGCAGCATGCTCGCGAACCGCTGACCCGCGACAAGCTGATGAGCCTGGCGCGTGGTCGTGAGTGGGATGCGCTGGAACGCTCCATCGACGTGCAGATTTCCCGCCTGCGCCGGCTGATCGAGCCGGACCCCTCAAAGCCGCGCTATATCCAGACGGTGTGGGGTGTGGGCTATGTTTTCGTGCCGGATGGCAACAAATGATTCGCCATGAGGCTGGCCGCCGGACGTGTCGCGGATGAACGCACCGGCCTGGTTCCCGCAAAGCTTTTTTGCCCGCACGCTCTGGCTGGTGCTGGTGGTGGTGCTGTTTTCCAAGGCACTCACCCTGGTCTACCTGATGATGAACGAGGATGTGCTGGTTGATCGCCAGTACAGTCACGGTGCGGCGCTGACCCTGCGTGCCTACTGGGCCGCCGACCCGGAAGATCGCGAGCAGATCGCCCATGCGGCGGCCTTGCGTCGGGTGCCTGCCGAGCAGGTGCCGGCCAGTGAGCAGCACTGGCCGTACAGCGAGATTTTCCTGCGCCAGATGAAGTCCGAGCTGGGCGAGAACACCGAAGTTCGTGTGCGTGTGCAGAGTCCGCCATCGTTGTGGGTGCTGGCGCCGGATTTCGGCCCGGACTGGATCCAGGTGCCGCTTTATCCGCACCCGTTGCGCGGCCAGAAAATCTGGGACGTGCTGGGCTGGTTCCTGGCCATCGGCCTGCTGTCCACGGCCGCGGCGTGGATTTTCGTGCGGCAGTTGAATGCCCCGTTGAAACGCCTGGTGCTGGCCACTCGCTACCTCGGCCAGGGACGCAGTGTGCGCTTGCCGGTCAGCGATACGCCCAGTGAAATGACCGAGGTCTATCGCTCCTTCAACCAGATGGCGGATGAACTGGAACAGGCGGCCCGCGAGCGCGAACTGATGCTCGCCGGTGTGTCCCATGACTTGCGCACACCGCTGACCCGCCTGCGCCTGTCGCTGGAGCTGATGAGCAGTGATGCCGAGCTGACCGAGGAAATGATCCGTGATGTCGAGGACATGGACGCCATCCTCGACCAGTTCATCGCCTTCATCCGCGACGGCCGTGACGAGCCGCTGGAGCGCCTCGACCTGGCGGCGCTGATCCGCGAGGTGGTGGCTCCCTACAACCAGCATGGCGAAAGGGTGCGCCTGTGCCTGCAGGTGATGCCGGAAGTCAGCCTGCGCCGGGTATCGATCAAGCGCCTGCTGACCAACCTGATCGAGAATGCCCTGCGCTACGGTGGCGATGCGGTGGAAGTGGCCGCCTCGCTGGGTGGCGAAGAGACGGCGCCTTACCTGGTGCTCAGCGTGCTGGACCGTGGCCAGGGCATCGACCCGGCGGAGCTGGCATCGATCTTCAATCCGTTCATTCGTGGTGATCGGGCGCGAGGCGGGCGAGGTACCGGGCTGGGCCTGGCGATTGTCCGGCGTATCGCCGCGCTACATGGCGGCAGCGTCGACTTGCGCAACCGTGAAGGTGGCGGGCTGGAAGCGCGGGTCTGTTTGCCCCTGGGCCTGCTGTTGCCGCGCGACGCCAGCTGAGGCGCGGCTCAGCCCTTGCCGCGGGTGCGTGTTAGTCCCGGTCCGGCGTGCTTCTCCAGGTGTTCGATGATCAGCCCGGCGACGTCCTTGCCCGTGGTGGTTTCGATACCTTCCAGGCCAGGTGAGGAATTCACCTCCATCACCAGGGGGCCGCGTTGCGAGCGCAGAATGTCTACCCCGGCGACGCTCAGGCCCATTACCTTGGCCGCACGGATGGCCGTGGAGCGCTCCTGCGGGGTGATCTTGACCAGGCTGGCACTGCCGCCACGGTGCAGGTTGGAGCGGAACTCACCGGGTTTGGCCTGGCGCTTCATGGCGGCGATGACCTTGTCACCGACCACGAAACAGCGGATATCCGCGCCGCCGGCTTCGCGGATGTATTCCTGCACCATGATGTCCTGCTTGAGGCCCATGAATGCCTCGATCACCGACTCGGCGGCCTTGTGGGTTTCCGCCAGTACCACGCCGATGCCCTGGGTGCCTTCCAGCACCTTGATGACCAGCGGCGCACCACCGACCATCTGGATCAGGTCGGGAATGTCGTCCGGCGAGTGGGCAAAGCCGGTCACCGGCAGGCCCAGCCCCTTGCGCGAGAGCAGCTGCAGGGAGCGCAGTTTGTCGCGTGAGCGGCTGATGGCGACCGACTCGTTGAGCGGGAATACGCCCATCATCTCGAACTGGCGCAGCACCGCGCAGCCGTAGAAGGTCACCGACGCGCCGATGCGCGGAATCACCGCGTCGAAGCCCTCCAGGGCCTGGCCGCGGTAGTGGATCTGCGGCTTGTGGCTGGCAATGTTCATGTAGGCGCGCAGGGTATCGATAACCAGGATTTCATGGCCGCGTTGCTGGCCGGCTTCGACCAGGCGGCGGGTCGAATACAGGCGCGGGTTACGCGAGAGAATGGCGATCTTCATGCGTCCCCCAGGGCCAGCAATGGCTTGTCCTGCACATAGCTGCGCGCCGGGTCGACCAGCAACCGGCCATCCACCAGCGCCTTGCAGCCCAGCAGCATGCGGTAGCGCATGGTCTTGCGGCAGGCCAGGGTCAGCTCGATGGGCCAGCTATGCCGGCCGAGGGTCAGGCGGGTGCTGATCACATAGCGCGATTGACTGTGGCCGTTGGAGCTCTTGATGGTCTTCAGCGAAACCAGCGGTGCCTCGCAGCGATGGCGACGCTGCACCTGAGTACCCAGGTAGGCGGTGAAGCGTACCCAGGGCTGGCCGTCGCGCTCGAAGGGCTGGATATCGCTGGCGTGCAGGCTGGAGGTGCTGGCGCCGGTATCGATTTTGGCGCGCAGGCCGATGATGCCTAGCTGGGGCAGATCCACCCACTCGCGCAGGCCGACGATATTGGCAGGGTCTATGGATTTCATGGTGGCTCAATCAGCACGGATGACCGCGTATGATGCGCAGGTTAGCGGGGCACGGAGGGGCATGCCAATGAGCGAACAGGGTGAACAGCGTGTGCGGCTCGACAAGTGGCTGTGGGCGGCGCGTTTCTTCAAGACCCGCGCCCTGGCCAAGGCGGCCATCGACGGGGGCAAGGTGCATTGTCGTGGCGAGCGCTGCAAGCCGGGCAAGGAGCTGCGGATTGGCGACGAATACCTGATCCGTAGCGGCTTCGACGAGCGCAGCGTGCGCGTGCTGGCGCTCAGTGACGTGCGTCGTGGCGCGGCCGAGGCGCAGTTGCTGTACGCCGAAACCGCGGAGAGTCTGGCGCGTCGTGAGCAGGCCGCAGCGCTGCGCAAGGCTGGCGCGCTGGGGCTGCAGAGCGATGGGCGACCGAACAAGAAGCAGCGCCGTGAGCTGACGCAATTTCACGCCAGCCACGACTGAGCCTGTCTTGTCAGTGGCGCTGCAGAACCGCCCACTGGCCCACCAGGGGCAGTCGGGTAAGCAGCGGCAGCAGAGGCTGGTATAGCGCTTCCAGGCCGGCGGCCATGCGTCCGGCCAGTGGTGTGCAGTAGCCCCAGGCAAAGGCCAGCAGGGCCAGGAGCAGGCCGCCGACGGCCACGTCTACCAGCCAGTGGGCACCGGCGACCAGGCGCGGCAGCATGCACAGCACGACCAGCAGCTGGCCGGCGAACAACTTCCAGCCGCGGCTGAAGCAGGCCATGAACAGGCCCCAGAGCAGCAGTACCGAGGCGTGATCACCCGGGAAGCTGCGACTGGAGCGGTCCTTGAGTTCAAAGACCCGCTCCAGCAGTGGGAACTGCTCGCTTAGGTGATAGGCGCCGGCGAGCACGACGGACGGGCTGGCGTGCTGCCAGTTGAAATAGCCGATCAGCTTGTTGAACAGTACCCGGCCAACCAGCAGCAGTGCCAGCAGCGCGAGAAAGTGCAGCAGCGCGCTGCGGGTTTCCTCGGCGCGGAAGGTCCAGCCACTGTGGATCAGCATGCTCAGCATGAGGGCGCCGACCAGAATGTCGAACACGCGCAGGCTGCTCAGGGCCCACAGCCAGTCCCATAGCGGCCAGTGGCCGAGGCTGCCGTTGAGGCTGTAGAACAGCGCCTCGTTGGCGGCCTGCCACAGCGGCCTGCTGGCCGGAGCCAGCCAGCTGGTCATGAGCAGCAGGGCGAGCAGGTGCAGTACGAGAAATGCCGGCCATCGCCAGCGGGCTTGGATGCGCGAGGTATTGTCCATAGAATCGCTCACTTCCCTTGAGTGCATGAATGCCTGGCGCGCCTTATAGCCAGCTGTCATGCATTTGTCATGTTCTTCTCGATAGCCGGGCCTGTATGAGCGATAGCGATTTCACTCAGCGTTTCCTTTTTGACGAGTTCGATGCCCGTGGCGAGTTGGTGTCGCTGCGCGACAGTTATGCCCATGTGCTGGCCAAACATCCCTATCCGCAACCGGTAGCCCAACTGCTGGGCGAATTGCTGGCCGCGGCGGCGCTGCTGGTCGGCACGCTGAAGTTCGATGGCTTGCTGGTACTGCAGGCGCGCTCCTCGGGTGCCGTGCCGCTGCTCATGGTGGAGTGCTCCAGTGAGCGCGAATTGCGCGGTATCGCCCGCTACCATGCCGAACAGATCGATGCCGCCGACGGCCTGCGCGAGCTGATGCCCGAAGGCGTGCTGGCACTGACCGTCGACCCGCGTAATGGTCAGCGTTACCAGGGCATCGTCGAGCTGGACGGCGACACGCTGGCGCAGTCGCTGTCCAGCTACTTTGCCAACTCCGAACAATTGCCGACCCGCTTCTGGCTGCAGGCTGACGGGCGCACTGCGCGTGGTCTACTGTTGCAGGCGCTGCCTGCGCAACAACAGACTGACCCTGAAGAGCGTGCGGCCAGCTGGCAGCACCTCACCGTGCTGGCCGACAGCCTGCAGGCCGAGGAGTTGCTCGGGCTGGACAATGCCACCCTGCTGCATCGCCTTTATCACCAGGAAACGGTACGCCTGTTCGAGCCGCAAGCCCTGCAGTTTCGCTGCAGTTGCTCGCGCGAGCGTTCGGCGCGGGCGCTGGTCAGCCTGGGTGAGGCTGACGCGTTGCAGCTGGCCGAGGAACAGGGTGGGCAGATCAGCATCGACTGCCAGTTCTGCAACCACACCTATGCCTTTGATAGCGCCGATATTGCCCAGCTGTTCGCCGGAGCGGGTAGCGACGAACCGTCGCCTACCCGCCACTGATATGCCGCCGTTGGCTTATAGCGAAGCGCTATCAGCTCCATTAGCCTTTCGCGGGCTGCCAAAAGCAGCGGCTTTCTGGCATACTCCCGCGACTTTTTTATCGATGTAGTGCGCTTCATGGCGCACTACACACTGTTCGGAAGGATCGGCCACTGGCCGACGGGGACCCACATGACGCAAGCCAACACTGCCGTGTACACCGATATCAGCGCTGCCCAGCTGGTAGAACAAGCGATTCAGCGTGGTGAGGGCGAACTGGCCGCCAACGGCGCGCTGGTCGTTCGTACCGGTCATCGTACCGGCCGTTCGCCGGCTGACCGTTTCATCGTGCAGGAGCCGAGCACCGAGGCGAAGATCGCCTGGGGCAACATCAACCGCCCGTTCCCGGCTGACAAGTTCGATGCCCTGTGGGCCCGCGTCGAAGCCTTCAATGCCGGCCAGGAACACTTCGTATCGCATGTGCATGTCGGCTCCGCCGAGGCGCACTACCTGCCGGTCAAAATGACCACGCAGACCGCCTGGCAAAACCTGTTTGGCCGTTGCCTGTTCATTGAACCCGAGCAGTACAACCCGGCGGGCAAGGCCGAGTGGCAGATTCTCAACGTTGCCAACTTCGAGTGCGTACCGGAGCGTGACGGCACCAACTCCGATGGTTGCGTGATCATCAACTTTGCGCAGAAGAAAGTCCTGCTGGCCGGCATGCGTTACGCCGGTGAAATGAAGAAAGCCATGTTCTCCGTGCAGAACTTCCTGCTGCCGGAAGCCGACGTGCTGCCGATGCACTGCGCTGCCAACATTGGCGAAGAAGGCGATGTCACCCTGTTCTTCGGTTTGTCCGGTACCGGCAAGACCACGCTGTCCGCTGACGAAAGCCGTTACCTGATCGGTGACGACGAGCACGGCTGGGGTGAAGGCGTAGTGTTCAACATCGAAGGCGGTTGCTATGCCAAGTGCATCGACCTGTCCGAGAAGAACGAGCCGGTCATCTGGAAAGCCATCCAGTTCGGCGCTGTGCTGGAAAACGTGGTGCTCGACGCCAACCGTGTTCCGGACTACAGCGATGACAGCCTGACCCAGAACAGCCGTGCCGCCTACCCGCTGGAGCACGTCGAGAAGCGCAGCGAGAAGAACCTCGGTGGCGAGCCGAACGCGGTGATCTTCCTGACCTGCGACCTGACCGGCGTACTGCCGCCGGTGTCGATCCTTAACAACGAGCAGGCGGCCTACCACTTCCTGTCCGGTTACACCGCACTGGTCGGTTCCACCGAAATGGGTTCGGGCAGCGGCATCAAGTCGACCTTCTCCACCTGCTTCGGTGCGCCCTTCTTCCCGCGTCCGGCCGGCGAGTATGCCGAGCTGCTGATCAAGCGCATCAATGGCTTCGGCTCCAAGGTCTACCTGGTCAACACGGGCTGGACCGGTGGTGGCTACGGCGTCGGCAAGCGTTTCAACATCCCGACTACCCGTGCGGTGATTGCAGCCATTCAGAGCGGCGCACTGATCGGTGCCGAGACCGAACACCTGCCGATCATCAACCTCGACGTACCCAAGTCGGTACCGGGCGTCGACAGCGTGCTGCTCAACCCGCGCAACACCTGGGCTGACCAGAACGCCTACGACGAAGCCGCCAAGGCCCTGGCCAAGCTGTTCATCGACAACTTCCAGAAGTTCGACGTCAGCGCCGCCATCAAGAACGCTGGCCCGCAGCTCTAACAGGCTATTGAAAGACCTAGGTGGTTTTTCAGCGGCCTGCTAAGCCCTGTCGTGACGTACCAACGCCCAGCCCGCTTTGCGTGCTGGGCGTTTTTCATGGCGTAGTGGTGGCTAGGCCTGGCCGTCTTCCTGGCTACCCAGGCCATGCTTGCGCAGTTTGTCGTGCAGGGTCTTGCGGGGCAGGCCCAGGGCTTCGGCCAGACTACGCAGCGAGCCATGGTTGCGCGCCAGTTCGGCGGCGATCAGCGCCCGCTCGAAGGCTTCTACCTGCTGGCTGAGGCTACCGGCGTTGGGCTGGCTGAGCGGCACCTGGCCATCCAGATCGAGTGGCAGGCCTAGGGCGAAGCGCTCTGCGGCATTGCTCAGCTCACGCACGTTGCTTGGCCAACTGTGCCGCAGCAGTGCTGCCTGTTCGTGGCCTTCCAGGTGGCGCAGGCTGAGGCCGTGGCGCAGTGCGGCACTCTCGGCAAAATGCTGGAACAGCTGCAGGCAGTCGTCACCGCGTTCGCGCAGCGGTGGGATAGCCAGGCTGGCGACGTTCAGCCGGTAGAACAGGTCGGCACGGAAGCGGCCCTGCTCGGAGGCCTGGCGCAGGTCCTCCTTGGTCGCGGCGATCACCCGGATATCCAGCGCCACCGCCTGGTTGCCACCCAGCCGTTCCAGACGGCGCTCCTGCAACAGGCGCAGCAACTTGACCTGGATATCCAGGCTCATGCTTTCGATTTCGTCGAGAAACACCGTACCGCCGCTGGCAAATTCGAACTTGCCGATACGTCGCTTGCTGGCCCCGGTGAAGGCACCGGCTTCATGTCCGAACAGCTCGCTTTCCACCACCGACTCGGCCAGCGCGCCGGCATTGATGGCCACGAAAGGCCCCTGGCGTCGGCTGGATAGCTCATGCAGGGCGCGCGCCACCACTTCCTTGCCGGCGCCGGTTTCACCGAGGATCAGCACGTCGGCCTGGGTTGCCGCCAGGGCCCCCACCTGCTGGCGCAGACGCTGCATGGCGGGTGACTGGCCGAGGAGGCGGCCGTCCAGGGCCTGGCGGTCGGCCAGAGCCAGGCGCAGACGACGGTTGTCCAGTACCAGGCGGCGCATTTCTAGGGCGCGTCGCACGCTGTCCAGCAGCAGGTCGCTGGCGAAGGGCTTTTCCAGAAAGTCATAGGCGCCGGCGCGCATCGCCTGTACGGCCAGCGGCACATCACCGTGCCCGGTGATCAGCAGAACCGGTAACTGGCTATCGCGGGCCTGCAGTTGGGCGAGCAGCTGCAGGCCGTCGATGCCCGGCATGCGGATGTCACTGATCACCACGCCGGGCCAATCGTCTTCCAGTTCCTCGGCCAGGCCTGCGGCAGTACCCCGGCTATGCACCCGCAGGCCAGCCAGGTCGAGCGTCTGTGCCAGGGCCTGGCGCAGGTGCGGGTCATCGTCGAGCAGCAGTACCTGGCTGTCGGCGAGCAGATGGCTGGTCATGCAGGGGTATCCTCCGGAGACAGGGGGCGCGCGCCGGCATCTACTGCGCGCAGGCGCAGGGTCAGGAGTGCCCCGCCCTCGGCATGGTTGGCCAGCTGCAGCTCGCCACCCAGGGCGCGCAGCAGGCTGTCACAGATGGCCAGGCCGAGGCCCAGGCCCTGGGTGCGCGTCTTGGTGGTGAAGAAGGGCTCGCGGGCACGTGCCAAGGCCTCATCAGTGAAGCCGGGGCCGTTATCGTGGATCAGCAGGGCGATGTATTCCCCTTGTGCCTGGGTGCTCAGGGTCAGGCGGCGGGGCGGTGGGCGCTCGCCCAGGGCGTCGAGGGCATTGCCCAGCAGGTTGCCGAGTACCTGGCGCAAGCGGGTTTCGCCGGCCTGTACCCAGAGTGGCGCCTCCGGCAGGTCGCGGATCAGCTCGACCTGTAGCTCGCGGCGTCGTTTGGCCAGCAAGGCCAGGGCGTCATCGATGGCTGGCTGCAGGGCTACACGCTCCGGGGCATGGCTATCGCGACGGGCAAAGGCGCGCAGATGAGCGATGATCGAGGCCATGCGTGCCGTCAGGCCACTGATTTGCAGCAGGTTGTCGCGGGCCTCGGCCTGACGCTGTTGGTCGAGCAGCACCACGGCGTTATCGGCGTAGCTGCGAATCGCCGCCAGCGGCTGATTGAGCTCGTGGCTGATGCTTGCCGACATGGTGCCAAGCACCGAGAGCTTGCCGGCCTGCAACAGCTCGTCCTGGGTGCGCGCCAGCTCCTGCTGGGCCTGCTCACGCTCCAGTACCTCATCCTGCAACCGCTGGTTGAGCTGCGAGAGGGCCTGGGTGCGTTGCTGTACGCGCTGCTCCAGGTGCTGGCGTGCCCGGCTGTCCAGGGCAATGCGTTCCAGATAATGCCGGCGCCGCTGCAGCAGCAGGCCGAGGAGCAGGATCAGCAACAGCCAGGCGCTGCCGGCAATCAGCATGGCGCTTTGCACCGGGCGATCGAGCAGGTTGCGCGGCGTCAGGATACTGACCTGCCAGCCGGTTTCCGCCAGCTTGCGGTCCTGACGCAGCCACTGCGCTTGCTCCAGCTGCAGGGGGCGTGGCGCCAGGGTTGGGTAGGGCTGGTTGGCGGCAATCGCCGCGTGGTCGGCGGCATCCAGCTCGCGGGTGGCGCGGAAGCGCCAGGCCGCGTGCGAGGTGAGGATCACCACGCCATGCTGGTCGGTGACCAGCAGGCGCTCGGGACTGTTGCCCCACAAGGTCTCGGTATGGTCGAGATCGACCTTGACCACCAGTACGCCGAGCGTGCGCTCCGCGTCACGGATGGCTGCTGCGAAGAAGTAGCCGCGCTTGCCCGAGGTGTTGCCCAGTCCAAAAAAGCGTCCCAGGCGGCCCTGCATGGCTTCGCGGAAGTACGGACGGAAGGCAAAGTTGCGTTCGATGAAGGAGTCTTCCGCCGCCCAGTTGGAGGACGCCAGGGTACGACCATCCGGCGCCATCAGGTAGATCACATCCGCGCCGGTTTGCCGTTGCAGTCCGACCAGCAGACGGTTGGCCTGGTCTCGCCGTGCCGCCTCCTCGGGCGCCAGCAGGGGCGCACGGAGCACCGGCAGCTGGCCGAAGATGGCCGGCAGCACTTCGAAACGACGCAGCGTGCCCAACAGGTTGGCGACATACAGGTCGAGCGTCTGGCGATTCTGTTCGGCCAGCTGCTCGCTGTAATGGCGCTGAACCACCCCTTGCAGCGGCCACAGCAAAGGCGCCAGCAGCAAGGCCAGCAGCAACAGGCTACGCCAGCGCAGGCGCGGCGGTAGGTGTTTTTTGTCCATGCGCCGATTATGCCTGAGGCTCCGCGCGCCCGCCGCGTGCCTGCGCGGTGGAAGGTGTGTGCCCATCCCTCCCGGTTGTTGATGACGGTCTGCCGGCCCGAAGGCAGGCGCTCGTGGCGTTCCGCTTCGCTGAGTTGGAACTCATTGGTAATCCGCTCGCGCAATGCGCTCAGTGCCAGCGGAGCACCATCGGCCACTGCGGCAAGTACGGGCGTATAACCGTTTGGCAATCTGGAATTGGCATAAAGCCTCCTTGCACTCAGCGGGGCAGGGGCGCGCCAACTCAATCCATCCCCCGAATTGATGGCACAGCCCCTTAGGGATGGTCTGAAGTAGTCCTGTATTTTCAGTCGACTTCAGCCGTCGCCGATTTTG
>VFQM010000994.1_pt1 | contig 27144 bp, 21 predicted proteins | sample 3512391 | NCBI WGS metagenome assembly VFQM01 (sample SAMN10412369, study PRJNA504923) | tailings metagenome | isolation source: Replicate 1 from Balatoc abandoned mine | place: Philippines | reverse complement strand
GAACCACATGAAGTTCTTCAACGACGGCGCGGTGAACTACCCCTACCTCTCCGACGGCATGTGGTTCCTGACGCAGCACAGGCGCTGGGGCCTGCTCAAGGACGACCCGGACTACCTCGCCGTGGCGAAGAAGGTGAACCAGACGGAGCTCTACAAGCAGGCCGCCGCCCGTGTCGGCGTCAGCGTGCCGAAGAGCGACATGCGCAGCACCAAGCTGATCGACGGCGTGGTCTGGGATGGCAAGGACCCGAAGAAGTACGCCGCCGGTTTCAAGGTCAAGGCCTGAGAAAGGAAACGTCATGAACGCAATCACCTACGATAAGGCCTTCGACGCAGCGGCCAAGGCGGAGAAAGCAGCCGCCAGCGCCGAGGCATCGTCGGCCGCCATGCGTGCCGAGAGCAGCGGCAGCGATGGCGCTGCCGTGCCGCCGGTCGTAGCGACGGCAGCCAACGATGCCGCGGCACCGCTCGCGAAGTCTCCCGGTCGCGGCGGCGAGTGGCTGAAGGCGCTCGCCCGCGTCACGCTGCCACCGGCCATCGGCATGGCAGTGCTGATCGGCATCTGGTATCTCGCCACCTTCTCCGCCGGCGGCAGCCTGCCCGGCCCGGTGCAGACCTGGAATGCGGCGGTGACGCTGTTCGCCGACCCGTTCTACTCGAATGGGCCGAACGACCAGGGCATCGGCTGGAACGTGCTCTCGTCGCTGCAGCGCGTCGGCATCGGCTTCGGCATCGCGGCGCTGATCGGCATCCCGCTCGGCTTCCTGCTCGGCCGTTTCGCCACGCTGTCGTCGATGGTCAACCCGATCATCAGCCTCTTGCGCCCGGTGTCGCCGCTGGCCTGGCTGCCGATCGGCCTGCTCGTGTTCAAGAAGGCCGACCCGGCGGCGACGTGGACCATCTTCATCTGCTCGATCTGGCCGATGATCATGAACACCGCACAGGGCGTCACGCGCGTGCCTTCCGACTACATGAACGTCGCCCGCGTGCTCAACCTCTCCGAGTGGAAGATCTTCACGAAGATCCTGTTCCCGGCCGTGCTGCCCTACATGCTCACCGGCATCCGCCTCTCCATCGGCACCGCCTGGCTGGTCATCGTCGCCGCGGAAATGCTCACCGGCGGCGTCGGCATCGGCTTCTGGGTGTGGGACGAGTGGAACAACCTGAAGGTCGAGCACATCATCATCGCCATCTTCGTCATCGGCATCGTCGGCCTCTTGCTCGAACAGATGCTGATCGCGATCGCCAAGCGCTTCTCCTACGAATGACCGGACCAGGAGCCCCATCATGAAAAAATTCGTACAGGTCGAAGATGTCGGCATGCGCTTCGACACCAAGAAAGGGCCGTTCATCGCGCTGCGCGATGTCGACCTCGCCATCGAGAAGGGCGAGTTCATCGCGCTGATCGGCCACTCCGGCTGCGGCAAGTCCACGCTGCTGAACCTGATCGCCGGGCTGACCACGCCCACCGATGGCGTGCTCATCTGCGACGGACGCGAAATCGCCGGGCCGGGGCCGGAGCGCGCGGTGGTCTTCCAGAACCACTCGCTGCTGCCCTGGCTGACCTGCTTCGAGAACGTCTATCTCGCCGTCGAGCGCGTCTTCGGTGCGAAGGAAGGCAAGCCGAAGCTGAAGCTGCGCACGCAGGAGGCGCTGGCGCTGGTCGGCCTGACGCACGCCGAGCAGAAGTATTCGCACGAGATCTCCGGCGGCATGAAGCAGCGCGTCGGCATCGCCCGCGCGCTGTCGATGCAGCCGAAGGTGCTGCTGATGGACGAACCGTTCGGCGCGCTCGACGCGCTGACCCGCGCCAAGCTGCAGGACGAGCTGATGAAGATCTGCGAGGCGACGGAGGCGACCGTGGTCATGGTCACGCACGACGTCGACGAGGCGGTGCTGCTCTCCGACCGCATCGTGATGATGACCAACGGCCCGGCGGCGACCATCGGCGAGATCCTGCACGTCGACCTGCCGCGTCCGAGAAACCGTCTGGAAATGGCGCACGATGCGCGCTACATCGACTACCGCGCGGCGGTGCTCTCCTTCCTCTACGAGAAGCAGGCGCACCACGAGAAGCAGGCGGCGTGAGCGGCGGCGGAAGCGGCGGCAGGCGGGCAGGATGCCGGCGTCTCCAGTGTGGCGGGCCGGCAGAAATAGCGGTATAACGGAGCACGAGCACGGGGGCCGCAGGGGGTGGCCTCGCGGTGTCTCGCTGTCCTGCCCGGAATAACGTCAATGAAGTTGCAGACACGCGTCTGGCTGGTCGCGTCGCTGATGATCGCGCTGATCACGACCGTCGATTTCGTGGTCAGCCGCGCCCAGACCGAAGAGCACATCCGCAGTGAGCTCGGCTACGATGCCCGGAACATCCGGGCCGTGCTGATGGCGGTTCGTCGCGTCTATCAGCAGCAGTTCCTGTCCAGCGGAATCCCGCTCAACGAGAGCACGATCGGCTTCCTGCCGGCGCATGCCATGTCGCGCATCGCCAGCGACTTCCCGAACTGGGTCAACAGCGGCCTCGTCTTCAACAACGTCAGCGACCGGCCGCGCAACCCGAAGAACATGGCCGACCGCGACGAGATGGAGGCGATCGCCTGGTTCCGCGCCAACCGGGACAGCGAGGAACGGCTGACCGAAATCCGCAATGCGGACGGCAGCAGCTTCTACCACTACGCCGCGCCGATCTGGATCGAGGCCTATTGCCTGAAGTGTCACGGCGAGCGCTCGGAAGCACCGCCGACCGTCGCCGCCGCCTACGAATCCGCCTACGGCTACAAGCTGGGCGACCTGCGCGGCATCCTCAGCGTCAAGCTGCCGACGCACGATCTGCGGGCACGGGCCTATGCCGAGTGGCGGCACGCCTTCACGGTCCGTCTCGTCGGCTATGCCGCAATGCTCTTGCTGCTCGGCGTGCTGATGAACCGCGTCGTCACCCGGCGCCTGCTCAAGCTTGAGAACTCGGCCCGGGAATTTTCCGGCGGCAGGTTCTCGACCCGCAGCGAGGACGACGGCAACGACGAGATCACCTCGCTCGGCCGCACCTTCAACACCATGGCCGAAGCCATCGAAACGAGCACGCAGGAACTCGAACGTCACCGCAACCACCTCGAAGAGATGCTCTCCGAGCGCACGCACGCACTCGTTCTCGCCAACGCCGACCTGTCCCGCGCACGCGATGCCGCGGAGGCCGGCAGCATGGCCAAGAGCAGCTTCCTCGCCAACATGAGCCACGAGATCCGCACGCCGATGAACGCCATCACCGGCATGGCCTACCTGATGCGTCGCGACGGCCAGCTGGCGCCGAAGCAGGCCGAGCGGCTGGACAAGATCGATGCGGCGGCGCGCCACCTGCTCGGCATCATCAACGACATCCTCGACATCTCGAAGATCGAGGCCGGCAAGCTGGTGCTCGAAGATGCGCCGGTGGTGCCGGAGAGCATCGTCGCCAACGTCGCCTCGATGCTCACCGAAGTGGCGCAGGGCAAGAACCTGGAGTTGCGCACCGAGAGCGCTCACCTTCCGGGTGGCCTGCATGGCGACCCGACCCGCCTGACGCAGGCCCTGCTCAACTACGCCAGCAATGCCGTGAAGTTCACCGAAAGCGGCACGGTGACGCTGCGCCTGCGCCTGCTGGCGGAAACCCCGGCCAGCGTCAGCCTGCGCTTCGAGGTCGAGGACACCGGGCCCGGCATCGCCCCCGAGGTGCAGGCCCGCCTGTTCTCGTCCTTCGAGCAGGCCGACAACTCGACCACGCGCCGTTTCGGCGGCACCGGTCTCGGCCTCGCCATCACCCGTCGACTCGCCGTCATGATGGGCGGTGAAGCCGGCGTTGACAGTGTTCCCGGCAAGGGCAGCACCTTCTGGTTCACCGCCGTGCTGCGCAGGGCCGAAGAGGCGCCGAAGAGTCACGCCATCCCGGCCATCGCCGCCGAGGAGGCGCTGCTCAAGCGGCATCAGGGGCACCGTGTCCTCCTCGTCGAGGATGAGGCGGTCAACCGCGAGGTGGCGCTCTGCCTGCTCGAAGGTGTCGGCATGACGGTGGATGTCGCCGTCGATGGCGTCGAGGCGGTCGAGCGCGTCGGCCGGGCGGCCTACGACCTGATCCTGATGGATCTGCAGATGCCCCGTCTCGGCGGCATCGAAGCCACCCGTCAGATCCGCGCGCTGCCGAACGGTACGCGGGTGCCGATCCTCGCCATCACCGCCAACATCTTCGACGAGGACCAGCGCCGCTGCCGCGATGCCGGAATGGACGGCTTCATCGGCAAGCCGGTCGATCCGGAACAGCTCTACGGCACGATACTGGGCTGCCTCGAACACGGGCGGCACGGAACGAAGGCCGGCGACGGCGCAGCCTGACCGCTGAAAAAAGAGGACTCCCGTGGCCGAAGGGGCAGCCGACGGGAGTCCGGCCGGCTTGGGGCCGGCGCAGTCCTCAGAGGGAGGAGGATTGGTGAAGCGGGTGGGTCAGCTGGAAATGCTGGTAGGTCGCAGCCAGCTCGCTGGCATGTTCGACATGGCCGTGTTCCAGCGCCGTTTCGATATCGTCGAGGATCATGACGTGCAGGCGGGCGACGCCTTCCTCGCTTTTCAGCAGTTCGCAGCCCATTTCGGCGGCGACGATGGTCGGGACGTGTTCGTGTTCGGCAATGGCCTCCACTTCGTCCTGATCCAGTTCGCAGAATTCCAGGCAGTCTTCCAGGCAGAGCATCGGCGTTCTCCTTTCACTCGGGTCGCGAACGGGTTTCCCCGTGTTGCTGTGCGGCCGGTTCCGGTTTCGATGCCCGCTTTTTCGGATACCCCGGTCACGTTCCGGGGCTTGTTGGTGCGGTACTCAGTGCAGGCTAGTCGACCTGCCGGAAAAGGCAAGGCGATGTCGCTGCCGATAAAAAAATTCCATCCGGCCGCCGGCGCCCCCGGGTCCGGAGGCACCGGGGCTACAGCTGGAGAACGCCGCCGGGCAAGGCTTTCGCCAGCTGCAGGCGGGTAATCGACGGGGCCAGATCGAGCCCGGTGGCTAGCTTGATTTCGGCGGCCCGGCGGCGCAGGTCGGCGAGCGGTTCGGCCAGTGGCCGGCCGGCGGTGGCGAGCACGATCACGTTGCCGCTGGCGCAGGCGGGAAAGGCCAGGCTGCGGCCGGCGAATGCTTCGTCGATGCGGGCGACGCTGCCACGGAAACCGCGCCGGTTGCCGAACAGGTTGGTGGCGAGGACGCCGTTGCGGCTCAGCCGCTCCCGGCAATGCGCGTAGAAGGGCAGGCTGTCGAGGGCGCCGGCACGGGCATCGGGGTCGAAGCCGTCGACCAGGATCAGGTCGTAGCGCTGCCGTCCGCGTGCGATCAGCTCGGCACCGTCGCCGATGCGGATCTTCAGCCGTTCGTCCTCGTCCGGCAGCCGGAAGAACTGGCGCGCGGCCAGCGGCACCCGCGGGTTGATCTCGACCACCGTGATCTTCGTCTGCGGCAGGTGGCGCCAGATGAACTTGGCCAGCGAGCCGGCGCCCAGCCCGATCAGCAGCGCGTGCTTCGGCCATGGCGCGTCGTGCAGCAGCAGGCCGGCCATCATCTCGCGCGTGTAGTCGAGCTCCAGCGCCCAGGGCCGGCGCACGCGCATGGCCCCCTGTATCCATTCCGATCCGAAGTGCAGGTAGCGGACGCCGTCCTCCTCGCTGATGTCGATGGAGTGGTCGAGATCCCGGTCTGCACTCATGCGTTTCCCTTTGTTTTGCGATCTGTCTATTTCTTGCTGCCGAAGATCTTGCCGATGGCGCTGCCGATGCCTTCGGCGGCTCCCGCGCCGGCACCGCCGATGCCTTCGGCGAGGCCGCCGAGGCTGATACCGAGAACGCCGGCCGTGGCCGCGCCAACCTGGGCGAGGAACTTTTCGTTGAGCGAGAACTTCGGGTCGCCGATGTCGCCTTCGAGCACGAAGTCGGCGGTGATGCGGCCGTCCTTGTCCTTCAGCATGCGCACCACCGATTCGCGCGGCATGCCCATGAAAGTCCTGCCGGTGCTCAGTTCGAGGTCGCTGAGGACGACCTTGCCGGGCGCGTGCAGGCGGTTCTTGCGCACCGTCGACTTCAGGTCGAGATCGAGCGATCCCTTCTTCACGCCGGTCTCGGCAGCCTTGATCAGATAGGGCTGGAAGGCGACGAGATCGACGGCGGCGAGCCGTGTCCGCATCTCCGAATCCTTGCTCGCCAGTTCGGCCCAGCCGTCGAGCGATACCTTGCCGTCCTGCTGCACGCCCTTGACCACGCCGTTCAGCCGGATCGGCGTTCTGCCGGCCAGCGACGGGATGCGCAGCTGGCCGAGGCGGACCGTCGTCTGCTCCAGGCGCAGCCGGTGTGCCGGCTGGCGCACCGAAGCGTCGAAGAAATCGAGCGCGGCGCCGGTGAGGACGATGCCGCCGATGCTCACTTCGGTCGTTGCCGAGGATTCGCCGGCCATGTCCTTGCCCTTGCCCGACTTCGCCGGCGCGCCGCTCCGTGCAGTGTTCTGTGCATCGTCCTTCTGCGCGAGCAGCGAGGGCAGCAGCAACAACTTGCCGTCCCGGCGGCGCAACAGCGAGAGGTAGCCGTCCTCGATCTCGATCGACGCGATGCGGATCGTGCGCGAGAGCAGGGCGTTCCAGTCCGGGTAGATCACCACGCGTTTCGCCCGCAGCTCGTCCTCGGTCGGCCAGTCCTTGCCGGCGCGGATGCGGATGCCGTTGATCGCGATCGACGAAAGGCCGGTTTCGATGCTGGCGACTTCGCTGTTCGGGCCGAGCGCCGCCTCGATCTCCTTCTGCAGCCGCTTGGCGACGACCTGCTGGCCGGCGATCCCGGCGACGACGAGGAGGAGCAGTCCGATGCCAAGCCAGAGCGGCCAGCGGCGGCGCGGGGCGGGGGAGGTCAGGACAGGTTCGGCCATGATCGGATCGGGGAGCGACGAAGGTTCGGCGACGGTTCGGCGGTTCGGGTTTCGGCTGGATCGATTATGCAACAGCGAACGGGCAGCGGATATGCGCCCCTATGTGTCCGCATTTCGCCCCGATTGCCCCTCCATTCGGCTCCGGCCCGGCTACTTCCCCGTTTTTCCCGTCTGCCGCAGCATGTCGAGATAGAGCGCCTCGACCCGCTCGCGCGCCCAGGGCGTGCGGCGGAGAAATTTCAGGCTGGAGGCGATGCTCGGGTCCTGGTTGAAGCAGCGGATGTCGATGCGGTCGCCCAGGCCCTGCCAGCCGTGGAACGCGACCAGTTCGTTCAGCAGCCTTTCCAGCGTCACCCCGTGCAGGGGATTGTTCTTCTGCGTGTCGCTCATCGGAGTCTTCAGCCCGCCTCGGCGAACTGCTCGCGCAGCGCCTCGATGGTGGCGGCCTCGCCGCGCAGCCGGAAGAACGCGCCGTCCTCGTCGGCACGCTCGTCGATCACTTCGCAGCTGGCGTAGAGGTCCTTGCGCAGCTGCTGTGCCGACCACGGCAGGAACAGCTCGGCCTCGACCAGATCCTTCTGGAAGAAGGTGACGATGCGTTGCCGCAGCTGCGCCACCTCGTCCGGGCGGCGGGCGCTCATGACGATGCAGTCGGGGTACTTCTCGTGCAGCGCGGCTGCCATCGCGGCCTGTTCCTCGGCGTCGCCGCCACCACCGACGTGGTCGATCTTGTTGAAGACGCGGATACGCGGCACTTCGTCGGCGCCGATCTCTGCCAGCACCTTGTCGGTGACTTCGAGCTGGCGTTCGAAGCCGGGGTCGCTGGCGTCGATCACGTGCAGCAGCAGCTCGGCGTCGAGCGCCTCGTCGAGCGTCGACTTGAACGAGGCGACGAGGCCGTGCGGCAGGTTCTTGATGAAGCCGACGGTGTCGCTGACCAGCACGCGCGGCACGCTCTCCGGGTACAGCGTGCGCACCGTGGTATCGAGCGTGGCGAAGAGCTTGTTGGCGACCAGCACCTCGCTGCCGGTGAGCGCGCGCATCAGCGTCGACTTGCCGGCGTTGGTGTAGCCGACCAGCGCGACGCCGGCCAGCCCGCCCTGCCGCTCCTGCCGGCGCGCGCGCTGTGTCTTGCGCTCGGCCTCCATGGCGTTGATTTCGAGCTGCAGTTCGGCGATGCGGTCGCGGATCTTGCGCTTGTCGAGCTCGGTGCCCGACTCGCCGGCACCGCGGCCGCCGACGCCGCTGCGCTGGCGACCCTGCGGCCCGGCCAGCTTGGCCGCCTCGCGCAGGCGCGGCGCCATGTAGCCGAGGCGGGCGATCTCCACTTGCGCCTTGGCGGCACGCGAGCGCGCGTTGCGGTGGAAGATTTCGAGGATGACCATGGTCCGGTCCATCACCTCGCAGCCGGTTTCCTTCTCCAGGTTGCGCGCCTGCGACGGCGAGATCTCGTGGTCGACGAGGATCAGGTCGATCTCGTGTTCGCTGCTGTCGGCAGCGAGTGCGGCGTGGTCCTCCGGCGCTGCGTCCCCGTAGTTGTCCCACTCGTCGGCCTCGGGAATGTAGTTCACGTAGCGGCGGATTTCCTCACGCTTGCCGGCACCGAGGTAGGCCGTGGTGTCGAAGCCGGTACGCTTCTGCGTGAAGGTGTGCACGACGCGCAGGCCGAGCGTCTTCGCCAGTTCGCGCAGTTCGGTGAGCGAGGCCTCGAACTCGACATCGCTGACGTTCGGCAGCTGCACGGCAGCGACGACGGCGTAGCTCGGTTTCTCGTTGGCTTCTCTTTGCATTGCGGGGGGCTTCTTTCAAATGGGCGAAGGCGGAGTGTACCCGCGATACCCGTCCGGCGGCCGCCTACGGTGTTGCCGCAGCAGATTCGCGCGTCACCCGGGTGTCCGCGACAGCCACTTGTGCAGCGTGGCATAGAGCATCTGCGGCGGCGTCGGCTTCGAGAGGAAATCGTTCATGCCGGCTTCCAGGCACTGATCGCGGTCCTCGCTGAAGGCATTGGCCGTCATCGCCACGATCGGCACGCTGCCGCCGCCGGGCAGTTGGCGGATGCGGCGCGTGGCTTCGAGTCCGTCGATCTTCGGCATCTGGATGTCCATCAGGATCAGGTCGGGCAGGTGCTCGGCTGCCAGCGCCACGGCCTCTTTGCCGTCTTCGGCGACATCGACGACCGCGAAGACTTCCTCCAGCATGCTGAGCGCGACCTCGCGATTGACCGGCTCGTCCTCCACCAGCAGGATGCGGCGCTGCCGGTAGTTCTTCTTCAGCGTCTCCTCGTCGATGTCCCAGTCGCCGGCCACCACCGGCTGCTGCCCCTGCGTGTCCTTCTTCAGCCGGGCGGTGAACCAGAAGGTGCTGCCGGCGCCGGGCTCGCTCTCCGCGCCGGCCGCGCCGCCCATCAGCTCCGCCAGTCTCTTCGTGATCGCCAGCCCGAGGCCGGTGCCGCCGTACTTGCGGGTGGCGGTGTTGTCCACCTGCTCGAAACTGCAGAACAGCCGCGCCAGATCCTCGGCAGCGATGCCGATGCCGGTATCCTGCACCTCGAAACGGAGCAGCACCGACTCGGTGTCTTCCTCCTGCACGCGGGCGCGCAGCGTGATGCGGCCGTGCTCGGTGAACTTGATCGCGTTGCCCGCATAGTTGAGCAGCGCCTGCTGCAGGCGGGTCGTGTCGCCGAGGAGCCGGGAGGAAGGCGTGTCGGCCTCGATGGCGACGGCCAGCTGCTTCTCCTCCGCCCGCTGGTGCAGCATCGAGGCGACGTTGGCGACCAGCGCGCCGATATGGACGCTCTCCTGTTCCAGCGTGACCTTGCCGGCCTCGATCTTGGACAGGTCGAGGATGGCGTTGATGATCTCCAGCAGGTGCTGCCCGGCCGTCTCGATCCGGTCCAGTCGCTGCTCCTGCTCGGGGGTGATGCCGGCGCGGCGGATCATGTAGGCCATGCCGGTGATGGCATTGAGCGGTGTCCGGATCTCGTGCGACATGTTGGCGAGGAAGGCGCTCTTCGCCCGGTTGGCGGCTTCCGCCACTTCCTTGGCGGCGAGCAGCTCGGCAGTGCGCTCCCTGACCTGGGCCTCCAGGCGGCTGCGATGCGCAGCGAGCTCTTCCTCGACGATCTTGCGTGCAGTGATGTCATGCCCGATGCCGAGCACGCCGAGCACGCGCCCGTCGGCGTCGAACATCGGCGTCTTCGTCGTTTCGAGCAATTCGCGGTGCCCGTCGGCGAAAGTCAGCCACTCCTCGTTTATCGAAGGCTTGCCGCGTTCGATGGCGCGCCGGTCGTTGGCGCGGAAGAAATCGGCCGTTTCGCGGTCGACGAAGTCGTAGTCGGTCTTGCCGACGATCTCCGCCGCGCTGGCGCCGAAGAAGCTCTCGAAGCGCGGATTGCAGGCTAGGTAGATGCCGGCCGGGTCCTTCAGCCAGATGAGGTCGGGGATCGTCTGCACCAGCGTCTGCAGGAAGCCGCGCTGCCGGGCCAGTTCACTCTCTGCCTGCTTGCGTGACGTGATGTCGGTGCCGATGCCGACCATGGCGATCGGCTGCCCGTCCTCGTCGCGCACCAGGCTCGTGCGCAGGTCGATGAGCAGCGGTGTGCCGTCGGCACGGGGGTTGACCACCATGCCGTGCCACGCCCCCGTCGACAGCGTCTGTTCGATGATCTCGGCCTGCGTCGCATCGGCCTGCGGATCGTCGCCGTAGGTCGAGACATGCCGGCCGAGCATGTCGCTGGCCGGGCTGCCGCGCGATTCGACCTCGGCCTGATTCACGTAGGTCACCTTGCCGGCGAGGTCGGTGACCGTGACGCGATCCTCGATCTGGTCCAGCACCAGCGCCTGCATGCGCAACTGGTCGCGATCTTCGCGCAGCTGCCGTGTCTGCGCCTCGACGCGGCGGCGCAGCAGCGCGTTGCCGAGCATCGCGATGGCGAGAATGCCGGCGAGGGCGCCGATGCTCCACCAGATCCAGTCCGGGGTGACCGTCCTCGGTGGCGGCTGCATCCACTTCTGCATCAGCTGATGGTAGGGCGAGCCCGGCTTGCCCAGCCAGTCGTCGAGGTGGCGGTCGATCGCTTCGCGCAGGTCGGAATTCGTATCCTGCGCCGTGCCGAAGTACAGGCGAGTCGGCTGGAACATCACGGTCGACGAACTCAGTCCGTATCCGGCGGCATTCAGTTCGCCAAAGAAGCGGTTGGCGACCGCCGCGTCGACCTGCCTGGCAGCGGCCATCGAGAAGGCGGCTTCCAGCGTCTTCGCCGGAACCAGAGTCGTTTGCACGCCGAACTCATTGAAGATATGGCGCAGGTAGTTTTCCTGGATCGAACCCTCAAGCACGGCCACCCGCTTGCCCTGCAGGTCGAGAATCGTGTGGATACGTTCTCCCGCCAGCCGGTAGATTTCCGACCAGTCATGCAGCGCCGGGGTGTCGTGGAAGGCGTAGATCTGGGCGCGCTGTTCGCTGTAGGCGAGGTCCGGGAGCAGGTCGATCTTCCGTTCGCGCAGCGCCTGCAGGCACTCCTGCCATTCGCAGGGCACGGCCCTGATCGTCCATTCTTCGCGGCGGGCGATTTCGCCAAGCAGGTCGCCGAGGATGCCACTCGGATTGCCGCTGCTGTCGGCAACGATTTTCGGCGGATTGGCGTAGATGCCGACCCGCACGACCCGCGGTTCCGCACTGGCGCCTGCGGCGACGACGGCTCCGCACAGTGCGATGGCGCGCAGCCAGCGGTGCCGGGATTTTCCTGCGCGGGGGAGTTCGGCGCAGGTGCGAACGGTTGCAACTGACATTTTCTCGTCTGGAAGATACGTCCAATGCCTCGATTATGCGCTTGAAGTGGCCGCGGCAGCGGCCTGCGGCAGCGGGCGGCGGCGTCGATATCGTTTGCCATGTGCTCCCGCGGCGCGTATTGTGCACCGCAGCGATTTCCGGATAGTGTTGCTGTCTTGCCGGTTTGCTTGCCGCAGTCCTGCGGCGGCTTTCCCCCATCTTCACCTCGCCCTCTCGATCTCGCCCCACTCAGGGGCCATGCCGCATCGTCGCGACCGCCTGCCCGCGAAGCCCCGCAATCCGCTTCGGACGGGCTGCTGCCGATGCCGCCGCCAATTCCACCTATTCCGCCGCAGCCACGACCAGGAGCGAACCATGCAAAACGCCATCCAGCGAACCGAACTCAAGACCTTCTACTATTCCCCCGTGCATTGCCCTTTCTGCGGCACCCGCGTCATGGGCGCCGACCCGGTCGACGAGACGCGCATCACCGCCTGCCCGCACACCCTGTTCATCGCCCACGACACCGCCTTCGAGTACCGCTCGGAACGCTTCGACCGGCACCTCAATCTCAACGGACTGAGCGAGCTGGAAGTCGAGGAGCGCTGGCTGCGGGAAGAGGGTGGGGTGGATGGCTTCACCGACCACATCACGCTGGCCGATGCGATCAAGGTGGCGGCCTACGCGCCGGCGCCATCGGCCTACGGCTCATACTACGGTTTCGCACCGACCGAATGACCCGTGCCTGAACGGCGCACGCGAGAAAGACAGGTTCCGAATGGCTGATGCGGCAAACGAGACTCCCGGCAGCACCGCTGCACCGCTGCCCGAATTGCTGGCGGCGGCCTTCGCCGCCCGTCAGGCACTGCTTGCCCGCTGCGCCGCCGAGGGCACGACGGCCTACCGGCTGTTCCACGGCAGCGTCGAGGGTTACGGCGGCCTGAGCATCGACCGCTACGGCGACGCGCTGCTCGTGCAGTCCTTCCACCGGTCGCTGGCCGATGGCGAATGGCAGGCGATCGAAGCCTTCTACCGCGACGTGCAGCCGGGCCTCACCGCCTTCTACAACGACCGCAGCATGGGCAATTCGCGCGTCTCCAACCTGCTTTCGCACGAGGCGGCGCAGCTCGCGGCGCAGCCGCGCACGTTCAGCGAACTGGGCGTCAACTACCGCTTCCGCGCACGCCACGACGGGCAGGATCCCTGGCTCTTCCTCGACCTGCGCGCAGCGCGCCGGCGTGTCATGCAGGAGGCCGCCGGGCGCAGCGTGCTCAACTGCTTCGCCTACACCTGCGGCGTCGGCATCGCCGCCGCGGTGGCCGGCGCCAGCGAGGTGGTGAACGTCGATTTCGCCGAATCGGCGCTGGCCGTCGGCAAGGAAAATGCCGGGCTGAACCACATCCCGATTTCCGTGCGCTTCATCCGCAGCGATTTCTTTCCGGCGCTGCGGCAGTACGCCGGCCTTGGCCAGAATCCGGTCGTCCGCCGCAAGCGGCTGCCCGATTTCCCGAAGCTCGATGCACGCCGCTTCGATCTCGTCTTCCTCGATCCGCCGCGCTATGCGCGCAGCGCCTTCGGCGTCGTCGACCTCGTCAACGACTACCCGGCTGTCTTCAAGCCGGCGCTGCTGGCGACCGCCGAGGGCGGCACGCTCTACTGCTGCAACAACGTCGCCGAGGTCGAGCGGACCGCCTGGCTCGACCAGCTCGACCGCAGCGCACGCAAGGCCGGACGGCCGCTCCACGAAGCCGAGTGGATTCTCCCCGAAGAGGATTTCCCGAGCCGCGACGGCAACCCGCCGCTGAAGATCCTGCGTCTGTCGGTGTAGCCGGCCGCCGCTCAGGGCACGTCGCGCAGGAAGGTGGCGACCTTCGCGAGCACCGCCGCCGCCCGTTCCCGGTGCGGCACATGGCGCGTGTCGGCCATGATCTCGACCCGGGTCGGGCCGCCGGCCAGCCCACCGATCAGTTCCGGATGGCGCGGCGAGCCGTACTCGTCGTCGACGCCGTGGATGACCAGCGCCGGGCAGCGCAGCCGCGGCAGCACGGGCGCCAGCGACCACGACGCAAACGCCGGGCTCAGCCAGGAAGCGATCCACGCATCGAGCACCCAGTCGGCCTTGTCGCCGTGATACTTGCGCAGTCGTGCGCGCTGTTCCGAATCCTTGAAAAGCTCGCGGGCGTCTTCGATGCCGCGCACCGTACGTTCCTCGACGAAGGCCTGCGCCGACTCGGTGACCAGCGCGACGCAGGCGTCGCCGAAGCGGACCGCACAATTCACCGCCATGCCGCCGCCGACGCTGTGGCCGAAGAGGATGAAGCGATCGATGCCGAGTTCCCGAAGAACGACGGCAAATCCGGACTCCGCCTCGCCGGCGATGAAATCCGGCGCCAGTTTCCCGGGGTGGGCGTCGGACTGGCCGAAGCCGAGACGGTCGTAGGCGATCACCGGCCGCCCCGTCGCGGCGCTCAGATCGGCGGGAAAGTCCCGCCATAGCGCAACGCTGCCCAGCGAGTCGTGGAAGAGGATGACGGGGATGCCGGAATGGGCCTTCTCCGGCGTCCAGCTGCGGACGAACAGGCGGCCTTCCGGGCCCTGGACGAAGGCGTCCCGCGTGTCGATTTTCTGCATGCCGGGCATCGGTCCGTAGATGAAGATGTTCGATTGTCGCCGGAAACATCGCTTGCGGTCGTGCCATTCCGCTCCGCCAGCTGCAGCCGGCGGTGCCTGCCAGATGGCAAAAAAATCGTTGGCGAATCCCGGTTTGCTTCGTAGGCTGAGAATGAGCGGGTGAATGGCCTTCCATGGCTCCCCGATACCCCGTTGCGGGCACCGCCTTGAGGAAACGATGATGACCGATCCGGTTTGCGCCCCCCTCCGCGATCCCCTCCGCGATCCCCTCCGCGATCCCCTCCGCGATCCCCTCCGTGAAGCCATCCGCGCGGCGCACCGCCGCGACGAGGCTGACTGCGTGACGGCGCTTCTCGCCGAGCAGGGCGCCGCCGACTACGACCGCGCCGCCGTCGCCGCGCTGGCGCGCCGGCTGGTCGAGGCGGTGCGCGCGCAGCGCAGCCACGCCAGCGGCGTCGACCACCTGATGCACGAGTTCTCGCTCTCCAGCCAGGAAGGCGTTGCGCTGATGTGCCTGGCCGAGGCGCTGTTGCGCATTCCCGACGCCGCCACCGTCGACCGCCTGATCCGCGACAAGCTCGCGCACGGCGACTGGGCGGCGCACCTCGGCGGCAGCCCGTCGCTGTTCGTGAACGCCGCCAGCTGGGGGCTGATGATCACCGGCAAGCTGGTCGCCACGCACAGCGCGACGGCGCTCGGCGGCGCGCTGTCGCGCATCCTGCAGCGCGGCGGCGAGCCGCTGATCCGCAAGGGCGTCGACTTCGCGATGCGCCTCTTGGGCCAGCAGTTCGTCATGGGCGAGACGATCGAGGGTGCGCTGCGACGCGCGCAGGAAAACGAATCCCGCGGCTACGCGCACTCCTTCGACATGCTCGGCGAGGCGGCGCTGACCGCAGCCGACGCCGCGCGCTACGGCGCCGCCTACGCGCAGGCGATCGACGCCATCGGCAAGGCTGCCGCCGGCAGCGGCGTCGTCGCCGGGCCGGGCATCTCGGTCAAGCTGTCGGCGCTGCACCCGCGCTACGCGCGCAGCCAGCGCGCGCGCGTCATGGGCGAGCTGCTCGGCCGCCTGAAGGAACTGGCGCTGCTGGCGAAGCAGTACGACATCGGCTTCAACATCGACGCCGAGGAGGCCGACCGCCTCGAACTCTCGCTCGACCTCCTCGCTGCGCTCGCCGACGATCCCGATCTCGCCGGCTGGCACGGCTTCGGCTTCGTCGTCCAGGCCTACCAGAAGCGCTGCCCGTTCGTCATCGACCACCTCGTCGACCTCGCCCGGCGCACGCGCCGGCGGCTGATGATCCGGCTGGTCAAGGGCGCCTACTGGGACAGCGAGATCAAGCGCGCGCAGGTCGACGGGCTGGCCGACTACCCGGTCTATACGAGGAAGGCGCATTCCGACCTCGCCTACCTCGTCTGCGCCGAGCGCCTGCTCGCCGCGCCGGATGCGGTCTATCCGCAGTTCGCCACGCACAACGCGCAGACGCTGGCCAGCATCGTGCACCTGGCGCGTGCGCGCGGCGTTCACGACTACGAGTTCCAGTGCCTGCACGGCATGGGCGAGCCGCTCTACGACAACGTCGTCGGTCACGACAATCTCGGCAAGCGCTGCCGCATCTACGCGCCGGTCGGCACGCACGAGACGCTCCTGCCCTACCTCGTGCGCCGGCTGCTCGAGAACGGCGCCAACAGCTCCTTCGTGAACCGCCTCGTCGACGACGCGGTGTCGATCGACGAACTCGTCGAGGAGCCGCTGGCGACGGTGCGCGCGGCCGGCGGCACGCGCCATCCGGCGATCCCGCTGCCGCCCGATCTCTACGGCGAGGCGCGGCGCAATTCGGCCGGCGTCGACCTCGCCGACGAGCCGACGCTGGCCGCGCTCGACGCCTCGCTCGCACGGCTGGCGCGGCAGTCCTGGCAGGCGACGCCGCTCGTCGCCGGCCTCGACGTGTCGACTGGCCAGGCGCACCTGGTGGCGAACCCGGCGAACCGCGACGACGTCGTCGGCACCGTTGTCCACGCCGACGCGGCGGCCGTCGAGCGTGCGCTGGCCAATGCCGCTGCCGCCAGCGAAGACTGGCACGCGACGCCGCCGGCCGAACGCGCGGCGCTGCTGCGGCGCGCCGCCGGGCTGTTCGAGGCGCACCGCGACGAGATCCTCAGCCTGTGCATCCGTGAGGCCGGCAAGACACGGGCGAACGCCGTCGCCGAGCTGCGCGAGGCGGTCGACTTCTGCCGCTACTACGCGGCGCAGCTCGCCGACGCGGCGTTCGACAACCCGCCGACGCCGCCCGGCCCGGCGGTCTGCATCAGCCCGTGGAACTTCCCGCTGGCGATCTTTGTCGGCGAGGTCAGCGCCGCGCTCGCCGCCGGCAGCCCGGTGCTGGCCAAGCCGGCCGAGCAGACGCCGCTCGTCGCGCACCTCGCCGTGCGCCTCATGCACGAAGCCGGCGTGCCGGCCGACGTGCTGCAGCTGCTGCCCGGCGACGGCGCCGTTGTCGGCGCCGCGCTGGTCGCCGACGCGCGCGTGCACGGCGTCGTGTTCACCGGCTCGACCGAGGTCGCGCAGCTGATCGACCGCAGCATCGCCGCGCGCCCCGGCGTGCGGCTGATCGCCGAGACCGGCGGCCAGAACGCGATGATCGTCGACTCCTCGGCGCTGCCCGAGCAGGTCGTCCAGGACGTGCTCGCCTCCGGCTTCGACAGCGCCGGCCAGCGCTGCTCGGCGCTGCGCGTGCTGTGCCTGCAGCGGGAGATCGCCGGGCGCACGCTCGGCATGCTGAAGGAGGCGATGCACGAACTGGTCGTCGGCGACCCGGCCGAGCTCGCCACCGACGTCGGCCCGGTGATCGACGCCGAGGCGCGTGCCCGCCTGCTCGCGCACATCGAAAGCCTGCGCGCCGCCGGCCGACCGGTGTTCCAGCGGCCGCTGCCCGCAGCCTGCGCGGTGGGCTGCTTCGTGCCGCCGACGCTGATCGAGATCGGGTCGATCGCCGAACTGACGCGCGAGGTCTTCGGCCCGGTCGTGCATGTGCTCGCCTACGACGCGGAAGCGCTGCCGGCGCTGGTCGACGCCATCAACGCCAGCGGCTACGGCCTGACCATGGGCGTGCACAGCCGCATCGACGAGACCATCGACCTGATCACCGCGCGCGCCCGCGTCGGCAACCTCTACGTCAACCGCAACATGGTCGGCGCCGTCGTCGGCGTCCAGCCCTTCGGCGGCGAAGGCCTGTCCGGCACCGGCCCGAAGGCCGGCGGCCCGCTCTACCTGCACCGGCTGGCCGGTACGCCGCAGGTGATGCCGGCGATGCTCGGGGCCGCGTCGTCCGCAGCGGAATACGGGCCGCCCGCGGCGCTCGCCGCGTTTGGCGACTGGGCGACGCAGTGGGGCTACCCGGTGCTCGCCGCCTGCTGCCGCGATTACGCGCAGCAGACCCTGCTCGGCACGCAGTTGCGCCTGCCCGGCCCGACCGGCGAGCGCAACACGCTCACCTTCGCGCCGCGCGGGAAGATGCTCTGCCTCGCCGACGAGCTCGATGCGCTGCTCGAACAGCTGGCGGCGGTCTTCGCCACCGGCAACGCGGCGGTGTTGTGCGACCGCCCGGCTGCGCGCGAGGCATTGGCGATTCTGCCCACCGCGCTGCCCGCCGCGCTGCGCGCAGGGATCGAATTGCGGACGGACGACGATTTCGCCGGCATCGACGGCGTGCTGCTCGCCGGCGGCGACGCGGTCGCCGTCCGCCGTGCGCTGGCTGCCGGCGAGGGCCCACGCGTGCCGCTGTTCGCCGCCGCCGGCACGCCGCCGGCCTATCCGCTGCAGCGCATGCTGGTCGAGCGCGTGCGGAGCGTGAACACCACCGCCGCCGGCGGCAACACGACGCTGATGACGCTGGGCGCGTGAGGCCCGGTCAGGTGCGAATTCGCGGCGCCGCCATCGCCCACTGGATCGCCAGCACGCTGCCGAGCACGGCGGCGAGGCCGGCGAGGGCCTGAACGCCGAGCGCCTGGCCGAGCAGCGCCCAGCCGAGGATGACGGCGGTGAGCGGGCTGAGCAGCGCCAGCGAGGAGACGGCGACCGGCGACAGCCGCGCGACGCCGCGGAACCACAGCAGGTAGGTGAGCAGCGCGCCGAACAGCGACAGGTAGGCGTAGCCGGCGACGGCGGCCGGCGCCAGCGGCGGCAGCGGTGCTTCGAAGGCGAGCGCGAGCGGCAGCAGGACGAGGCCGCCGATGCCCAGCTGCCAGCCGGTCAGCGCCAGCACCGGCAGCCCGCTCCGCCAGCGGCTGCCGAGCCAGGTGCCGGCGGCCATGCAGGCGGCACCGAGCAGCGCCGCGCCGGCGCCGAGGGTGTCCCAGCGGCTGTCCGGGCCGAGCAGCATCGCCGCCATGCCGGCGATGCCGACGCCCGCCGCCGCGAGCGCCAGCGCCGGCGGCCGCCGCCGGTCGGCGAGCCAGACCAGCGCCATCACCAGCAGCGGCTGCGTCGCGCCGAGCACCGCCGCCAGCCCGCCGGGGAGGCGGTAGGCGGCGACGAAGAGCAGCGCCTGGAAGGCGCCGATGTTCAGCGTGCCGAGCACCGCAAGGCGCCACCATTCGCCGCGCGCCGGCAGCAGCCGGGTGGCGGCGAGCAGCAGCAGGCCGGCCGGCAGCACGCGCAGCAGCGCCGCGTGGAACGGCCGGTCGGGCGGCAGCAGTTCGCTGGTGACGACGTAGGTGCTGCCCCAGATCACCGGCGCGAGCGCGGTGAGCAGCGTGGCGAGCGGCGCCTGCAGGCGTTCGGGAACGGACATGGCGGGACTCCGCGGAAGGAAAGGGAGCCGCCGGTGCCGGTGTTCCGGGCCGGCGGCGGGGTGGCGTCAGGCCTCAGGCCTCAGGCGAACAGTTCTTCGAGCTGGGCTTCGGCTTCGGCGAAGCCCTTGGTCGCCGCGTCGGCACCCATCGCCAGGCCTTCGGCATAGACGAACTCGACGTCGGTCATGCCGAGGAAGGCGAGCACGCTCTTCAGGTAGGGCACCTGCGAGTCGGCCGGGGTGTCGCGGTAGAGGCCGCCGCGGGCGAGCGCGACATAGACCTTCTTGCCGGTGAGCAGGCCCTCCGGACCGTTGGCGGTGTAGCGGAAGGTGACGCCGGCGCGGGCGATGGCGTCGATCCAGGTCTTCAGCTGCACCGGCACGCCGAAGTTGTACATCGGCACGCCGAGGACGATGACGTCGACCGCCTGCACCTGCGCGATCAGCGCGTCGTCGAGGGCGACGCGCGCTGCCTGTTCCGGCGTGCGCTCGCCGGCCGGCGTGAACAGCGCGCCGAGCGCCGGCTCGTCGAGCACCGGATGCGGGTCGGTGGCGAGGTCGCGCAGCTCGACGACGGCCTCCGGGTGCTGCGCGCGCAGGCGGGCGGTGATGGCGTCGGCGAGGCGGGTCGAGTTGGCGCCGCTGGCGCGGGCGCTGGCGTTGATCTGCAGGATTTTCATGATGGCTTCTCCGTTCGGGGTTGTCGGGGCCGGGCCGCGGTGGCCCGACGCATGGAAGCCATTCTATTGGTCCATAATCGGCAGATAAATCCGGTCTGATTGGTTACACTGTTCCATATATGGAACAAAAGGAGGGGCGATGAGCCTCGATGCCAACGACCTGATCCTCTTCGCCGCCGTCGTCGACGCCGGCAGCTTCTCGCACGCCTCCGGGCAGGTCGGGTTGCCGAAATCGACGCTGTCGCGGCGCCTGACGCAGCTCGAAGCGAAGCTTGGCGAGCGCCTCTTGACGCGCACGACGCGGCGGCTGACGCTGACCGAGTTCGGCGAGCGCATCCTCGAACACGCCCGCCGCCTGCAGGAAGAGGCCGACGCCGCGGCGGCGCTGGCACAGCACCGGCAGGCGACGCCGCGCGGCGTGCTGCGCGTGTCGATGGTGCCCAACTTCGGCGAGCTCGACCTGACGCAGTTCCTGCTCCAGTTCGCCGCGCGCTACCCGGAGGTGCGGCTCGAACTCGACCTCTCGCCGCGCCGCATCGATCTCGTCGCCGAACGCTACGACCTCGCGCTGCGCGCCGCCGCCCGCCTGCCCGACGACGCGACGCTGGTGGCGCGCAAGCTGTGCGACATGCGCAACGGCCTCTACGCCAACCCCGCCTATCTCAAGCGCTACGGCACGCCGCAGACGCCGGACGACCTGCTGCGCGGCCACGTCGGCCTGCGCCTGATCGGCGGCACCGGCGAGGTGATTCCCTGGTCGCTCACTGACGGAAGGCGCGAATGGAGCGGCATCCCCGACGGCGCGCTGGCGGCGAATTCGCTCAACCTGATGCGCGACCTCGCCGCGCATGGCATGGGCATCGTCGGCCTCTCGGACCGCTACGTGCGCGACTGGCTGGCGCAGGGCCGGCTGGTGCGCGTGCTGCCGGATTGGCATCTGCCGACGGTGGGGCTGTGGAGCGTGACGCCGGGCCGCCGCCTGCTGCCGGCGCGGACGCGGGTGTTCGTCGAGATGCTGAAGGAAGCGCTGGGGGAAGGGTAGGGAGATGGTCCCCTCGACAGGAATCGAACCTGTATCTGGCGCTTAGGAGGCGCCCGTTCTATCCATTGAACTACGAGGAGAGACCAGGCGCGCATTGTAGCGGTAACGGGCATCCACGGCCAGTTGGGCGGCAGCGCGCAGCGTGCTGCCGGCGTCGCTCAGCAGTGGGCGTGCGCACCGTCCGGCCGCCCGGTGACGGAGGTCAGCGGCACTTCGGTCGGTGCCGTTTCCCGGCAGGCAAAGCCATGCGCCTGGGCCGTCTCGAACAGGGTTCGCTCCTCGAAGCGGACATGTGCCGCGAGCAGTTCCGAAAAGCGTAGCAGCGTCGCCGCGTCGGGATGCTGCAGCTTCGCGGCGAGGGCACGCAGTTCGGCGTGTTCGGCAAGCGTGCGCCAGACCAGTTCGTTTTCGCCGACGGCATTGAGGAACGGCAGCAGCTCGCCTTCCTCCTCGCGGAAATGCGCTTCGAGTTCCTGTTCGAACTTGCGGGCGACGTAGGCGGCGAAGGCGGTCACGGCCGGCTCGCCGGCGTTGGCCGCGAGCTTGCCGTCACGCGCCAGCTTCAATGCGTCGTAGTGTTCGCGGGACAGGTCCTGCAGGGCGGGGTGGCGTTTCATCGGAGAGTCTCCTCGTTCAGGCGGCGCGGCGGTCGGGGTCTGCCGCAGGATTTGTCGGGGTCGGCTGTGTTGCCTGCGTTGCCAGGATGGCGCCGGCGTCGGCCGGCTGCGGCCGGCCGAACAGCCAGCCCTGGCCCTGGTGGCAGCCGATCGCCGCCAGCCAGTCGCGCTGGCGCGCGGTCTCGACGCCCTCGGCGACGACGCGCAGCCCGAGCTGGCGGCCGAGGGCGACGATGGCGACGACCACCGCCGCGTCCTCGCGGCTCTGCGGCGCGTCCGGCGCCGCCGGGATGAAGCTCTTGTCGATCTTCAGCTTGTCCACCGGCAGCCGGGTCAGCCGCGCCAGCGACGAATGGCCGGTGCCGAAGTCGTCGATGGCGATGGCCAGCCCCATGCCGCGCAGCCGCGCGAGCATCGCCTGCGCCGCCTCCGGGTCGGCCATCGCCGCGCTTTCGGTGATCTCCAGCTCGATCCACGCCGGCCGGCAGCCGGTCTCGGCGAGGATGCCGGCGATGCTTTCCGGCAGGCGCGGGTGGCGCAGCTGGCGCGGCGAGAGATTCACCGCCACCGGCAGCGGCCGGCCTCTCGCCGCCCAGGCCGCGGCCTGGCGGCAGGCGGCACGCAGCACGGCTTCGCCGAGCGGCAGGATCAGCCCGGTTTCCTCGGCCACCGGGATGAAGCGGTCAGGCGGGATGGCGCCGAGCTCGGGGTGGAACCAGCGGGCGAGCGCCTCGACGCCGGTGACGAGACCGCTGGCGAGGTCGACCTGCGGCTGGTAATGCACCGCGATCTGGCCGGCGTCGAGCGCGCGCTTCAGTTCGGATTGCAGGTGCAGCCGGTCGCGCGCCTCGTCGTTCATCCCGGCGGAGAAGAAGCGGTAGCCGCCGCGGCCGCCTTCCTTGGCGCGGTAGAGCGCGGCGTCGGCGTGGCGCAGGAGCGTCGCCGCATCGTCGCCGTCTTGCGGGTAGAGGGCGATGCCGAGGCTGGCGCCGAGCGGAATCTCGCGGATCTCATGCTCGCCGGTGCGCATCGGCGCGTCGAGCGCGGCGAGGATGCGCGCGGCGATTTCGTTGGCTGCGGTGACGCCGGTGTCGTCGTCGCCGGGTAGGTTCTCGACGAGCAGCACGAATTCGTCGCCGCCGAGCCGGGCCACCGTGTCGCCGTCGCGCGCGGCAGTGCGCAGGCGCTGCGCGACCTCGACCAGCACGCGGTCGCCGAAGGCGTGGCCGTCGCTGTCGTTGATCAGCTTGAAGCGGTCGAGGTCGACGAAGATCAGCGCGCCGGGGGCGCCGCGCCGGCCGCGGGCGATGGCGCGCTCGATGCGGTCGAGCAGCAGCGCGCGGTTGGGCAGGCCGGTCAGCGGGTCGTGCGTGGCCAGGTACATCAGCCGCTCTTCGGCGGCGCGGCGGTCGGTGACGTCGTTGAGGACGCCGACGAAGTGCGTCAGCGCGCCGTCGTGGCTGCGTACCGGCGCCAGGAAGAGTTCGAGGTGGCGCGGCGCGCCCTGCGTCGTTTCGTCGCCCGGCAGCGTCAGCACGGTGTAGCCCTGGCGGCCCTCGGCGATGGCCTGGCGCAGCGCGCCGACGCCGGGGCCGGCGCAATCGTTGCTGCCGTTGCCGCCGCCGTCGGCGCATTCCTGCCGCTCGCACGGGCAGGCCTTGCCGAGCGCCGCCTCGCGCTCGACGCCGAGCATGCGCGCGAAGGCCGGGTTCACGTAGGTCAGCGGGTGGCCATCCTGTTCGGCGTCGGCGATGAAGATCCCGTTCACGCTCGACTCGATCGCCCGTTCGCGCAGCGCGATGGTGCGCTTGTCGGCGTCGAAGTAGGTGTCGAGCGTCAGGCACAGGTCGAAGAAGACGACCTTCAACAGCGCGTCGTAGGTGGCGAGGAAGCGTGCCTCGTCGTCGCCGGCCCAGTCGCGGATCGTGCGCAGCATCGCCGACAGGTAGCGGCGGAAGGCGCCGGCGTACCACTCCGGCTTCAGGCCGATGCGCGCGTGCGTCAGCCCGACCTGCAGGCGGCGGGCGACGTAGGCTTCGTCGTGCGGGCCGGCGATCAGCTCGGCGAAATAGGTCTCGTGCGCCGCCTGCAGGCGGGCGACGGTGGCGTCGTCCGGCAAGAGCGGTGCCAGTTCTGGGATGCGCCGCAGCGTCGCGTAGAAGGCGTCGCCGAAGCCGCGCTGGGCGTCGCGAAGACCTTCGTGCAGTGCGGCGAGGTGCGCCGTGTCGGCTGCGCCGACGTCGAGGAAGGCCAGCCGGCGCGCGATGTCGGCGTCGCCGAGGCCGAGGCTGGCGGCGACGTCGGCGAGCGGCTGGGCGGCGACGGTGGCGCGATGCGGGCAGGCTGGCGCGTTCATGGTCGTGCCTTGCCGAAGATCGCCGCGCCGCCGACCTCGACCATGCGCTCGATGCCGCGCATCACCGTCAGGTTGGCCTGCTCCATCGTTTCCAGCGCAGCCAGCGCGCGCTCCCAGTCGCCGGTGTAGTAGAGCGCGACGGCGCGCCTGGCGTGTTCGTGCACGGCGCGGTGCGGCGTTTCCAGTTCGGCGTAGCCGGGCATGCGCGAGAAGTATTCCTTGCCCTCGCCGTCGTAGTACCACTGGCCGAGGCGGCACTGCGTGTCGTCCGGCAGGTCTTCCGGGCGGATCGTCGAGACGCCGAGGAAGACCTTGTACACCTCCAGCTTCAGCGTCAGTTCCTCGATGTCGGCGAGTTCGATGCCGGAGAGCATGGCGGAGGAGGCGATGGTCCGCTCCATGCGCTGCGCGAGGTCGAGCAGGCGGCCCATGCTGGCCTTGGCGGCGTCGCTCTCGGCCGAGTAGCGGGCGGCGTCGCCGGCGCCGACTTCCATCACCGCGCGCGCCTTGCCGGTTTCGTCCTGGATGCCGGTGACCAGCCCGGCGATCTCGCCGGTGGCCTTGGCGGTGCGTTCGGCGAGCTTCCTCACCTCGTCGGCGACGACGGCGAAGCCGCGCCCGGCCTCGCCGGCGCGCGCCGCCTCGATGGCGGCGTTGAGCGCGAGCAGGTTGGTCTGGTCGGCGATTTCCTTGATCAGCTGCACGATGCCGCCGATCTGTCCGGCACGCTGCGCGAGAACGCCGACGCTCTGCGAGGCCTCGTTCATGCGTTCGAACATCGCGCGCAGGTTGTCGGCGATCTTCTCGAAGGCGGCGCGGTTGGCGTCGGATTCGGCGGCGGCCTCGGCGGCCGAGGCCTTCTCGTCCTGCAGGCTGCTCGCCAGCCCGCGGAACGACACGGCGACGCCGTCGAGCGATTCGCCGAAGCGGCCGAGGTTGGTGGCGATGCCGTCGATCATGCCCTGCCGGCGCTTCAGTTCGCCGACTTCGGTGGCGAGTACCGAGCGCTCGGCGTCGAGCACGGCGAGGCGGGCGTGCAGGCCGGCGTTCTCGTTGCGCAGCGTCTCGGCCTGGTCCTGCGCCAGGACCAGGGCTTCCTTCGTTCGCGTGAAAAACATGGTGCTGTCCTCTGTTGCGTTGGGTCGGCGGTGCCGGCAGTGCGACGATTGCGCATCACGACATGATGAAAAAGGGCGTGCCGATTTCCCGATCGAAATGCCGCTCGCGCCGCGCGGCGCGCCGTTTCCTAGTGGCCGCAGGCCCGCGCTGCTGGAGCGCCGTCGCCGGCGCGGCCGATGCGCACCTGCCAGACCTCCGGCCCGGCTTCCAGATAGTCCCAGGTGAACTCGCCGCGTGATTCGGCCTGGAACTGGTAGAAGAGCGGCTTCGGGTCGTGGTCGTTGATCAGCAGCAGGGCTTCGCCGGGTTCGAGCTCGTCGAAGGTGCCGAAGATCAGCGGGTGGCGCTCGCGCGGCGGAATCGTGCGGACGTCGACGGTGGCCTTGAAGGTTTGCGTTTCGCTCATGGGAGTTTCTCCTCTGTCGGGGTTGGGGTTGGGGTGGGGTGGCTCAGCTTTCCTGCCAGCCGAAGTTCAGCCGGGCGCGTTCGCTCATCATCGACGGGTTCCACGGCGGCTCCCAGACCAGACGGATGTCGGCCGGCGCGTCGTCGGGAAAGGCCTCGGCCAGCTCGTAGCGGACCTCGTCGAGGATCAGGTCGCCCATCGGGCAGGTCGGCGAGGTCATCGTCATCTCGACGACGATGGCCGGCCCGGTATCGATGCGGTACACCAGGCCGAGGTCGACGATGTTCATGCCGACCTCGGGGTCGATCACGCGGCGCAGCGCGGCACGGACGACGTCCGGGTCTGGCGCTGCGGGGTTGTTGACGATGGCGGTTCCGGTCATGGCGCTTTAAAGAGGTAAAATAAATACAGCTTTATCGTAGCATCGGTCGGCGCTTTAAAGCAACATATAAAATGCATCTTTAAGCGCCAATTGCCGGATGCGGGCAAACGGCGCCGGCACGCCTGCCGCGGACACGATAAAATCCAGCCCTTCGCAGGCGCACCGTCGGTGCTCCTGCCCGTTGTTGAACCGCTCGTCGCAGCCTCCACCCGGTGGCTGCCCGATGCCCGAACTGCCAGAACCTGCCGATCCGTGCCCTACCTGACCCTTTCCGACGCTTCCCTCGCCTTCGGCCACGTGCCGTTGCTCGACCATGCCGACTTCCAGCTCGACCCCGGTGAGCGCGTCGCGCTGATCGGGCGCAACGGCACCGGCAAATCCTCGCTGCTGGCGGCGCTCGCCGGTCACGGCGCGCTCGACGACGGCGATGTGTGGCGCCAGCCCGGTGCGCGCATCGGCTACGTGCCGCAGGAGCCGCCCTTCGATCCGGAGCTGACGGTGTTCGCGGCGGTGGTCGGCGGCATGGGTACGACCTCGGCGCTGCTGGCCGAATACCACGAGGTCTCGCACCGGCTGGCCGAGAGCAATGCCGACCACGAGCCGCTGCTCGCCCGCCTGCACACGCTGCAGACCGAGCTCGAAGCGCTCGGCGCGTGGGAATACGAATCGCAGGCCGAGCGCGTCATCCAGCGCTTCTCGCTCGACCCGGATGCCAAGGTCGGCAGCCTCTCCGGCGGCCAGAAGAAGCGCCTCGCGCTGGCGCAGGCGCTGGCAGTGTCGCCCGAGGTGCTGCTGCTCGACGAGCCGACCAACCACCTCGACATCGCCGCCATCGAGTGGCTGGAAAACCAGCTGATCGAGTCGAACCTGACGCTCTTGTTCATCACCCACGACCGGCGCTTCCTCGACCGCGTCGCGACGCGCATCGTCGAGCTCGACCGCGGCAAGCTGATGAGCTGCCCCGGCAGCTTCGCCGAGTACCAGAAGCGCAAGGCGCAGATGCTCTACGACGAAGAGATCGCCAACGCCAAGTTCGACAAGTTCCTGGCGCAGGAAGAGGTGTGGATCAGGAAGGGCGTCGAGGCCCGGCGCACGCGCAACGAAGGCCGCGTGCTGCGTCTCGAACAGCTGCGGCGCGAGCGCGCCGCGCGGCGCGAGCGGCAGGGCCGGGTCGAACTGGCGGTGGATGCCGGCGAGAAGAGCGGCCAGCTCGTCGCCGAGCTGCACAACGTGACCAAGCGCTTCGGTGACAAGACGGTGGTGCGCAACTTCTCCACCCGCCTGATGCGCGGCGACCGGATCGGCCTGATCGGCCCCAACGGCGCCGGCAAGACGACGCTGCTGCGGCTGATCCTCGGCGAACTGCAGCCGGACGAAGGCAAGGTGCGCCAGGGCACCAAGATCGAGGTCGCCTACTTCGACCAGTTCCGCG